>Ga0208645_1000708_pt1 | contig 33498 bp, 29 predicted proteins | sample VirMetDEL_Sep_01_FD_184519 | JGI IMG/M metagenome (GOLD analysis project Ga0208645, IMG submission 184519) | Aqueous microbial communities from the Delaware River and Bay under freshwater to marine salinity gradient to study organic matter... | ecosystem: Environmental > Aquatic > Marine >... | reverse complement strand
TGATGGCTTTACCTTCGTAAATCATCAACTGATCTCCACGGTATGGAAGCTGAACAGTACACATCGGAGCCAACCGGCAGGCCAGCTCACGGCACAGCCGTCGAGCATAGCTCCAATCGGTACGACACACCCACCGACGCGATATTCGGGCTGTAGTGGCGCGCCTAACCAGGCAAACGCTCAATTCATACGCCCGTTTGATTTGGGTGTGCACACCATCAGGGAAAAGCCTGCGCTTGTCAATTGGCCTGTTTTCGTCGTTTTCCCGACGTTTTCTGCAGGCCTGGTCATTCGCGGCCTCCAGCCAATTCCGATAAACAACGTCAATAACGCGCCATTGCCAGTGTTTTCCTGCACGTTGCAGGCATGTCCGAGCGCCTAGCCAAATCGTTACGCTCCGGGTACAGTCGTCTCACTTTCGGCTGGCACAGCGCCATCTGAAGGCAATACAAAAACAAATCGAGCCCCACGATGGGCCGTACGGAGTCGCCAATGTCGAGCCGCCGTTCGCTTGCATTTCCCCTGAGCGCCCTGCTCGTTTTCCTCTTCACGCTGCTCTCCCCTCCCTTGCTCAGCGCCGCGCCGGCCGATGATCTGCTGCGCCTGCACCAGTTGCGCCTGGCAACGCAAAAGAGCCTGGGTGACTTCTACATGTACAACGGCATGGAGGGCGATCAGCGCTACGCGCGGATGATTGGCGAATCGCTGCAGGAAGGCCAAGCACACCTGGATGGTCTCGGCGAAATGCCTGGCGACGCGAGCAAGGCACTGCGAGCGCAGTTGCAAACCAACTGGCAAAGTTACCGCAATGGGCTTCAGGCGCTGATGGACGCCATGCGCAAGCAAGGCTACACCGACCTGCAACCGGTCGCCGACCTGGCCGAGAGCAACCAGCGCATCATGGCCATCAGCCAGGAGCTTTATCAGAAGGTGCAGCAAGAGAGCGGTTTCAGCGTACCGCAGCTGACCCAGAAGAGCCGTGAACAAAGCCTGCTGATGCAGAACATCGCCCTGGACTATGCTTCACGCAGCGCCTCGGTCGGCGCCAGCTTCTTTGGTGGCGGTGAGGAGCGCGCCATCGACGAACTGGCAGGTGAGTTCGCCAGCAAGCTGAACACGCTCAGCAGCGCCCAGCAGAACACCCCCGAGATCAGCGCAGCCCTGAACGCCATCGGCACGAAATGGCGTTACATCGAGAAATCGCTGCGCAACTACAACGAGAACACGGTACCGTTCCTGATCAGCAAGTATTCCGACAGCATCATCGAAGGCCTGGAAGATGTTGCCGCCCAGTACGCCGCCAGCCAACATTGATGCCACCGATTTCCGGCCTGCCTGGCCCAACTCTTGCCCGGTGCTCGCACCGGGCTTTTCTTTGTCCCGCTCATGAGCAGTCGCCCTACCCCACACAATGGGGCCATACTTGAGACAGAGCCATTTGCTTCCTTGAGGAGGAGTTCACCATGCCCTACCAGCACATTCTGGTCGCCGTCGACCTGACCGAGGAATGCGACCCCGTAGTGGTACGCGCACAGAAGCTGGCCCAGGCCAGTGGTGCCAAGATGTCACTGGTGCATATCGTCGAACCGATGGCCATGGCCTTTGGCGGTGATGTGCCGATGGATCTGTCGATGCTGCAGCAACAGCAGTTCGAGCAGGCCCGCGAGCGCCTGGACAGCTTCACTGGCAAGTACCCCGAACTCACTGCGGACCAACGCCATCTGGCTTACGGCCAGCCGCGCCAGGAAATTCACCGCCTCGCCGAAGAGCAAGGTTGCGATCTGATCGTGGTCGGCAGTCATGGCCGTCACGGCCTGGCATTGCTGCTCGGCTCCACGGCCAATGACGTGCTGCACGGCGCGCCCTGCGATGTGCTCGCAGTGCGACTGAAGAAAGGCGAAAAAGGCGCTTGAGTATCGGGTGCGCCATGCGCACCAGAGACAGCACTGACGGCCTCGGGACCTTTGCAACTGCGGTGTGCGCAGCGCACCCTACGCAGGCTGCAGTTGCCTTACTCGAACGACTCGCCCGCGCTCATGACCAGCGGGCGGATCTTCTGCAGTTGGGTCTCCAGCGACACCGTCATGCTCGATGACATCGAGAAGAACGTGAGGAAAGCCTTGAGGTTGGAGTCGCCTTCACAGGTGTCGTGAATGCGCTGCCAGAAAGCCTGATTGACCAGCTTCAGTTGCTGGAACAGGCGCACCAAGCCCTTCAGCTCCCAATCGGCCAGACGCCCCTCGCGCATGTTGAAGTACTGCCGCGACAGGTACAGCGACACCGCGCGCAGGATGAACTCCTGATTATTGGCAAAGGGCAGATGGTGCTGCGCCATGGGTTTCAGGCGCGCCAGCACCGGACAGGCGCTGGTGGCCATGATCACCCCGAGCAGCGCACGCAGCCCCTCTTCCAGGCCGACGTGCTTGGTGTATTCACGCTCCGGTGTGCGCACCCAGACACTGGCCTTCTTGAACGCCGGCAGGCCGCGAAAGTCCTCGATCACCCGATGCAGGTCGACTGCAGCCGGGCAATGGCTGAACTGCTCGCGACTGAGCGGACAATTGCTGCATTGCTGATGCCCGAGACGGGTCCAGGCCGGTGCCTGTTGCGCCTGTACAGGGTCATATTCGCGATTCAGCTCGATCCGATAGCTGAACTGATGATTGTCGTCGAGAGTAATGCGGTACTCGATGGCCATTGCCCGTTCGTTCCTTCGTCAGCCTTCCAGCTCTGCCCAGCGCTCGAGCAACCTGTCCATTTCCTTCTGCAGGTCTTCGAGTCGCGCCAATACTTGCGTGGTGATCTGCGGCGGCTGCTGATAGAAGGCAGGGTCAGAGGCCTGCTCCTGTACTGCCGCCATCTCCTGCTCCAGGGCATCGATCTGCCCCGGAATCGCTTCCAGCTCGCGTTGCAGCTTGTAGCTTAGTTTCTTCTTCGCCGGCTCGACGCTGTCCTGCACCGCTGCCGACGCAGCCGGGGTCGGTGCTTCGACGATGGCCGTGGCCAATTCGGCTTTGCCTGACTTGCTTTCACCCACACCGAGCAGGCGCGGCGAACCACCCTGGCGTAGCCAGTCCTGATAACCACCGACGTATTCGCGCACCTTGCCTTCACCCTCGAATACCAGGGTGCTGGTCACGACGTTATCGAGGAAGGCACGGTCGTGGCTGACCATCAGCACGGTGCCAGGGAAGTTGAGCAGGACTTCTTCGAGCAGTTCCAGGGTTTCTACGTCCAGGTCGTTGGTCGGTTCATCGAGCACCAGCAGGTTGGCCGGTTTGCTGAACAACTTGGCGAGCAATAGTCGTGCCCGTTCGCCCCCCGAGAGCGCTTTGACAGGTGTACGGGCGCGCTGCGGGCTGAACAGAAAGTCGCCCAGATAGCTCAGCACATGGCGGCTCTGGCCATCGATAGTAATGAAGTCACGGCCTTCGGCGACGTTGTCGATCACCGTCTTTTCCGGTTCGAGCTGGTGACGTAATTGGTCGAAATACGCCACTTCCAGTTTGGTGCCCACCTCGATCTTGCCGCTGCTCGGTTGCAGGTCGCTGAGCAACAGCTTGAGCAGCGTGGTCTTGCCGGTGCCGTTGGCGCCGAGCAGGCCGATACGGTCACCGCGCTGCAGGACCATGGAGAAATCCTTAACCAGGAATAGTCCGCCGGCGTGAGCGAAACTGACGTTTTCCGCCACCATCACCTGCTTGCCGGACTTGTCCGCGGTATCCAGCTGGATATTCGCCTTGCCCTGGCGCTCGCGGCGCTCGCTACGCTCCGCACGCATCGCTTTGAGCGCGCGCACGCGCCCCTCGTTACGGGTGCGGCGGGCCTTGATGCCCTGGCGAATCCAGACCTCTTCCTGAGCCAGGCGCTTGTCGAACAGCGCATTGGCCGTTTCTTCGGCAGCCAGTTGCTGCTCCTTGTGCACCAGGAAGCTGGCGTAGTCACCGTTCCAGTCGATCAGGCCGCCACGGTCCAGTTCGAGGATGCGCGTGGCCAGGTTCTGCAGGAAGGAGCGGTCGTGGGTGATGAACAGCACGGCGCCGCCGAAATCCTTCAGTGCCTCTTCCAGCCAGGCGATGGCGCCGATGTCCAGGTGGTTGGTCGGTTCGTCGAGCAGCAGCAGATCCGGCTCGGACACCAGTGCCTGGGCCAGCAGCACGCGGCGGCGCCAGCCACCGGAAAGCTCGGCCAGGGTCTTGTCCGCCGGCAGTTGCAGGCGGCTCAGGGTGCTGTCGACCAGCTGCTGCAGACGCCAGCCGTCTTTGGCTTCCAGCTCCTGCTGCACGTGCATCAGTTGCTCGAGGTCGTCATCGCCGTGGATGTTCTGCGCCAGGTGGTGATAGCGCGCCAGCAGCTCACCAACGCCAGCCAGGCCTTCGGCGACCACGTCGAACACCGTGCGCTCGTCGGCGCGCGGCAGCTCCTGCGGCAGCTCGCCGATCTTCAGCCCAGGTGCGCGCCAGATTTCGCCGTCGTCGAGCATCTGATCGCCCTTGACCAGCTTGAGCATGCTCGATTTGCCGGTGCCATTACGGCCGATGATGCACACCCGCTCGCCCCGCGCGATCTGCCAGGACACTCCATCGAGCAGGGGCATGGCGCCATAGGCGAGGGATACGTCGGCAAACTTGAGCAGGGTCATGGGCATCTCCAGAAACAGGCGGCGCATTCTACCCGAGTTGCCAACTGGCTGTTGCCGTTTCCACTGAGGTGGAAGACACGGCGGCCGGCACGGGTAGCGCGCATTTTTGCTGCATGTGTCCATCTGGCCCGACGGCATTCACCGCGCTCCAATGAAACGCTAAGCTAGAGGTATGCAACGACACGGACCGTGTTGCCCCATACCTCTGCTTCCCCCCTGGAAATGCCATGCGCAGTCGCTTTCTCTCTGTAGTTTCCTGTCTGATTCTTACCGCCACTGGTATAGCCAGTGCCGAAGCCGCCAGCCTCACCCAGCAGCGCCAGTACTACGATGAAGCCAAGCGCGCCCTGGCCAAGGGCGACAGTGGCCCCTATCGCCAGTACGCCAGCGCCCTGCGTGATTACCCGCTGACGCCGTATCTGGCTTACGACGAGCTTACCAACCGCCTCAAATCGGCGAGCAACGCCGAGATCGAGAAATTCCTCGCCGAGCATGGCGACCTGCCCCAGGCCAACTGGATGAAGCTGCGCTGGTTGCGCTGGCTGGCCGAACGCGGCGACTGGAAACCCTTTCTCGATCACTACGACGCCAAGCTCAACTTCACAGAACTTGACTGCCTCTACGGCCAATACCAGCTCAGTCACGGCCTGACCGCCGAAGGCAACGCCACCGCCGAGAAACTCTGGCTGGTAGGCAAGTCCCAGCCCAATGCCTGTGACCCGCTGTTCGAGCGCTGGGCGGCCAATGGTCAACTCACCGAGCAGCGCCGCTGGCAGCGCACCAAGCTGGCAGTGGAAAGCGGTAACTACGGTCTGGCCAACTTCCTGATCAAGGGCATGCCGACGCTCGGCGAGCGCGGCAAGCTGATGGTCGAGGTGGCGCAGAAGCCACAACTGCTGAAGAACACCGCGCGCTTCGCCCCCGCCGATGACGCCATGAGTGACGTGGTCGGCCTCGGCCTGCGCCGCCTGGCCCGGCAGAGCCCCGAAGACGCCCTGGCCCTGCTCGACGGCTATGCCCAGCGCATGAAATTCTCCTCCGACGAACAGGTCGCCATCGCCCGGCAGATCGGCCTGCGCCTGGCGCAACGCTTCGACCTGCGTGGCCTGCAGGTGATGACCAAATACGACCCGCAACTGCGTGACAATACCGTCAGCGAATGGCGTGCACGCTTACTGCTGCGCCATGGCCGCTGGGAAGAGGCCTATCAGCTGACTCAGCGAATGCCATCCGACCTGGCCAGCAGCAACCGCTGGCGCTACTGGAACGCGCGCAGCCTGCAGCTGGCGCAACCCAACAGCCAGCAACCCGCGGTGCTGTTCCAGGCGTTGGCCAAGGAACGCGACTTCTATGGCTTCATGGCCGCCGATCAGGTCAAGGCGCCTTACTCGCTGAACAACCACCCGCTGGCACTCGACCCGAAGGTGGTGCAGAAAGTACGCAACACCGCCGGTATCAAGCGCGCCATGGAATTCCATGCACGCGGCCAGATCGTCGACGGGCGTCGCGAGTGGTATCACGTCAGCCGTCTGTTCAGCCGCGACGAGCTGGTTGCCCAAGCGCGCCTGGCCTATGAAATGGAGTGGTACTTCCCGGCCATTCGCACCATCAGCCAGGCCCAGTACTGGGACGATCTGGAAGTGCGCTTCCCCATGGCCCATCGCAGCGAGCTGGTACGCGAGGCTAAGCGCCGCGACTTGCATTCCAGCTGGGTGTTCGCCATCACCCGCCAGGAAAGCGCCTTCATGGCCGACGCCCGTTCCCACGCCGGGGCCATGGGGCTGATGCAGTTGATGCCAGGTACCGCCAAGGACACCGCGCGCAAGTTCGGCATCCCCCTGGCGTCGCCACAACAGGCGCTCAACCCGGACACCAACATCCAACTGGGCGCCGCCTACCTGAGCCAGGTTTACGGTCAGTTCAACGGCAACCGCGTACTCGCCTCTGCCGCCTACAACGCTGGCCCAGGTCGTGTGCGCCAGTGGCTGCGCGGCGCCAATCACCTCAGTTATGACGTCTGGGTGGAGAACATTCCATTCGACGAGACCCGTCAGTACGTGCAGAACGTGCTGTCCTACTCGGTGATCTACGGCCAGAAACTCGATGCGCCGCACCCGCTGGTGGCGTGGAACGAGCGCTTCTTCGACGATCAGTAACGCAAAAGCCCCGATCGGACAGGGTGTCTGATCGGGGCTCGCTGTTCCATACGCCTGGGCCGGAGCGCGCTTCGTTTCAGTGCCGCGTGAGCCTCAGCCCAGCGACCGTACGCAGATCACCCGGTGCGCACGGCGCACCCTACTCCAGGATTTCGACCGGCATTCCTACCTGCAGCTCACCGATGCCACGCGGCAACAGGTTCTGCCCGAAGTACACGTCACCATCGCGCTCACGGTAGGTCTTGAGCGTGGCCAGCGGCTCGCGCAGGGCATTGCGCTCGCCCGTCTGCGGGTCGATGGTGGTGAGGATGCAGCGCGAGCAGCCCTTGGCCACGTCGAACTCCACTTCACCGATGCGGATGCGCTTCCAGCTGTCTTCGGCGTAGGGCTCACTGCCGGTGACGACCAGGTTGGGGCGAAACCGCAGCATGGAAAGTGGCTGCCCGACACGCTGGGAGAGATCCTCCAGCGACGCCTGGCCAATCAGCAGCAGTGGAAAACCATCGGCGAAGGCCACGCGATCGCCCGGTTGCGCATAGGCGGTATCGACCTGGCGTGTACGCCCTTCCGGCACCTGCACCAGCCGGCAGGATTTACCCAGCAAGTCGCTGAGCCAGGCTGCTGCTGCATCGCCCGCATCTGGCACGCGCAGGCTGTCACGCCAGACGATGACGCCACGCAGATCCTGCTCGGGATCGGGCAACGCCACGGACAGATCGTCACGCCCCGGCGCACTCAGGGTAAGGCCGCCGCGCGCGTCGTACAGAGCGCTCAACTGGCTCATCTGCGGCAGCAGGCGTTGGGTGATGAAGCGGCCGTTGTCGGCGTCGACCAGCATCCAGCGCCGATCACCCTGCACACCGAGACCATCGACCGCGCTGCGCTGCAACACCTCGCCGCGACCAGACTTGAGCGGATAACGGTACAGCCCCGAGAGACTAAGCATGGGTCAGGTTCCTGTTGGCAAAACGCCGTTATACGAGCTGACGGCGATGCTCACAAGCAACAAAACTCGGGAAATTTTGCAGATCAGTAAGGCGTTCGGGCACAAGCGGCCATCGGCGCTCGGCGGGTTTCACCCGCCCTACAGTGTCTTTAGCGGGGTTCGTCCAGTTCGAGACGTTGACGGACCACGTCAACGAGCTTGTCGGGCTGGAACTTGGAGAGGAAGTTGTCGCAACCGACCTTCTTCACCATCGCCTCGTTGAAGCTGCCGGACAGCGAAGTGTGCAACACCACATAGAGATCCTTGAGGCGCGGGTCGTTGCGAATCTCGCTGGTCAGGCGGTAGCCGTCCATTTCCGGCATCTCGGCATCGGTGAAGATCATCAGCAGCTTGTCGGTCATCACTTCGCCGGTGTCGGCCCACTTCTTCAACAGGTTGAGGGCCTTCAGACCGTCACCCGCCATATGCAGGCGAACGCCCAGTTGCGACAGGGTATCGCGCAGCTGGCTCAGCGCCACGCTGGAGTCGTCCACCAGCAGCACTTCGCGGCCGCGCGCTTTTTCCAGCAACGGATCGGCGAGTTTTTCTTCGGAGACCTTGGTGCTCATCGGCACGATCTCGGCCAGCACCTTTTCCACGTCGATGACCTCGACGATCTGCTCGTCGACCTTGGTGATCGCGGTCAGGTAATGCTGGCGGCCGGCGCCACCGGGCGGCGGCTGGATCGACTCCCAGTTGAGGTTGAGGATGCGATCGACGCTGCCGACCAGGAAGGCCTGCACGGAACGGTTGTACTCGGTGACGATGATGGTGCTGCGCTCATCCGGCACCAACGGACGCATGCCGATGGCCTGGGACAGGTCGATCACCGGCAGGGTCTGGCCACGCAGGTTGACCACACCGCAGACGAAGCGGTGACGTTGCGGCATCAGCGTGAGCTTGGGCATCTGCAGGACTTCCTGCACCTTGAACACGTTGATGGCGAACAACTGCCGACCGGCCAGGCGGAACATGAGGATTTCCAGGCGGTTCTCGCCGACCAGTTGCGTGCGTTGATCTACTGAATCGAGGATGCCAGCCATCATGCGCTCCGAGGTATATAGGTTGAGTCTAGTCTGCCGTTCGGGTTATCGGCGGACTGCCGGCAGACTGAAGCCTTGCTGGCGCGCAGCCATCATGCCTCAGCCCCAGACGCCTGACCAGCGAGCAGCGGCGAATGCCTGGGCAGATGCAAACGCAAGGCACCGGGTTGTGCGCTGAAGCGCAGGCGTTTGCTTTCCATCGGCTCGCCATCAAGGTTCAAGTCCAGCCCTTCCTGCGCTTCCACCTCCAGCCAGGGTAGCCGTGCGTTGACTGCGACACTCTGCACGCCATGCATGCCGCCCGAGAGTAGCGTACCCAGGGTACTCACCACATCTTGCGCCGCCGGCACGATGCACACGTCCAGCAGGCCATCATCGATAGTCGCCTCCGGGCACAGCAAATGCCCACCGCCGGCCTGGCGACCGTTGCCGATCCCCAGGGCCAGAAATTCACCCTGCCATTCGAAATCCGGCCCGTGAAAACGCCCAGCGGCCGCGCGCACTTCGGAGAAGCGACTGAGCCCAGTGAGCAGGTAGGCGGCGCCACCCAGGACTTTCTTGAGTTCTTCCGGGGTATTGGCGGTGACGTTGGAGCCGAAGCCCCCCGTGGCCATATTGAGGAAGGCACGCTCACCGGCCATGCCGACGTCGACAGCGACCGGCTCGACCTCCAACAGCGCCAACGCAGCAGCAGGGGTCAGCGGAATGCCGGCGGCATGCGCGAAGTCGTTGGCCGTGCCCAGCGGCAGCAGAACCAGGCTGGCGTCGCTCTTTGCCTTGACCAGCGCCTCGACCACATCACGCAGGGTGCCGTCACCACCACCGGCGATCAGCGTCGGGTAGCCGGCGGCCAGCCCTTCCTCGACCAGCCGCTCAGCGTCGCCACCTTCCCAGGTCAGGCGCACGGTCAGATCCCAGCCGCGCTCACGCAGGCCGTTCACCGCTGCCCTCACCTCATCGTTCAACGCCTGCTTGCCATGCAGGATCAACCAGGCTTTGCGTTCGCGCATCGCGCTCCTCCTTGATGGAATCAGCGAAAGCCTAGTGCCTGGCTCTCACGAAGATTAATCAAATTAATAGATATTAAGACTGCAAATATTGCGCTTTTAAATCGACCCATCGAAATAGATCATAACCCCATCGACGTTGCACGGGACTTACCTCGTGCACGACTGGAGGATTGACCATGATCGATGTACGTCCGTTCGAACAACTCGGTGGTGCTCATCACGGCTGGCTCAACGCCCGTCACCATTTTTCCTTCGCCGAATACCATGACGCAGAGCGGATGAACTGGGGCCGCCTGCGCGTGTGGAACGACGACGAGATCGCACCGCACTCGGGCTTCCCGCCGCACCCGCATCGTGACATGGAGATCATCACCTACGTTCGCGAAGGTGCCATCAGCCATGAGGACAACCTGGGTAACAAAGGCCGTACCGAGGCCGGCGACGTGCAGGTGATGAGCGCCGGCACCGGCATCGCTCACAGCGAGTACAACCTGGAGGATGAAACCACCAAGATCTTCCAGATCTGGATTCAGCCGAACCAGGCCGGCCTGCCACCCTCCTGGGGCGCCAAGCCGTTCCCCAAAGGCGACCGCTCGGGATCGTTCGTCACCCTGGCCAGCGGTTACGAGGAGGATGTCGATGCATTGCGTATCCGCACCGACGCACGCCTGGTGGCCGCCACGATCAAGGCTGGCGAAAGCGCAGAGTACAGCCTGCAGCCGGGTCGCAAGGCCTATCTGGTGGGCGCAACGGGTGCCTTCAGCGTCAACGGTGTGGCCGTCAAGGCACGTGATGGTGTGGCCATCGCCGATGAAGTGCTAATCCGCATCGACGCGCAGGAAGACAGCGAAATCGTGCTGGTCGACGTCGCCTGATGCACAAACCATCGCCCTCCGCTCTGGAGGGCGACTTGTTTCTGTAGGGGGGGCTTTAGCCGCGATATTGATATTGCTCGTTCGCGGTTGAAGCGGAGCGCCGCCCGGCCCCTCCCACAACACGTTTCCTACGCCGGATAGCCGGTGATCTTGCGAATGCGCTGGTACAGCGGTTTGAGCTGGCGATACATGCGCTGATAGACCTGCCCGTAGAGCTGCTCGTAGGTGCGCTGCGCCGCCGGGTCGGGCTGGAAAACCTGGCCGACACGAGTCATCGCGGCGATGGCGGCCGGGTAATCGGCGTGCAACCCCAGGCCCACGGCACAATTGATCGCAGCCCCCAGGCCGCTGGTCTCGTACAAGTGCGGACGTTCGGCCGGCAAACCAAAAATGTCCGCCGTCAGCTGCATCGCCGCGTCGCTCTGCGAACCACCGCCGGAAACGCGCAGGCGCTCGATACGGGTGCCGGAGCGTTTCTCGATACGTTCCTTACCCTGGCGCAGGGCATAGGCCAACCCCTCGAGGATCGCGCGGTAGAGGTGCGCGCGGGTATGCACATCGCCAAAACCGATGATCGAGCCCTTGGCCTCCAACCCCGGCTCGCGAATGCCCGGCGTCCAGTACGGCTGCAGCATCAAACCCATGGAGCCCGGCGGCACGGCGTTGACCAGTTCGTCGAACAGCGCCTCGGGCGGCACACCGAGTGCCTCGGCACGCTGCATCTCGCGCAGGCCGAACTCACGCTTAAACCAGCTGACCATCCAGAAGCCGCGATAGATCATCACCTCGGTGTTGAAGTGATCCGGCAATGCTGCCGGATAGGGCGGGATCAGCGGGATGGTTTCCAGATAACGGCTGCGTGTGGTGTTGATGGTGGCCGTGGTGCCGTACGAGAGGCACGCCGTGCCGGGCTCCAGCGCACCGGAGCCCAGCACCTCGCAGGCCTTGTCGGCGCCAGCAGCAATCAGCGGCAGGCCTTCCGGAATACCGGTATGGCGGCTGGCGGAGGCCGTGATATGGCCCAGTCGCTCGCCCGGCTTGAACAGTTCGGGCAGTTGCTCACGGCTTACCTTCAGCGCCTGCCACTTCCAGTCGCCGGGCGCGGCCCAGCGCAGGCGTTTGTAGTCGAACGGCAGATAGGCCACGCAACTGCTGGTGGAATCGACGAAGCGGCCGCACAGGCGATGGGTGAGAAACCCCGAAAGCAACAGCACCTTGTGCGTGCGTGCCGCAATGTCCGGCTGATGCTGGGCGACCCAGTTGACCTCGGCCTGGCCACGAAAATGATCGACCGCCTCTTCGGCGCGCACCAGCTTGAACAGCCAGCCCCACAGGCCCTTGATCCGCCCGGCCACCTCGGCACGACGCTGATCGAGCCAGAGAATCGCCGGGCGCAGGGGCGTGCCCTGCTCGTCAACATGAATGATGCTGCCGCGCTGGGTGGTGACGGCGACGCCGCGGATCAGGCTGCGGTCGATATCCACTTGCTGCCAGAGCAGGCGGCAGGCCTCACCGAGGCTGGCCCAGTAGTATTCAGGGTCCTGCTCGGCCCAGCCCGGCTGGCTGGAGAAATAGGGGTCGAGCTCGACCTTGCCCTTGGCGAGCAGATTGCCATTGGTATCGAACAGCAGCGCCCGCACGCTTTGGGTGCCGTTGTCGATGCTCAGCAGGTAGCTTGGTTCGCTCAAGGTTTTTTCCTTCTTGTTATACCTATGCCCATGCGTAGCCCGGATGAAATCCGGGAGCGGCATCGTCACTCATCCCCGGGTTACATCCGGGCTACAGCAAGTCTGGATCGGCGGGTTGCAGGTACACATGGCCTAGGCGGCCCCGCGCCCCCTACGGAAAGCCGGCAGCGCCATCATTAAGTCTCTGGCAGGCTGTAACAGCGCCGCCATAACGCCAGGTAATCCAACTCCTCCTGCTGCCAGCGCGCATCACTCCAACCCAGTCGTGACTGACACAGCGTGCGGATACGCGGCAGCTCGGCGTGCCCGCCGCCCGCCAGCAACAGGCCCAGGCGCGTGCGCCGCAGTAACAGGTCGTCCAGGTGCAGCACCAGCTCGCCTTCGGCAGCCCAGGCCAGTTCGGCCCACAAGGTGGCGGTGCCAGCGACGCAGTCAGCGCCGATTTTCTCGATCAACCGCAGCACATCCTTCAGTTGCCGACCATGACGACCAAGCAGCCGGCGTTGCTGCGCCAGGCTCAGGTACGGCATGGCCGGCGGCGTGCAGGCACGGAATACGGCGCAGCCACGATCATCCACCGGCTTGCCGACGAACCCGGCACAGGCACGCAGCACCTCCAGCGCCAGCAGGCGGAAGGTGGTCAGCTTGCCGCCAGCCAGGGTCACGCTGCCCGGCTCGATCCACAGCGCATGTTCGCGCTTCTCATCGGAGGGTTTCAGAGCACTGCCACCATCGCCCACCACCGGTCGCACGCCCGCCCAGGTCGACAGCACGTCAGCGCGACTCACCTGCGCAGTGGGAAATTGCTGGGCACAAGCGGCCAACAGGTAATCGACCTCCTCGGCGCTGATGGCGGCTTCACGATCCAGCGTCTCAGCATGATCCAGATCGGTGGTGCCGATCACCGTCGCGCCTTCCCAGGGGAAGACGAATACCGGTCGCCCATCGGCGACATGCATGAAACTGAAGGCATGCGCCACCGGCAGGCGCCAGCTCGGCAGCAGCAAGTGACTGCCACGCAACGGACGGATACAGCCATTGCCTGGCTGGCGCAGGCGATCAGCCCAGGCCCCGGTGGCTTGCGCCACGGCGCGGCTGCGCAGGCGATACCGCTCGCCCGTTTCCACATCCTCGGCGAGCACACCGACCACCTGCCCCGCCTCGCGCAACAACTCGACCACGCGCATGCCATTGAGCGCCTCGCCGCCTTCGGCACGCGCTTCGCCCAGCACGCGCTGCACCAGGCGGGCATCGTCGGTTACCGCATCGAAGAAGCGCGTGCCACCGAGCAGGTCGTCCTCGCGAATGCCCGGCGCCAGGTAACGCAGATGCTGCAGCGGGTAGAACAGATGATTGCGTTTGCCGGCCAGCGCGTCGTAAAGGCTAAGCAGGCCGCCGAACACCTTCGGCCCGGGAAAGCCGCCACGGTAGTGCGGCATGACGAAGCTCAGCGGCTCCACCAGCCCAGGCGCCTCGCCGAGCAGGCGCTGGCGCTCGCGCACCGAGTCGCGAGTCAGCCCCAGTTGGCCCTTGGCAACGTAGCGCAGCCCGCCATGCACCATCTTCGACGAGCGACTGGAGGTACCCCAGGCGAAGTCGCGCTGTTCCAACAGCAGGCAGCGCCAACCACGCCGCGCCGCCTCACGCAGGATGCCGGCGCCGCAGATACCGCCGCCAATCACCAGCAGATCCCAGTCGCGCGCGGCCAACTCAGGCAGCGCGCGCGTGCGCCAGGTGGCGTTCCAGGGTTCCATGCTCAGTCCTGCAGCAACACGCCAGGCGCCAGGCGCTGGTCGGGGTCGAAATGCGTGGCCAGGCTGCGCAGCGTGGCCATGCCCAGCTCGCCTTTCTCTGCTGCCAAATAAGGTGCGTGGTCACGACCGACGCCGTGCTGGTGGCTGATGGTGCCGCGGTTCTCGGCGATGGTACGGCTGGCCGCTGCTTTCAAGCGCTGCCAGCGCGCCATAGCCTCGGCGTAACCGGCGCCGGGGCGGAACACGTAGGTGGTGTAGATGCTCGAACCTTCGCCGTAGACGTGCGACAGGTGGGTGAAGACGTGCACCCGCTCGCCGTCGCCGGCAAGCTCGTCACGCAGGCTGGCCTCGATCTTGTTCAGCAGGTTGTCGACGTTCGACCAGTCGGTGGCGGTTTCCAGGGTGTCCACCAGGTAGCCGCGCTCCCACAGGCCATGACGCAGGTAGGGGAAGCGGAAGCGGTTCTGTTCCCACTTCTTGCCCAGCAAGGTGCCGATGAACACGCCGCCAAAGCCTTTCAGCAAGCGCCGTGCCTGTTTCAGCGAGGCAGCGTTCTGCACCCGGCTGCCGGTGACGCCGAAAGTCAGCATGCACTTGCCGTCACGGGCGCCGCGCAGGGCCAGGTATTTTTCCAGCAGCGCGATCTGCTGCGGGTGACCGGCCAGGGCCAGTTGGGTACGAGTTTCGATGGCGTTGGACAGGCGCAGCATGGACAGCGGCACGCGCGCCTGGGCCAGGCTGCGAATGGCGCTCAGCGCCTGCTGCCAGTTGGGCAGGAACACCGCGTAGAAACGCTCCTGTTCGGCCAGGCGACTGATGCGCACACGCACCTCGGAGATCACCCCGAAGCGCCCTTCCGAGCCCATCACCAGCTCGCGCAGATCGGGCCCAGCGGCCGAGGCCGGGAAGGTGGGAATCTCCAGGGTGCCGGCGAAAGTTTCCAGCTTGCCGCCGGCGAACAGTTGCTCGATGCGCCCGTAGCGTAGCGACTGCTGGCCGCTGGAGCGGCTGGCGACCCAGCCGCCGAGCGTCGACAGCTCCCAGGACTGCGGGAAATGCCCCAGGGTGTAACCACGCGCGCGCAGTTGGCTTTCCACCTGCGGGCCGTTGGCGCCGGGGCCGAAGGTGGCGATCAGGCTATCTTCGTCGATATCCAGCAGGCGCGTCATGCGTTCCAGCGACAGGGTCAACACCGGGCGCTGGCCGGCCTGCGGGTTGATGTGGCCGGCCACCGAGGTACCGCCGCCGTAGGGAATCAGGGTCACGTCATGCTGCTGCGCCCAGGCCAGCACATCACGAATTTGCTCGGCGCTTTCCGGGCAGGCCACGCCATCGGGAAACAGGCCGAACTCACCGGAGCGCATCGCCAGCCAGTCCGGCAGGCTCTGGCCACGGGCGTGGCGCACGCGCACTTCGGCGTCCTGACAGATCAGTGGATGCGGCGCCAGACGCGACGCCGGCACGCGCGCCAGCACATCCTGCAGGCTGGCGTCGGCCAAACGCTGACCCGACCCGACCAGCTCGGCGAGAAAGGCCTCGCCATGGGCCGGCAGTTCCACTTCGGTCGTCTCGTCACCCCATCCGTTCCAGCGTCGCATCGCATCCCCCCATTCCGATCAGCACTTATGGCTGCCTATACTAGCCAGCCGCCGATTTCCGTCACTGTCGAATCGGGACAGGCTATATCGCCAATCAAGACAGGCATCGCAGAACAAGAAGAATCCATGGAAAACCTCGGCTATACCTCGGTTCCCGCCCTGCTCAAATACCTGCGTCAGGCCGAACAACTCGGCCTGGACGTCGACCGCGTCCTGGCCGCTGCCGGCATAGACGCACAGGACCTGGCCGACAATGGCAAGCGCATGCCCAGCGAGGTGCATGAGCGCCTGCTGGCGCATCTGCTGGAGGTTTCCGGTGACCCGCTGTTCGGCCTGCATGCGGCGCGTTTCGTGCAGCCCGGCTCGTGGAGCGTGCTCGGCTACATCGCCATGAACTGCGCCACCCTGGGCGAGGCCATGGGCCGCATCGTGCCCTACGAGAAACTGGTGGGCGACATGGGCACCAGCCGTATCGAGGCGGCGGAGGATCACGTGCGGCTGATCTGGAGCTGCCGTCACCAGGCGCCGGACGTGCGCCGCCACATGGTGGAGAACGTGCTCGCCTCCTGGCTGGTGTACGCCCGCTGGATCGCCGACTCCGAACATTCGCCGCGCGAGGTCTGGTTCGAACACGCGCAACCGGCCACCACTGACCTCGCCGAATACCGGCAGCTGTTCGGCTGCCCGGTGCTGTTCGAACAACCCTGCAATGCCCTGCTGGTGCCGCTGGACTACCTTGGCGTACCGCTGCGCCAGGCCGATGCCAACCTGCTGCGCACGCTTGAGGAACATGCCCTGACCCTGATGGCCGGGCTGGACGACGACGAGCCGCTGCCACGCCGGGTGAAAAACGCCCTGCGCCTACTGCTCAAGGACGGCCTGCCGCGCAAGGAACGGGTGGCAGAGAAGTTCGATATGACCGTGCGCACCCTGCAGCGCCACCTGCAGCAGGCCGGCACCAGCTACCAGCAGATCCTCGACGAGCTGCGCCAGGAGCTGGCCGAGCACTACCTGTTGCGCAGCGACCTGGCGATCCAGGACATCGCCTGCTACCTGGGTTTTACCGAGTCACGCTCGTTCCACCGCAGTTTCAAGAGCTGGACCGGGCAGACGCCGGGCGAATTTCGCGAGAGCCGGCGCCGGGACAATCCGCTGGGCTAGCGCGAAACCCTGAAGCGTCGCGCCAGCCAGTAGTCGATGCTCAACCAACGCCCTGCCCCGCTGAAGAACAACGCCACCAAAATCACCAGGTAGGTGGCGGCGAACTCGATACCGTTGTTCAGCACCACGAACTTGCCACTACCGGTCAGCCAGTCGTAATTGCCGTGCTCGCGCAGAATGCCACGCGCTCGTTCGAGCTTCTCCGCCGCAGCCAGCACACGCTCGTTGGCAAAGGGCGCCGACGGGTCGGCAATCGCCTGCCAGCCATAGGGCCAGTGCACAGTGAAGATCGCCACCAGCATGGTGACGATCAGCGGAATGCTGATCCAGCGAACGGCAAAGCCGAACAGCAGCAGGATGGCGCCACCGGCCTCGGTCAGCGCCGCCGCCCAGGCCAGCAGTTCGGGGAACGGTAGGCCAAGGCCCCAGTCGGGGTTACCGAACCAGGCGGCAGTGGCATCGATATCGGAAAGCTTCTGCATACCGGCCATCCAGAACACCGGTACCAGATACAGACGCAGCAATAGCGGACCGATGAAGTCCAAGCGTCGAGAGGCCTCCAGCGCATCCTGAAGACGATTGAGCAGAGTGATCATGATAGTGACTCCTCGGAGTACGCAAACCAGATATCGCGCGCCTGCCAGTCATCCAGCAGCGCGCGGGCGTTGTCGAAATAGCTGCGATCAGCGGCCAGGCCATGCGCTGCGGCCAGCGCCAGCTGCGCCTGTACAGGCGGCTCGCCGGCCTGCAGGCGCAGCGCCAGCTGATAGGCGAACGGCGTCAGCTGCATGAAGCGCACCTGATCCTGCGCATCGCGCCAGACCAGCAAGCAGGTCGGCTCTGGTGGCGGCTGCGTGGGGCAGTGATCGACACCGATCATCTGCACCGGCCAGCAATAGGCCAAGGGCCAGGCCAACGGCGACCAGCCGCGCTCGGGCAACTGCGCGTCGCTGACATCCAGCGCCAGCTCGACCCATTCGTAATGCGCCAGCTCCAGCATGAACGCAGGGTCGTCAGGCTCGGCGCGGTAGCCCTGCTGCAGCCAGACAATGAACTCCTGACTGATCTCGAGAAAGTATGGCGTGCTCGCCCGATGCTCGGCGAAGAACGCGCGCAGCAGCCGCTGCCAGCGCTCAGCCCCAAGAATGCCGCGCAGCACCGGAAAGGCGCCGCCAACCAGGCTAGCGACGTTGTTGAAGAACAGCTTTTCGTAGATAGCCATGCGCTCACTGGTGATACCCGACAACAGCGGCTGCGCCTCAGGCTGACGAATACGTGCAGCGAAGTCGCGCTGCTGCTGAACGCCGCTCATGTACCGTACCTGCTCAGCGGTTGCACGGCCTGTTGCAAGCTGCGGATATGCGCCAGCTCGGCATACAACTCAGCCAGCGGCGGAAAATTGAAGTCGCGCTCCAACAGCGTCGGGCGCACGCCATGCTGCGCATAAGCGCTGCTCAGCAGTGCCCACACCGGGTCGATCACCGGCGCACCATGGGTGTCGATTTTCAGGTCTGCCGCCTGGTCGTAATGCCCGGCGACATGCAGATAGGCGATGCGCTCACTGGGCATCGCGGCGATATAGGCTTCGGCATCGAAGCCGAAGTTCAGGCTGTTGACGTAGACGTTGTTGACGTCCAGCAGCAGTTGGCAGTCGGCACGCTCCAGCACCGCGCGAACGAAGTCTGCCTCGTCCAGCTCGCCGGGCAGGCGCACATAGGCCGAGACGTTCTCGATGATCAGCGGCCGCTCCAGCACGTCCTGAACGACGCGCACGCGCTCGGCGATGCGCAGCACCGACTCTTCGGAAAACGGCAGCGGCATCAGGTCATACAGTTGCCCCTCGTCGGCACAGGCCGACAAGTGCTCGCTGTAGACCAGCACACCATGCGCATCGAGAAAGCCCTTGATGGCGTGCAGCAACTCCAGATTCAGCGGCGCGAAGCCGCCAAGATTGAGGGACAGACCATGGCACAGCAACGGCCGACGCTCGCTCAGAGCACGCAGTTGCTTGCCCAACCGGCCACCGACACCGATCCAGTTCTCCGGCGCCACTTCGAGAAAGTCGGCGCCGCTGGCATCATCGCTGATCAACTCGGCGAGCAGCCCGCGACGCAGGCCGAGACCGGCGCCGGTGAGGTTTGCGAGGTGCATGATCCGTCCTCCCCTCGCCCTTACTCGCTCTTCTCGCCGCCGCACTTGCCTTCGCCACATTTACCCTCGGCATCGGCCTTCTTCTCGGCACCACACTTGCCCTCGCCGCACTTACCTTCCTTGTCGGCTTTCATCTCGCCGCCGCATTTGCCTTCGCCACAGGAACCTTCCTGCGCCTTCTCGGCAGCGGCCAGACTGTAGCCGCTGGCCAGTTCCTGCGCAGCGAACGGGTTGCTCGCGGCATGGGCAGTGAACGCCATGGAAGTCAGCAGCGCAGCGCCCAGGGTAGCGGTCAGGGTATTGAGTTGTTTCATGGCATCTCTCCATCGGTTTCGACTACGGGGCCGGATTGGCGCCCTCGCAGCAATGGACGAGGCAGAGATGCGGGCGTTACAGCGAGGCTGAAAATTTTCGTAGCCCGGATGAAATCCGGGAGCGCTTTGCCCGCTACTAGTCGCGGCTACGACTGCATGGATGCAGGAGGTAGAGCGAAGCAGGATGCCAGAGCCGAAAGCCCCTCCCACAGGCACAGGAACATTCACCGCACCGTGGGAGGCGCTTCAGGGCACCTCTAAAAACTACCTGCGTTGCCATCGCGGCGTTAAAAACAGGCTCAGAATGCTCATTTACAACGCGTAAACCCGAATGCGGGCCCAGTGCCTTCTTCGCCTGTTTTTGCCTTGCGCTGACTGCCTCGCCTACGTTTTTAGAAGTGCCCTTCAGCGGCGAGGCTTTCGATAACAAATAGCCCGAACAGCCAGCGCATAGGGTGGATAAGAAAAGCTTCATCCACCCTATGCGCTGCAGCTCGGTGTCGACCGTTGATGCCGACACGTTCTCTCGCGTGTCTTGCACCTTTCCAGCGCCTTTGTGTATACCTATCCAGTAGTAATGAAAGCGTGAAATGTGGAGGTCAAGCGAATACGTGCTGGCGCATGCTTCACGCTCTAAGTCATTGAAAGGTTTATATTTCTCTGAATTTAAAGCTGCCATTTCCCGGAGTTATACCGCCTTCCATGCTATTGGATTAGTACGGAAGACTATCTAATCACTGTTAGGCATCACCAACAGAAAATGACGCGACCTCATAAAGAAACACGCTTTGATAGATATGTGCATAAGGCAAAAGACCATCCGGCTTTGTCTATAACGCTATTTCTTGGCCTTATTATCATAACTCTCATCGGTTTCTGGGAGAGGATTGAAAGATATGTCCCTATGGCAGAGCACACCGAGTCGTATCGTATCCATGGACAAGTCCAAGAAGGAGAGATAACGGTAACAGGTCTCTACGCATATGACATTTATTATCCGACCCGTTACAGATCGCCCCCAAATCTTGTCTTCCCCGACGGATATCAATCTGTAGAACAATTTGAAGTAATAGAGCAAAGACCTGATGGATTTAAAATCAATTTAGGGGGGTCAGGGACCATTGGATCAAAAATAAAATGGAAAGCAACTGGCGTCTTAGACAACCCGTCGCAGTGATACCTAACAAGTGGTTCAAGTCGTTCGCTTCGCTCACTCGGGACCGGCTAAAGCCGGCCCCTTAACCAAACGTTAGGCAAAGGAAATGTCGTTTAACTCACATAAACGTAAGGTGTTAGACGAGAGTGAGCCGTTTGAGCACCGTGCATCACATGCTCGGTCGTGTGCACTACATGTGGCTAACGCTCTCGGCCTAGAGCGGGATGCCGTAATAGAGTTAATAGCTAAGGAAACAGGCGTTAGTCTGCACAACCCTGAGTCGGCAGTCCATTTGATAGCCGCATTCGAAATATTGGAAAGAATTCGAATACAGGCAGTGCAAGCCAATGCCTAACAAGTAGTTCAAACCGTTCGCTGCGCTCACTGAGACGGGCTAAAGCCCGCCCCTTAACCAAACGTTAGGTTACACGATGAATTGGTACCCACTTGCAAACTGCAAGAAAAAATCTTTTGGAAGAGGTGTGGTATTCCGTTTCCCGGCAAAAGCTCCATTTGAGCAAGTCGTAGACTTCATGATTATTGAAGAACATGATTCACCAACCTTTTATAAGCTGATATGTTCTTCTGGCCATCATGCCGGACAAACTGAGTTGGTGTTTCCAGCCGAAGCGAAACATGAAACCGGCGCAGTATCAGTGGCTTGGCTAAAGAAAAATTGGCAAACGTGGATTTATCCTGAGTGCGAAATTGAAGCCGTCAGTTACGTGGACTGCTATCCACCGAACCACGGCGTGAAAACCTAACTAGTGGTTCAAGTCGTTCGCTTCGCTCGCTCGGGACGGGCTAAAGCCCGCCCCTTAACCAAACGTTATGTTTCAATCAGGCAGATGTATGCATAAAACAAAAGAACTTAAGCTGCTAATGGCTCTCCTTAAAGCAAACGAAAAAAAGCCCGCAAGTCCAGCTAAGCGATTTGCTGCCAATCTTATAATTTGGCTATTAATAGGGCTTGCAGGAGGGTTCGCATACAACCAGTTTGGCACGATAGGAACTGTTGAATTAATAGCGTTGTGTTTCACACTAATCGCTGGCGTAGTAATCGGCATAATGTCTATGTGCGATATATCTAGAAACCAATGGCCCGCTATTCAGCCTCATATCAACCTTGAAAGTATCAAAGAGCGAATTCGTGAGCTTGAAACATAAAAATTGTTTCAAATCGCTCGCTGGGACGGGCTAAAGCCCGCCCCTTAACCAAACGTTATATGCCAGCAAAGGATCGCACATGAATAAACAAATTCTAAACGTTGCCTTCGAAGATGATATCGATACTGACGCGATCCTAAGCATGAAGGAGGCTTTGGCAGCCTTTGGCGAGGAAGTATCATTTCACGAGCTTCCGAAACGTGGGCCCCAGGCGTCAATTTTGCTTCTTACCATGAGCTCTGTAGTCTTGGTTTTTGGAGTTTCCTTCACTAAAAAATTTGGAGAGAAATCTGCAGAAGCCACTTGGCAGCTCGTCGAAAAAGGCTTATCAAAGCTCTACAACAAATACTTTGGTGAAACTCCAGACCATGTAATTTATTACGTTTCCAGCAGCGAAAAGAAACTTCCAAATACAAAGTACTCCCTTACACTCTCTCTCCTCTGCACTGGTAGTAAAGGAGAAAACATAAAATTCATTTACGAAACAAAATGGTCACAAGCCCAATTCAATAAGGCAACAAGAGCTTACCTTCGTGCAATGCCTGAATTCACATCCAGCAGCACGGGTGTGATACAGAGTTTAATCGAAAAGAACCCAACCCGAGTCAGCCCCTTCCTTATTGCATGGGATGCAGTTTCAGAAGAGCTTATTTTTGTAAACGTTATGCCTGCTGCAGCTGACATATAACAACTGGTTCAAACCGTTCGCTTCGCTCACTGGGACGGGCTAAAGCCCGCCCCTTAACCAAACGTTAGGCTGAATATTCGGAAGTACAGTATGCTGAAAGTTATTGCTCAAGATTTCATAAAGCCAGAATACATTCAGGACGTTATGCCTCTGTATCGAGAGCTTGTGGCGAGAACCAAGGAAGAGGCTCTGTGCATCTCCTATGACCTTTACATCAACCAAAAAGATCCTGGCCACTTCACCTTCATAGAGGAGTGGCCTGATCGCGCAGCTTTGGATGCTCATTGCAACACCGAGCACTTCAAGAGGCTGGTGCCGCTGATAGATAAGCATCAAAAATCACCAGGGACTTTCTTGCTCATGGACGCATTCCAGTGAATCAGCCTAACAATTTTATATGGACTCTCCCCACAAGTAGTGAGTAAAACTTTGCCTTTGCACCTGTCGTCAGCGCGGTTGCATTCGTATATCCGGCCTGTTGTGGGCTTTTCGCCCTGACCATTCTGTAGTTCGCGCAGCGGGGGCCAAGCGTTCAATCGATCCCTGGGATCATCATTGTTATCGGCCTTGCTCCGCTGCAGGACTCGCCTGTTCGACAGCAAGTAGCCCGAACAACTACCGCAAACGGTGGATGAAAACAGCGTCATCCACGCAATAGCTTGCCTGGGAGTGCGACACCAAGCCGTCCACCAAGCACGCAGTTCACCCCTGATTGCGCCGGTTCTGCGCCAGGCGCTCGGCCAGCGTATCGAGTTCGGGCAGTTCGTCCTCCGGCATCTGCCGGATCACTGCCTGGGTCAGTTTCATCTGGCGGATGAAACGCCGGCAGTTGCCGCACATGGCCAGGTGGGCGCGTACGGCCAGGCGCTGGCGTAGCGTCAGTTGGCCGTCGAGATAATCGCTGGAGTGAGCGACCAATTCCTTGCAGGTCAGCATTGGCCTGTCTCCTCGAAATGTTCCAGGGTGGCAAAGACTTTCAGGCGTGCCCGGTGCAGCAGCACACGTGTATTGGAGAGCGAGATGTCGAGAAGATTACAGATCGCCTCCAGCTCCAGGCCCTGGCGCTCGCGCAGCACCAGCACGCTGGCCTGCAACTCGGACAGGCTGGCCAGGGTGTGCTCCAGGCACTCGCGCAATTCGTCCTCGGTGAGCAGGGCTTCGGGGCTGTCCTGATGCCAGGCATGCGGCGCCAGCAGCCAGTGACCGTCATCGGCAAAGCGCTCGTCACCCACCGTGCCATGGGGCGCGGCCAGGTCGTCGAGCAACACTTCACGACGGTTGTGCTTGAGACGGGTCTTGGCGGTGTTGGCAGTGATGGTCAGCAGCCAGGTCTTGAGGCTGGAACGCCCCTGAAAGCCTGCCAGGCTGCGTACCACGGCAAGCCAGGCATCCTGCACCACTTCGTCAGCATGGCGGCTGCCGACGATGGCGTAGGCCACCGCCCGCATCGCCCCCTGGTAACGCGCGACCAGTTCGCGGTAGGCCTTCTGCTCACCGGCGAGCAGACGACCCAGCAGATCGGTATCGGACATGGAACTCCCTAGGTCAGGCCTGTGCACGTAGCCGAACGCTCCGCGCACGTCAGGCATGCCTACAGAGAGTTCAACGCTTGCGCAAAATTACACTGCCGATCGAATAACCGGCACCAAAGGAGCTTAGAACACCCAGGCTGCCTGCCGGCAGATCGTCCTGATTTTTGTGCAGGGCAATCACCGAACCGGCCGAACTGGTGTTGGCGTAGGTGTCGAGAATCACCGGCGCCTCGTTCGGCTCGGCATCGCGGCCGAGCAGCTTGCGGGCGATCAGCAGGTTCATGTTGAGGTTGGCCTGGTGCAGCCAGAAGCGCTTGACGTCGCTGACGTTGAGTTGATTTTCCGCCAGATGCGCGGCAATCAGCTCGGCGACCATCGGGCAGACGTCCTTGAACACCTTGCGGCCTTCCTGCACGAACAGCTTGTCGCGCGCGCCCGCACCCTCTTGCGCGGCGCGGTTGAGGAAGCCGAAGTTGTTGCGGATGTTGTTGGAGAACTGAGTCAGCAGCTTGGTGCCGACCACGTCGAACTGATGCTTGGAGGTGGCCATATCGGCGCGCTCGATGATCACCGCAGTGGCGGCATCGCCGAAAATGAAGTGGCTGTCGCGGTCACGGAAGTTGAGGTGGCCGGTGCAAATTTCCGGGTTGACCATCAGGATGGCGCGGGCCTGGCCGGTCTGGATCGCGGTGGTCGCGGCCTGGATGCCGAAAGTGGCCGAGGAGCAGGCGACGTTCATGTCATAGCCCCAGCCCTGGATACCCAGTGCGGCCTGCACTTCGATCGCCACCGCCGGGTAGGCGCGCTGCAGATTCGAGCAAGCGACGATCACCCCGTCGATATCGGCGACGGTCTTGCCGGCGCGCTCCAGCGCCTGCTTGGCGGCGCCCACGGCCATTTCGCAGAGGATGCCCCAGTCTTCGTTGGAGCGCTCAGGGATGCTCGGCACCATGCGCTGCGGGTCGAGAATGCCAGCCTTGTCGATGACGAAGCGACTCTTGATACCCGACGCTTTCTCGATGAAGCCACTGCTGGATTCGCTCAGGGCCTCGACTTCGCCACGGGCGATGGCCTCGGCATTGTCAGCGTTGAACTGCTGCACATAGGCATTGAAGGATGCCACCAGCTCGTCGTTGGAAATGCTGTTGGCCGGGGTGTAGAGGCCGGTACCACTGATCACGACGTTATGCACGGTCATTCCTCTTATCGGCCGCTGGCGGCCTCAGGCAGTAGGCCGGCGACAATGGCGCAGGCCGAAAATCGGGGGACTTGGGCCAAGCTCTTACGATGGTTGGCTCCGGGCCACTGAGTGTGCCACAGGGCAATGGGGTTCGTCCTCAGCCCTTGAGCGTGTCTAATTGGACAGAACATGACCCAATATAGCCATTTAGTCTAAAGTCTCATCTTGATCCGTGTATCTGGAGCTTGCATGAACCTCTCCCTGCTCAGCCGCTACGCTTTTTTCGCCTTCTGCGTGCTGTTCACTCTGGCCAGCCTGCCCTTCCTTGGCCATCAATGGCTGTGGCCGCTAACCCTGCTCACCGGCGTTCTCAGCCTGATCGGTCTCGGCGACCTGCTGCAAACCCGCCATGCAGTCAGACGCAACTACCCGATCCTGGGCAACATCCGCTACCTGGTCGAAGGCATCCGCCCGGAGATTCGCCAATACCTGCTCGAAGGCGACGCCGAGCAACTGCCCTTCTCCCGTGCCCAGCGCTCGCTGGTCTATTCGCGCGCCAAGAACGAAGGCGCCGACAAACCCTTCGGCACGCTGAGCGATGTGTACCAGAACGGCTTCGAGTTCATCAGCCACTCCATGCGTCCGGCGCCGCTGACCGATCCGTGCAGCTTTCGCGTGGAGATCGGCGGGCCGCAATGCAGCCAACCGTACTCGGCCTCCTTGTTCAATATCTCGGCAATGAGCTTCGGTTCACTCAGCGCCAACGCCATTCGCGCCCTCAACGAAGGGGCGAAACTCGGCGAGTTCTACCACGACACCGGTGAGGGCAGCATCAGCCCCTACCACCGCGAGCACGGTGGTGATCTGGTCTGGGAACTGGGCAGCGGCTACTTCGGTTGCCGTGCGTCCGACGGGCGTTTCGACCCCGAGCGCTTCGCCGCTCAGGCCGCCAATCCACAGGTGAAGATGATCGAGATCAAGCTCAGCCAGGGCGCCAAGCCGGGCCATGGCGGCATCCTGCCCAAGCACAAGATCACCGAGGAAATCGCCAGCACCCGCGGCGTACCGATGGGCGAGGATTGCGTTTCGCCTTCGCGCCACAGTGCCTTCTCCACGCCCACCGAACTCTTGCAGTTCATCGCACAGTTGCGCGAGCTGTCGGGCGGCAAACCGGTCGGCTTCAAATTCTGCCTGGGCCACCCGTGGGAATTCATGGGCATCGTCAAGGCCATGCTGGAGACCGGCATCCTGCCCGACTTCATCGTCGTCGACGGCAAGGAAGGCGGCACCGGTGCGGCGCCATTGGAGTTCACCGACCACCTCGGCGTACCGCTGCGTGAGGGCCTGCTGTTCGTCCATAACACCCTGGTCGGCAGCAACCTGCGCGACAAGATCAAGCTCGGCGCCAGCGGCAAGATCGTCAGCGCCTTCGATATCGCCCGCGTGCTGGCCATCGGCGCCGATTGGGCCAATTCGGCGCGCGGCTTCATGTTCGCCATCGGCTGTATCCAGTCGCAGTCCTGCCACACCAACAAGTGCCCCACTGGCGTGGCCACCCAGGACCCGCTGCGCCAGCGCGCCCTGGTGGTCGAGGACAAGGCCCAGCGCGTCTACAACTTCCACCGCAACACGCTCAAGGCACTGGCCGAAATGCTCGCCGCTGCCGGCCTCGATCATCCTGCGCAGATGGATGCCAAGCATCTGGTGCAACGCATGTCCGCCACCGAGATCAAGCTGTTCTCGCAGCAGCATGTGTTCCTCGCGCCGGGAGAGTTACTCAGCGGCCAGATCGAAGGCGAGTTCTACGACCGCATGTGGCGCATGGCGCGCGCCGATAGCTTCGAGTCGGCACCAGCCTGAGCGGCCATCGCTCAGTCCGCTATGACCAAGCTCGGCGCGGCTTTGCTCAACGCTCCCTGACCGGTAACTGCATGCGTTTTTCGCTTTCCGCTCTGCTGCTTCTGCTCTGCCTCGCCGCCTCGGCCCAGGAGCAGCGCCCGCTGCGCTTCTCGGTGACCGAGAGCTGGGCCATGCCGATGATCAGCATCGTCGATGGCCAGGTCAGGGGCGGGATTCTCTACGACCTGCAGATGCGCCTGGCGCAGAAAGTTGGCCGCCGGGCAGAGATGTTGGTGCTGCCGCGCTTGCGCGTGCAGCGCCTGCTGGCCACGGGTGGAATCGACGTGCGTTGCTACGTCAATCCTGACTGGCTCGGCGAAGCCCACCACCAGTACATCTGGAGCCTGCCCTTCATGCTGCAGCGCGATGTGATCGTCGCTCGCGTCGCCGAACCCGACTTCACGCTGGAGCAACTGCGCGGCGAGCGCCTGGGAACGGTACTGGGCTTCAGCTACCCGCGCCTGGAGCCACTGCTGGCCAGCGGTGAGATTCACCGCGAAGACGTTCGCACCCAGGCACTGGCGCTGGAGAAGCTCGAAGCCGGCCGCTACCGCTATGCGATCAGCAACGACCTCAGCCTGAACTGGTTCAACCGTAATCGGCCGCAAGAAAAACGCCTGCATGCGCTCGCAGAAATCAGCGCCGACCCAGTCGGCTGCGTTGTCCGCGACGCGCCTGATGTCCCCACCCAGGCGCTGCTGCGGGCAATGGTCCAGATGAAAGAGGATGGTGAATTCGACGCCATCCTCGCCCGCTATCGCTGAGCGCTACCGGCCTGATTTCATCCGACTGAAGGCACGCGTCAGCGCCCGGTTGAACTCGCGGCTGTTGTCATTCTTGGTGTACAGCGTGGCGCGTAGCTCGGCCGGTGGGTAGGTGCCGGGGTCGGCGAGAATCGCCGGATCGACGAAGGCGTCGGCGGCCGGTACCGCATTGGCGTAGTAGATACTGTTGCTGATGGCGCCGATCACCTCGGGGGTCATCAGGTGGTCCATCAACGCCAGCCCGGCTTCCGGGTGCGGTGCATCACGCGGGATGACCATGGCATCGAACCACAGCAGTGCGCCCTCTCGCGGAATGCGATAGCTCAGCTGGAAGTCCTTGTTGGCCTGCTCGGCCTGTGCCGCGGCGATGGCGACGTTGCCATTCCAGGCCATCGCCAGGCAGGTGTTGCCATTGGCCAGGTCGCTGATGTTGCGGTCATTGTCGAAGTAGCGAATGAACGGCCGCACCTTGGCCAGATGGGCCTCGGCCTGCTTCAGGTCATCGAGACTCTGCCGGTTGATGTCCAGCCCCAGGTAACGGAACGCGGCGGCGAACACCTCGTTGGGATCATTGAGGAAACTCACCCCGCAGTCGGCGAAACGCGCCACCACCTGTGGGTCCATCAACATCGCCCAGCTATCGCTCGGGGCATCGGCCATCCGCTTAGCGATGGCCTGCTGCTGATAGCCGAAGCCGGTGGTACCCCAGACGTAGAGTCCGGCGTAGCGATTGCCCGGATCGAACTTGGCCATGTGCTGGGTGAATTCGTCATCGAGCCCGGCAAAATGCGGCAACTGCGTCTTGTCCAGCTCGCGCAGCGCACCACTGGCGATGGCCCGGCTCAGGTGCTGGCCGGCGGTCAGAACCAGGTCGTAGCCACTGCCACCGGTGAGCAGCTTGGTTTCCACGGTTTCCAGCGAATCGAAGTGATCGACGACCACGTGGATACCGGTCTTCTCCTCGAACGAAGCCAAGGTGTCCGGGGCCAGGTATTCGCTCCAGATGAACAGGTTGACCTGCTGCGGCGCCGCGCTAGCCTGCGCGTGTGCGCAGGCGGCAAGGGCCACGGCCAACAGACTGGCGGGCAGTTTCATCCGAGCCTCCTAGGCGCGCTGGGGCGCGGCGTATTGCGGCATGGTGATGCAGGCGACGTTGCCGCCACCGAGGAGGATTTCCCGCGAGTTCTCGATGCCGAGGATGCGATGCTGCGGGAACAGTTCGGCCAGGGTGGCCTGGGCCACACGGTCGTTGGCGTCGCCGAACAACGGCAGGACGATGGCCGAGTTTCCGGCGTAGTAGTTGATGTACGAGGCGCAGATCTGCGTGCCGGCCTGACGGGTGTGGGTGGCATCGTCCTGATCCAGGCCTTCGGCCTCCACCGCCGTCCATTCCAGCACGCGCGGTTGCGGCAGCTTGTGCACCTCCAGCGTACGACCACGGGCATCGCGCGTGCTGCGCAGGATGTCGTAGGCCTCCTGGTAGATTTCCCATTGCGGGTCGGTGCGGTCATCGGTCCACTGCATCACCACCACGCCAGGACGGACGAAGCAGGCCAGGTCGTCGATATGGCCGTCGGTTTCGTCGAACTTGCAGCCGCGTGGCAACCAGATCACCTGCTCGGCACCGAGGTAATCCGATAGCCGGCGAGTCATCTCGTCCTTGCCCAGGTGAGCGTTGCGATTGCGGTTGAGCAGGCACTGCTCGGTGGTCAGCAGAGTGCGCTGGCCATCGCTCTGGATACCGCCCATTTCGGCGATGAAAGGTGCGCGATAACGATCGAAACCCTCGATCTCGAGAATCTTCTGCGCGATCTGATCGTCCTTGTCCCAGGGGTAGTAAAGCCCGCCATCGAGCCCGCCATAGGCGTTGAACTCGAAGTCTACACCGCGCACTTCGGCCGTCTCGTCATGCACCAGAAAGGCCGGACCGCTGTCGCGGAACCAGGTGTCGTTGCAGGTCATTTCCACCACCCGCACATGCGCCGGCAACAGGCGTCGAGCGTTGGCGTACTGCGCCGCCGAGGCGCAAACGGTGACTGGCTCGCTGCTGGCGATGGCCGCAACGATCTCGACCCAGACCTTCTGCGCCGGCTTGCCGCCGTTGCGCCACACGTCCGGGCGCTCGGGCCATCCGAGCCAGCAGCGGCTCTTGGTTTCGAATTCGCCGGGCAGACGGAAGCCGTCGGCCTTGGGTAGGGAGGTCAGGGTACGGGCCATCTCGCGGCTCCTGGTCAGTGGCTGGAAGGAGCCCGACAGTACGCGCGTCGATGCCGCGTCGACCAATGACGATAATCGCGGAACCCTTGAATTCAATTCACAGATCAATCAACTGATCAGTGAACCATTCGATGAAATGAGCCACGGCCGGCTTGTCCAGGCGCAGGCGCTCGCACACCAGCGCGTACTGCCCGAGCGACGGCACCTGGGCGGCGAAGGGACGCACCAGGCGACCACTGGCCAGGTCTTCGGCACTGGTCAGGTTATCGCCGATGGCCACGCCCTGACCGCGTGCAGCGGCCTCCATGGTCAGGCCGGCATGGCCCAGGTACAGATGCCGTGTCGGCTGGATATCGCCGGCGTGGGTGGTCAGCCAGGCGGTCCAGGTCTTGCCGTCCTGGTCATCATGCAGCAGGCAATGACGCGCCAGGTCGCGAGGGTGCTTGAGCGGCGACTGGTTGAACAGGCCAGGGCTGCACACCGGAAAGAACTGTAGGGTCGGCAACGGCCGCACGAAGTAGGCGCTGGCATCGTCCGGTCCGGTGCCATAGGTGATGGCGATATCGATCTCGCTGCCCGGCAGCGTCGCCTCCAGCGGCTGTTCGTGCAGGTGCAAGGTGATCTGCGGGTGGCGCTCGGCGAAATCGGCCAGGCGCCCGACCAGCCACTTCTGCGCCAATTCAGCGGTAACCGCGACGCGCAGCTGCGCCTGCGAGCCGGGATCACGCAGCTCGTCGCAGGCCTCGCCAATCAGCTCAAAGGCCTGTTGCAGGCTGTGCAGAAGGCGCCTGGCCTGCGGCGTCGGGCGTACCTGACGGCCATCACGCTCGAACAGCGTGCTGCCGAGTTGCTCTTCGAGCTGACGAATCTGGTGGCTGACGGCGCTGTCGGTCACGCACAGCTCAGCGGCTGCACGGCCGAAGTGGGCATGCCGCGCGGCAGCCTCGAAGGTGCGCAGGGCGGTGAGCGAAGGCAGACGGCGCATGACGATCCCGGTTCGGTCGAAAAGGCGCATCCTCGCCCAGCCATAGATGACCGGCAAGCTTCGTAGAGTGTCGCCGGGCCGCCCAGACGGTGCGCGCCAACCATTGCAGCGATGGCCGGCTGAACTCCGAACGTATTCCACGCATCGCCATATGAAGCCGGTGCGCACGGCGCACCCTACGCAAAGCCATCTGCGACGAGTTCGGCAAGTGTTTCGCTTGTTCGAGCCTCGGGTGCGCCGTACGCACCCACGACCACTGCCTAGGTGCCACTCAGACTGCGCAGCACCTGCTCGATGCGCTGTTGCAGCGAGCCGGTCAGCCGGGTGAATGGCCAGCCGCGCCGCGTCAGTTCCTGCTCGTACCACTGGTTCTGCCGGCGGCGAAAGGTCTCGTCCTGACGGGTGCCGTCCTGCACGAAGGGGAAGTCATCGGCGCACAGGAACAGATGGTGATAGTGCCGCTCGGCCAACTGCTCCAACTCGGCCTCGGCACGCCCGAACAGTTCGCGGCAATAGAACAGCGTGGTCAGCGGCGTGGTGTCGCACACCAGATAACGCCGGCACTGCTCGGCCTGGGTCTGTTCGCGGGCAACCTGGGTATTACCGATGTGCAACAGGTCCTCATAAACGAGTACACCGCCCTTCTCCTCCCAGCGCTCGCGGCCGTACTCGGCGGCATAACGCGTATCCAGGGCCTCGGCCAACGCCAGGGCAAGGCTGCTCTTGCCGGTGGACTCGCCGCCGAGCAAGGCGATGCGCTCGACGAAATCGCCGTAGACCTGCGGCGCCAGGTAGCAGCGCAGACTGTGAATATCGGCGCGCAGACGCGTACCGGACACCGGTACCTGAGTGCGTGCGCGGTTGATCTCGACATGCTGCACAGGCCGACCGAAACACCGGCTCAGGTGGGCAGCGAACCCCTCGCCGTAGGCCTCGCTGGTAAACACCGCGTCGACCGGGTGGCCGAGCACTGCCAGGCAGAAATCGGCGACGAACTGACGCTGTGCGGCATCGGGCTCGGATTCATGAGGAAGATCCGGCAGCGCCAGGCCTCGTGCGCGCTGCCGGGCAACCCACTCGGGCGTCACCACCCAACTGCGCAGCTCGGGAAAGCGCATCTGCAGCCAGTTCGCCCGCCGTTCCGGCTCACAACCGACAAGCTCCGGGCGGGCCCAGCTGAGCAGCACCAACTGTTCGCACTGTTGCTGCGCCTGGCGAATCAACCATTCGTGCCCCAGGTGCAGCGGCGCGAACTTGCCGACCACCAGCCCACAGGCAAATCGCTTGCTCATCTCAGGCCGTCTGCGCGTTCAGTTCACGGCGCCAGCGGTACAGGCCGTACCAGGCGTTACACCAGAACAGCAGGTAGATGAACGCCGTCAGGTACAGCTCGCGCGAGGCGAACAGCGGCACCGCCAGCGTGTTCACCAGCAGCCAGCCATACCAGGTTTCCAGCTTGCGGCGCATCAGCAGCAATTGCGCCAGCACACTGAAGGTCAGCACCAGCGAATCGATGAAAGGGGCGTAGGCGTCGGTGAAATAATGCAGCAAGGCGCCGTATGCGCCCGCCACGACCACCGCCAGCAGCAGCGCCAGCAGCAGCGCCAGGCCCAGCCCGGCACTGCCTGCACGGCTGATCGGCAGCGCCTCGCCCTGACGGCCGCGCAGCCAGCTCCACCAACCCAGCAGGCTGGTGGCAATGAAGAAGACCTGCAAGGTGACATCGGCGTACAGCTGCACGCTGAAGAACAACCAGCCGAACAGCACGCAACCGACCAGACCGACGGCCCAGGTGTGCACCGAGTTGCGCGCCGCCAGCACGACCGAAACCAGATAGAAAAGGTTGGCGAAGATCTCCAGCGACGACGGCATGCACGCATCCTTATGAACATGGAATCAGCCGCGCAGCCTACCACGTGACGTAGGCCACAGCCGTGCATGCATCACCTGACAACAGCGCAGATCCATGCTCTGATAAGCCTCCCCTCGCACTCCAAAGGACTGGATCGCCCCATGCCTCTGCTCGCTCTGCTGGTCATCGCCTGCCAAGTCACCTGCGGCCTCCATGTGGTACGCAGTGGTCAGGAACGCTACTGGCTGTACCTGATCATCGCCCTGCCCGGCCTCGGCTGCCTGATCTACTTCCTCGGCATCATGCTGCCGGATCTGCTCGGCAGCCGCCGTGGCCGGCAGACGCTCAACCGCCTGCACGACAGCATCGACCCGCAGCGTCATCTGCGCGCCCTGCGCGATGAACTGGAGATTCGCGACACCCGCGATACCCGCGTCAACCTGGCCGACGAGCTGCTGCGCATGGGCCAGGCCGAAGAAGCCGCCCAGCACTATCAGACCGCCCTGCGCGGCATCCACAGTGACGCTCCGGACATCCTCCTCGGCCTGGCCAGGGCACGCTTCGCCCTGGGCGATTTCGCCGGTTGCCAGGCAAGCCTCGACCAACTGATCGCCCACAATCCCGACTTTCGCTCCGCCGATGGCCACCTGCTGTATGCCCGCGCCCTGGAAGGCCAGGGCA
>Ga0208645_1000707_pt1 | contig 33522 bp, 29 predicted proteins | sample VirMetDEL_Sep_01_FD_184519 | JGI IMG/M metagenome (GOLD analysis project Ga0208645, IMG submission 184519) | Aqueous microbial communities from the Delaware River and Bay under freshwater to marine salinity gradient to study organic matter... | ecosystem: Environmental > Aquatic > Marine >... | reverse complement strand
CATCTCCCTGGGCATCAAGCAGCTGGAAGACGATCCGTTCAGCAACTACGTCTCCATCAACGACAAGGGCACCATCGTCCGTGGCGTTGTGAAAGAAGTAGACGCCAAGGGCGCCATCATCGACCTGGGCAACGAGATCGAAGCGACTCTGAAAGCCTCCGAAATCAGCCGTGACCGCGTTGAAGATGCGCGCAACGTCCTGAAAGAAGGCGACGAAGTAGAAGCGAAGATCATCAGCGTCGACCGCAAGTCCCGCGTCATCAGCCTGTCCGTCAAGTCGAAAGACGTTGAAGACGAGAAGGACGCGATGAAGGAACTGCGTAACAAGCAAGACGTTGAAAGCACCGGCCCGACCACCATTGGTGATCTGATCCGTGCTCAGATGGAAAACCAGAACTAAGTTCGGGTAATTCATCGAAGAAAAGGGCGGCCCTCGGGCCGCCCTTTTTTCGTTTTGGGGGTTCCTTTAGCGTCTTCTGCGTGTCCTGGCTTGCTTCCCGGCGTCCGCTCTCGGGCATGCATTTCTTCGCTCGTATCTTTAAAGAGCGGCGTGCTATCTACTTGTAGCTGGCACTAATGAAATCGTTATATGGGCGTTTACTTCCAATGTTGTGCTAACACCTTGTTTTTCAGGCTGTTCAAAAGCTGATCAGCGTGCTACAACCGAACCGTCGAGTCTTCTAGCCGCTTGAAAAAGAAGGGAAAACCATGACCAAGTCGGAGTTGATCGAAAGAATTGTCACTCACCAAGGTCAGCTGTCCTCCAAGGATGTCGAGTTGGCCATCAAGACCATGCTTGAGCAAATGTCCCAGGCGCTGGCCACGGGCGATCGCATCGAGATTCGCGGCTTTGGCAGCTTCTCGCTGCACTACCGCGCACCGCGTGTAGGGCGCAACCCGAAGACGGGCCAGTCCGTGCGTCTGGATGGCAAGTTCGTGCCGCACTTCAAGCCGGGCAAGGAGCTGCGTGATCGGGTCAATGAGGATGAGTGATTCGCGTGGATCTCAAGTCGGTTCGCTGGCGTCATTACTTCGTTATGCTTGCCAAATAGAAAAAAAACGTCAGAATGTGCGGGCTTTCACGCTGGTGGCTTTTTGATGTTGCTTTAGGTTGGTTCTCGTTTAGTCGTGTGTGGACGTATTGCGCATTCTCGGGCTGAGTCCCTTTAGATAGAGCTAGTGTTAAGGGATTGACTCGTGCGGTACCCCTCCATTGTTCATCACGGTGCTGTAAACGGCGTGACGGGTTCATGCCATCAGTTGCTGATGTATGATGAGCATGCGCTGCTGATCGACTGTGGCCTCTTTCAAGGCGCTGAAGCTTCCCCTGAAGGCCTTGCGGGCGCTGACAAGCTCGCCATCGATTTTTCTCTGGATGGCATCAAGGCGCTGGTCGCAACCCATATTCATATCGATCATGTTGGCCGCATCCCTTACTTGCTGGCAGCCGGCTTCAAAGGTCCGATTCTCTGCAGTGAGCCGTCTGCCAAATTTCTGCCCATCGTCCTCGAAGATGCCTTCAAACTCGGTTTCAGTCGTGATCAGAAGCAGGTCGAGCGTTACCTACGGTTGATCGAGCAGCGCATCGTCGCGCTTCCCTACAAGCAGTGGTTCACCCTGATCGATACGAAGCAGCTCAACGCTCGCATCCGCCTGCAGCGCGCTGGCCACATCCTCGGCTCGGCCTACGTCGAGGTTGATCTGCACTACCCTGAAACGGGCGAGAACAAGTGTGTCGTGTTCTCTGGCGACCTGGGTGCACCTCATGCGCCAATCCTGCCAGCGCCAAAAGCCCCATACAAAGCCGATATTTTGGTCATCGAAAGCACCTACGGCGACCGCCTGCACGAAGATCGCCGCAGTCGTCGTACGCGTCTGGAAAAAGTGCTCGAACATGCACTGAGCAACCAGGGCACGATTCTCATCCCGGCTTTCAGTATTGGTCGTACACAGGAGCTGCTATATGAGCTTGAGGACATCATTCATCGCAGGGCGTTGAAGGCGTCGGTAGATACTCAGTCAGGTGCTTCCCGTTCGAAAAAATCCAAAACTCCGGTGCTCGACTGGGCGGGTCTGCCGATCATTCTCGACTCTCCACTTGCCAGCCGGTTTACCGCGGTTTATCGCGAGCTTGACCAGTTTTGGGACTCAGAGGCGAAGGCGCGTTTGGCCAAGGGGCGTAACCCATTGGCTTTTCGTAATCTGCTTACGGTCGACAGCCACCGTGCTCACCTGGCTATGGTCAATCGCCTGACGCAAACCGCTCAGCCGGCTATCGTTATCGCTGGCAACGGCATGTGCTCCAGTGGACGTATCGTCAACTACCTAAAGGCAATGCTCAGTGATGAGCGACATGATGTGCTCTTCGTTGGCTATCAGGCAGACGGCACGCCAGGGATGCAGATTCAGCGCTTCGGCCCGCGTGGTGGCTATGTGGAATTTGACGGACAGCGCTATGACATTCGGGCCCAGGTGCATACCATAGGCGGCTACTCTGCTCATGCGGATCAGAGAGGGTTGGTTAGCTTTGTTACCCGAATGACGCACTGGCCGTCAGAGGTTCGTATCGTGCATGGCGAGCTTGAAGCCAAGCAGCAATTAGCAACGGTTTTGCAGCAGCGCTACGCCGCGACTGACAAAACCTTAAAGATAGTAATTCCGTGAAGTTTTTGATGGGGTGTAATAGTGAAGGCTGATTCGCTGCAGGCGTATATCGATAAATTCAAGAGTCGAGACGCATTGGTAGGGATCGTCGGTCTCGGCTATGTCGGCTTGCCGCTGATGCTGCGTTACAACGCCATCGGTTTTCGCGTGCTCGGCATTGATATCGATACGGTCAAGGTTGACAGGCTAAATGCGGGCCAGAGCTACATCGAGCATATTCCCAGTGAATACATATCGAAGGCGCGTGCGAGTGGTTTTGAGGCGACCTGCGATTTTGCCCGAGCCAGCGAGTGCGATGCATTGATTCTCTGCGTGCCGACTCCGCTCAACAAGTATCGCGAGCCCGACATGAGCTTCGTGATCAATACGACGGACGCGATCACGCCGTACCTCCGTGCTGGGCAAGTGGTTTCTTTGGAAAGCACCACTTATCCCGGCACTACAGAAGAAGAATTGCTGACGCGTGTCGAATCGACAGGCCTGAAAGTCGGCGAGAGTATTTTTCTGGTTTATTCGCCAGAGCGTGAAGACCCAGGCAACCCTGATTTTGAAACCAGAACCATCCCCAAAGTGATTGGCGGACACACGCCTGCGTGTCTGCAGGTCGGTATTTCCCTATATGAGCAGGCAATCGACCAGGTCGTGCCGGTTAGCTCGACAAAAGCCGCGGAAATGACCAAGTTGCTGGAAAACATTCACCGTGCGGTGAACATCGGCTTGGTCAATGAAATGAAAGTCGTCGCGGATCGCATGGGTATCGATATCTTCGAGGTAGTCGATGCTGCTGCGACCAAGCCCTTTGGATTCACCCCGTATTATCCAGGGCCGGGCCTGGGTGGGCACTGTATCCCGATCGATCCGTTCTATCTGACTTGGAAGGCGCGTGAGTATGGGTTGCATACCCGCTTCATCGAGCTCTCAGGCGAGGTCAACCAAGCCATGCCCGAGTATGTGCTCGGCAAGCTGATGGATGGCCTGAATGATCGTGGGCAGGCACTCAAGGGCAGCCGTGTCCTGGTATTGGGCATCGCCTACAAGAAGAACGTAGACGACATGCGCGAGTCTCCCTCGGTGGAGATCATGGAACTTATACAGGCAAAAGGTGGCGTCGTTGCCTACAGCGACCCGCACGTGCCGTCGTTCCCGCAGATGCGTGAGCATCACTTCGATTTGAGCAGCGAGCCTCTGACCGCCGAGAACATCGCCAGCTTCGATGCCGTGGTTCTGGCCACTGATCATGAGCGTTTCGATTACGAGCTGATCAAAACTAATGCGCGCCTTATCGTCGATACTCGTGGCAAGTATCGCGCTCCGTACCCGAACGTCATCAAGGCCTGATCCTGCTTTGCGGGTTGGCATGCGCTGTATGTATGGCGGCCCGTTATCCCTTTGCGAGACACCATCATGAAAAGATTCGCTCTCGTCGGCGCTGCCGGCTATATCGCGCCTCGCCATATGCGCGCCATCAAGGACACCGGCAACCAGTTGGTCTGTGCCTATGACATCAACGACTCGGTCGGTATCATCGACAGCATCTCGCCGCAAAGCGAGTTTTTCACCGAGTTCGAGCGGTTCCACGATTATGCTTCGCGCCTCAAGCGTGATCCGTCGACTACTCTCGATTACGTCTCTATCTGCTCGCCAAACTATCTGCACCATCCCCATATCACGGCTGGCTTGCGTCTCGGCTGTGACGTCATCTGTGAAAAGCCGCTGGTGCCGACCTCTGAGCTGCTCGATGACCTTTCCCTGGTTGAGCGTGAAACCGGCAAGCGTCTCTACAATATTCTGCAGCTTAGGCATCACCAAGCCATCATCGATCTGAAACAGCGCGTGGGCGCGGGCGACAAAGCGCGCAAGCACGAAGTCGAGCTGACCTACATCACCAGCCGCGGCAGGTGGTACATGGAGAGCTGGAAGGGCGATCCGCGCAAGTCCTTTGGTGTCGCCACGAACATTGGTGTGCATTTCTTCGACATGCTGCATTTCATCTTCGGCGCGCTGCAGCGCAACGTGGTGCACTACGTCGATAACTACAAGGCTACCGGCTACCTAGAGTACGAAAATGCTCGCGTTCGCTGGTTCCTCTCCATCGATGCGAATGATCTGCCTGATGCAGTAAAGGGCAAGAAGCCGACTTACCGGTCCATCACCTGCGATGGTGTCGAGATAGAGTTTTCCGAGGGCTTTACTGACCTGCACACTGTCAGCTACCAAGCTATTCTCGATGGCAAAGGCTATGGAATCGAGGATGCTCGCCACTGCGTGGAAACCGTTGAGACCATCCGCACCCTGGCCGCTACTCGCGCTCAGAACGGTGAAGATCATCCGTTCCTTGCGCGCCTGCTGGGTTGAGCTTATGAGCCACTACCAGCATCCCAGCGCCATCGTCGATGAAGGCGCACAGATTGGCGAAGGTTCGCGCATCTGGCATTTCGTCCACGTATGCGCGGGCGCTCGGATTGGCAAATGTGTGTCCCTAGGGCAAAACGTATTCGTCGGCAACAAGGTGCTGATCGGCCACCACTGCAAGATCCAGAACAACGTCTCGGTGTATGACAACGTCACACTTGAGGAAGGCGTCTTCTGCGGTCCAAGCATGGTCTTCACCAACGTCTACAACCCGCGTTCGCTGATCGAACGCAAGAGCGAATACCGCGACACCTTGGTGAAGAAGGGTGCCACGCTGGGGGCCAACTGCACCATCGTCTGTGGCGTCACCATCGGGGAGTTCGCCTTCATTGGTGCAGGTGCGGTCGTCAACAAGGACGTGCCGGCCTATGCACTGATGGTAGGTGTTCCTGCCCGGCATATAGGCTGGATGAGCGAGCATGGCGAGCAGTTGGATCTGCCACTCACCGGGGAGGGGAGTGCGCTATGTATTCACTCAGGGGAGCGCTATGTGCTCGAGGGCGGCATTCTGAGAAAGGAGCAAGCGCAGTGATCGAATTCATCGATCTCAAGAAGCAGCAGGCGCTGATCAAAGACAAGATCGATGCCAACATCCAGCGGGTGCTGGCCCACGGTCAGTACATTCTTGGCCCAGAAGTGGCCGAACTGGAGGAAAAGCTGGCGGCCTTCGTGGGCGCCAAGTACTGCATCAGCGTGGCCAATGGTACCGATGCGCTGCAGATTGCTCAGATGGCGCTGGGTGTCGGTCCGGGCGATGAAGTGATTACCCCTGGGTTCACCTACATCGCGACTGCAGAAACCGTCGCTCTGTTAGGGGCCAAACCGGTGTATGTGGACATCGATCCGCGTACCTACAACCTGGATCCTCAGCTGCTCGAGGCTGCAATTACGCAGCGCACTAAAGCGATCATCCCTGTTTCACTGTATGGCCAATGCGCCGATTTCGATGCGATCAATGCTATCGCCGCCCGGCATGGCATCCCCGTGATCGAGGACGCCGCGCAGAGCTTCGGTGCCACGTACAAGGGCAAGCGCTCGTGCAATTTGACCACCATTGCCTGCACCAGCTTCTTCCCAAGTAAGCCCTTGGGTTGCTATGGCGACGGTGGAGCAATCTTCACCAACGATGACGAATTGGCCAAGGTAATGCGCCAGATCGCGCGTCATGGTCAGGATTGTCGCTACCACCATATTCGTGTGGGCGTTAACAGCCGCCTAGACACCCTTCAGGCGGCAATTCTGCTGCCCAAGCTGGAAATATTCCCGCGCGAACTGGAGCGGCGTGAGCAAGTCGCCCATGATTACAGTCGTCTGCTGGGAGATGCCGGTATTGCCGCACCATTTGTTGAGACGCATAACTGCAGCGCTTGGGCCCAGTACACTGTGCAGGTGGCCGGACGCGATAAAGTGCAGGAGAGTCTCAAGGCTGCCGGCATCCCTACTGCGGTGCACTACCCGATTCCGCTCAACCGCCAACCGGCGGTGAAGGATGATGCTGCATGCCTACTGGTGGGTGATGCCATTGCAGAGCGAGTTATGAGTTTGCCTATGCATCCCTATCTCGATGATTCCTCGCAGCGTGTCATCATCCAAACATTGCAAGAGAGTTTGGGAGCATGAGTGGTAAGGTCGCCGCGAGAGTCTTGCGTTCCTGACAGAATGAAGTCTCTTTCTGATTTGGGACAGGGTTTGCCCTGCGGTGTCGGTAAAAATCAGGCCGAGATGTGGCTGGATGATCGTTCAGGCCCGCGGCACCCTATGTTTATTGTGCTTAACCCCTCTCGCTGTTACAGCGCCGGCAGCTCCGGTCGCCTCGTCAAGGAGATTGAAAAATTAACGTTCCCTTTATTGACCTCAAGCGCTTGGAGCCCGATTTCCACACGGCGCTGATGGAAAAATTCCATACCATGACCCTGGGCGCGCAATTCATCGGCGGTGCTGAGGTCGCTACGCTTGAAAACCGTCTGCAGGCCGAACTGCAGGTCGCGCATGCGGTGAGTTGCGCCAACGGTACCGATGCCCTGCAACTGGCGCTGCGTGCGGTTGGCGTGGGCGAGGGCGACGTGGTGCTGGTGCCGAACGTGACCTTCTGGGCGACCTTCGAGGCGGTAGTGAATGTCGGCGCCAAACCTGTGACGGTAGACGCCGACCTCAGCGATGGCGGCGTGTGTTTCGATGCCTTTGCTCAGGCCATCCGCGAGTCCCGGCCCAAGGCGGCACTGGTGGCGCACCTGTATGGCTGGGGTACTGCCCGCCTGCTTGAATTGCGTGCATTGTGCCGCGATCAGGGCGTGGTGCTGGTGGAGGACGGCGCCCAGTCCTTTGGCGCCCGTTATCAGGGCGAGCCCATCTATAAGGGCGCGTACATATCTACCACCTCCTTCTATCCGGCCAAGGTGCTGGGCGCTGCCGGTGACGGCGGTGCAGTGTTCACCGACGATGCCGAGTTGGCCGACAAGGTCCGCCGCCTGGGCAACCATGGCCGCACCGCCCACTACGGCTACGGTGACGTGGGCTGGAACTCGCGCCTGGACTCGCTGCAGGCGGCCTTCCTCAACCTGGCGCTGGATCACATCGATGCACGGATAGCCTCGCGCCGCGAAGCCGTGGCGTTTTACCAGAAGCACCTTCTGGCCACCGGCATCCAGTTAATGAATGCGCCGGCCGGCTATGAAGAAAATGGCTACTGCAATGTCTGCTTAGTGCCGGATGCCGCATTAAAGGCCAGCCTGGAGGCCCGCCTCAAGGCCGAAGGCATTGGGTTTGGCAACATCTATCCCAGCGTCATGTCCAGTCAGCCAGGGGCTGCGGCCTATATCAAGGGCCACTTTGGCGGCCAGATCGGCGAGCAGCTGTGCGCCTCGGTGTTGAACCTGCCGCTGTTCCCCTACATGACTGAAGCCGAGCAACTGCGCGTAGTCGACGTGGTCGGTTCGGTTCTCGGAGGTGGAAATGTCCGCTAATGACATCTACATCCACCCCAGCGCCAATGTTTCAGACAAGGCCAGCATCGGTGCTGGCAGCAAGGTCTGGATCAACGTGCAGATCCGCGAGAACGCGGTGATCGGCGAGGGCTGCATCCTATCCAAGGATGTCTACGTTGACCACGCAGTGAAGATCGGCAACCGCTGCAAGATCCAGAACAGCGTCTCGGTTTACAACGGCGTAGAGATCGGCGACGACGTCTTCGTCGGGCCCAATGCCTGCTTCACTAACGACAAGGTGCCGCGCGCCTTCAATGCCGACTGGATGATCACTCCGACGCGCATCGACGACGGTGCCAGCATCGGCGCTAATGCTACCATCGTATGCGGCATCACCATCGGCGAGTTCGCCATGGTTGCCGCGGGCAGCGTGGTGACTAAGGACGTTGCGCCCTACACCCTGGTTATGGGTAACCCCGCACGTGCGGTGGCTCGTATCGACCGTGAAGGTAATCGCGTTTCTGGAGATGTTTGACGTTATGCAACAAGTGCTCAAGGTAGGCCTCATCGGCCTTGGTAACATGGGGCGCAACCACCTGCGCGTACTGTCGATGCTCAAGGGGGTCGACTTGGCCTTTGTCGCCGATGCCAATGCCGAAGTCGCCGCTAGGGCCGGCGAGGCGCATGGCATCCCAGGCGTGGTCGACCCGACACCGCTGCTGGCCGATGTCGATGCGGTGGTGATCTGCACGCCGACCGTGACCCACGCCGACTACATTCGCCTGGCCGCTGCCCATGTGAAGAATATCTTCGTCGAGAAGCCGCTGGCTGCCACCCTGGAAGAGGCGCAGGAAATCGCGGCGTTTGCCCGCGAGAAGGGGCTCAACGTGCAGGTGGGCTTCATCGAGCGCTTCAATCCGGCGGTACAGGCACTGAAGACCGTGCTTGATCGCACCGAACGCGTCATTAGCCTGGACTTCACCCGAACCAACAAAGTCAGCGCGCGCATCACCGATGTCGACGTGGTCACCGATCTGATGATCCACGACATCGACCTGGCCCTGTACCTCAACGGCCCTGCCCAGTCGGTAGCCGCCCACGGCTTCGCACACGGCAATATGATCGACTTCGCCTCGGCACTCATTACTCACGAAAACGGCCAGTTTTCGCGCATCCAGGCCAGTCGTGTGACGGACAAAAAAATTCGCCAGATCGAAGGCACCTGCGTCGACATGTTCGTCGACTGTGATCTTCTGCGTAAGGAAATCCTGATCAACCGCCAGTCCGAGGCGCGTGACAGCGGCAGCCTGCCCTATGCCATATCGGCTATCCAAGAAAGTGTGGCGGTTGCTCCGCAGGAAGCCCTGCTGACTGAACTACAGGTGTTCATGTCCAGCTGCCGTCAGTTGGGAGCAGGGCAGGTTCCGGGTGTCGACGCCGGCGTCGACGCAATGAAGATATGTGCACAAATTCAGGCGGCGGTTCAGGCATGACGATTCGAGAAGGTTTTGCGGGCAAGGGTGTTCTAGTCACGGGCGGCGCCGGCTTCATCGGCAGCCACCTGGTGGACCGCTTGCTGGCCGAAGGTGCCGCTCACGTGGTGGTGATCGACAACCTCTTCGTCGGCTCCGAAGACAACCTGGTCGAGGCCCTGGCCAGCGGCAAGGCCACCTTCTACCGTGATGACGCTGAGCTGAGCACCAGCCTGGAGTACATATTTGCCAACCACGTCATCGACGTGGTGTTCAACTGCGCGACCAAGGCGCTGAACTACTCCTTCCTCAATCCGGCCAACGCGTTCGACACCAATGTCAAGGTGGTGCTGAACCTGCTTGAGCTGCAGCGTCGCGGGTTGTTCAAGACTCTCTGCCACTTCTCCACCTCGGAGGTGTATGGCTCGGCCGTGTACGAGCCGATGGATGAAGCTCATCCGCGTAATCCCACTACGACCTATGCAGCGGGCAAGGCTGCCGCGGACCTTGCGGTGGAAAGCTATGTGCGTATGTTCGGCGTAGACGCTTACATCGTTCGCCCGTTCAACAACTACGGACCTCGGCAGAATCACAAAGGCATGCTGGCTGGCGTGATTCCGATCACTGCCGTGCGCCTGCTCACTGGCGGCACTCCGGAAATCCATGGCGAAGGCACGCAGAGCCGCGATTTCATATACGTCCACGACACCGTAGATGCTGTGGTTAAGCTGCACGCTGTGCTGCCGTCCGGTGAAACGGTGAACATCTCCACCGATAACCAAATCTCGATCAATGAGTTGATCCCGAGGATATGTGCCCACTACAGCTACAGTGGTGAGATCCTGCGCAAACCTGCACGCCATTCCGACGTGCTGTCGCACAATGCCAGTAACGAGAAGGTGAAGGGGCTGATTAAATATCGCCTGACCCCATTCGAAGAGGGGCTTAGCGAAACTCTCGGCTGGTATACCCATTTGATCGGAAACCGTACATGAGCCAGATCCGTTTGATGAAGCCCTATATCGGTTTCGATGAAGTCGAAGGCGAGATGCGGCAAATATTTGAAAGTGGCATTTTTACCCGTGGGCAACACGTGGATGCGTTTCGTAAAGAAATATGCGCCTATACCGGTGCACGGCACACGCATCTGGCCACTTCTGCCACTACTGCGCTAAGCGTTTGTCTGAAGCTGATTGGGATTGAGCCGGGTGACGAAGTTGTAGTTTCCGATTTCTCTTTCCCCGCCACAGCAAACGTTGTGGAGGACCTGGGAGCGCGTCCTGTCTTTGCCGATGTATCGCTCGATACCTACAATATGCTGCCCAGCGCATTGCGCGCTTGCATGAGTGCAAAAACCAAAGCTGTTATCGCTGTTGATGCGTTCGGTAATCCCAGTGGAATGCATGAAATCGCTGCAATCTGCAAAGAGTATGGGGTGCCGTTCATCGAGGATGCCGCTTGCGCCATCGGCAGCAGCGAACAGGGCGTACGTGTGGGGAATATAGCGGATCTGACCTGCTTCAGTTTTCATCCTCGCAAGCTCTTGACCACTGGTGAGGGCGGTGCGATCACCACGAATCGTGATGATTGGTCTGCATGGTTCGACGTGAAACTCAATCATGGGGCCAGCGGTATGCTGGGTTATGGTCTTGATTTCATTGACCATGGCTACAACTATCGTCTTTCCGAGCCTCAAGCGCTAATGGGGCGCGTGCAGTTGCGCAAATTGGACGCCATCGTTGCGGAGCGTAACGAGATCAGAGCTGAATATGTGCGCTTACTAGGTGGTGCTGGTTTCTTACCGCAACAACGCGCTGTGGATGTGGTCCACAACGTGCAGTCCTTGGTTTTCCGGGTTCCGGACGGTGTTGATCGGGATGCGCTGATCAGCGGCTTGCGCGAAGATGGTATCGAAACCACTATCGGTACTTACTGCCTGAGCGGCACGACGTACTATCGTGGACGTTATTCGGACGTTCAGCCCAATTCAGAGTTATTGCAGCGGCAGACTATAACACTGCCCTGCTATCAGGGTATTGATGCGCTGCGTGTAAGTGAAACCATCCTGCGCCGGAGCGACCAGTGAGCCGTACCTTGGTGTTCATGGGAAGCAAGGCCGCGGGTCTGCTACTTTGTGAAACTATCTGTGAGCTGTTACCTGGCTGTCTTGCTGCAATTTTTTGCCCTGATGACACAGCGGATGATCGCTCTGTTCTTGCATCTTTTAGTTCATTGGCGGAGCAGCATTCGATACCGTTGCACGTCGTTGCCACTCGTGTTGAGACATTACGCTGGCTTGACCACTATGATGCACGGATTGCACTAGTTCATGGTTGGTATCAGATTATTCCAGTGGATGGTGCCTGCGAATTTTATGGATTTCATTATTCGCCATTGCCAAAGTATAGAGGAAATGCACCGCTGGTTTGGCAAATCATCAATGGCGAAAAAGAGATTGGGGTAAGCTTCTTTCGGTTTTCAGCTGGGATGGATGAAGGGCCTTTAATTGCACAGGCAGCAGCGCCTCTATCTGAAAATGAAAATATCGGTGATGCCTTAAATAAAGCAAACGAGTTGATGTTGAGCCTGGCTCGTCTGCATGTTCGCTCATTAGCATCTGGCGAGATTGTACTGAATCCGCAACCAGAGACTGGTGCTTCGTATTGTGGAATAAGAGTGCCTACGGACGGAAGGATAGATTGGCATCAGCCCTCCAAGAAAGTTCACGACTTCATTAGGGCTCAATCAAAGCCTTATCCTGGTGCATTTACCCACGATGCTGATGGGCGCGTGGTCCGTATATGGTCCTCTTCCTTGGATTCTCGCCAAATATACGGTGTGCCAGGCAGTATCATCGATATAGGGCAAAGTGGTGTGTCGGTCGCCTGTGGAGGCGGTGGGGTTATTTTGCATAGTGTGAGTGTTGATCGCGATACTACCTGGCATAACGCTGCTGAGTTGATTCGCTCTATTAAGATGCGCTTTATATAGCTGGATGATGATATGCCTTCGGTAACAGGTTTTTCTGAGTCGGACTACCGGCGTCTGGTTTTAGATACTCAGCGGCAATACGAATTTTTCGGATTCGACGTGTTAGGCATGAGTGCTTTGCCTGCCAAGCTTGCTATTCTACGTCATGACATCGATTTCTCACCTGAGCGTGCGCTAGCAATCGCCAAGATTGAGGCGGAACTTGGTGTTTTCTCCAGTTACACAGTTCTTTTAACCGGCGAGTACTACAGCCCGTTTGAGAAGAGTGTTCAGCGTGCACTAATTGAAATAGACCGTTTGGGGCATGATGTTGGATTGCACTTTGATGCTCAATGGCATTCCGTAGCTCAAGAGGGTGGCTTGGAGTATGCGTTGCGAAGTGAAGTATCAACGCTGAAGCGAATTCTGGAGAAAAAGGATGATATCAAGTTCTTTTCTTTCCATAATACGACTCCTTTTACCATGGCATGCAAAAAGCGATCTTATGCTGACCTATGGAACGCTTATGCTGGTGCTTTGCAGGAAGAGGTCCAATACACAAGCGACTCGAATGGGTATTGGATTTATCGAAGTTGGGATGAGTTGATTGGTCAGCAGCATGATCGAATTCAAGTTCTAACTCACCCGGAGTGGTGGTGTAAAGAAGACGCGGAGCCCGGGGAGAAAATTGCTCAATCCATACTTTCTAGAGCTGTCCAGGGCTGGAGTGAATACGACCAGCTTTTAAGGGGGTTGAATCGATTAAACGTGACAGGCCTAGACGATGCGACATTTGGCGAAGTGCCGCAGGATGTGGCTGTCCTCCGGTTTCTATGGCTAGCGGGGTTAAAGGAGTTGGCGTGTCAGGGGGCTTTAACAAAGGCGTCCCAGAAAGCCGTTGGTCATGATGTTATTAATGATGAGATTTTCGGGCGTCTCCTTGCGGGCACTCTAGATAACGTTGAGTTGAAGCAAATTTTTGAAAAATCCATAAAGGTTATATTAGCTCGATGACTCTCAAGGTGCTGGTTCTTTGTTCACTCGAAACTGGCTGGGACTCAGTTGTAAGTGTGGCTCAGCAAGGAGCACATATTGCAGCTGTTATCGGACTCGACCATGACTCATGTGACCAGGACAAGGTCAGTGGCGTATTCGACGTTGAGAAAAGCTGCCAGAAGTTGGGGGTTTCGTTCATTAAGGTAAAAGATTACTCGTTGCGCGCCCGCGAGGACAAACTCGCTATTTCTGCTGTTTCCTACGATTTGATTTGGGTGGCAGGCTGGCAGCGGTTGGTGCCTGAATGGCTTATTGAGTCTGCGCGAATGGGGGTTCTGGGGGTTCATGGGAGCCCCGATGGGATTTCCGGGGGGCGAGGTCGCTCCCCTCAGAATTGGGCTCTGCTGTTAGGCTGCACTCGATTTGATATTGCGCTTTTCTTGATTAGGAAAGGTGTGGATGACGGACCCGTAATTTTAGAGCGCAGTTTTTTCTATAACGAAAGTGATGATATTAGAAGTTCGTATTATAAAGCATCATTGCTGATTTCTGAGATGGTGTTAGAGGTTCTGAATCATCCTGGTCGACTTTGTTCGGCTAGGCCTCAGAGCGGTGATTCATTCTATTTCCCGCAGCGACTTCCTGATGATGGTCGCGTGGACTGGTTCCAGCCTGTCTCTGTAATAGCGAGGCATTGTCGCGCGTTGACCAGACCATATCCGGGCATTCGGACCAAATGTAACGGAATTGTTTTGAGAGTCTGGCAATGCCAGCCATTTGATGATCGAATGAATGGAGCGGTTGGTCAAATTTCTACAGTTTTTGCTGATGGATGTTTCTTGGTTAATTGTGCAGATGGTCGGTTGCTTGTTCGTGAATGGTCTTCCGACGACGCTCAATGGGAGCCGTTTGCGAATATGCTTTTGGAGTCGGTTCCATTTCTTGATCAGCTATCCAGGGTCGTTGAGCGGCACACCGAAAAATTTCCTGATCAGCCAGTCAGTGACCGTATTTGTCGACTTGTTATTTAGTGCTTGATGGTGGGGTTTTATTTTGAGCTCATTTCGAATCTGCGTTGGCGTAATGGAAATTTCAGGACTGGCAAGCGGATTGGTACGCGGTTTTCGTGCGCTGGGGCGAGATGCTGATCTTGTTCTTGGATACAGACACCCCTTTGATTATGAAACCTTCGGGGATGTGTCTAGAGTGGCGCGTCTTTGGGCAAAAATCGGAACGCTGAGAACTGCAAGTAAAAATTTTTTTTTGAAGGTTCTTTGGGTGTTGTTGCATCGTATTATCGGGTGGATCGTTTTTCTTCGTTGCCTTCCTGCATATGACGCTTTTATTTTTACCTTTGGCCAGAGCTTTACCGGCGGAAAACTGGAGCTTCTATTGTTGAAAATGCTGGGGAAGAAGGTCGTTTTTATATATGTTGGTTCTGACTCTCGGCCTCCTTATCTTGATGGTGGAGCCGTGCCTGTGGCTGTGGCTGTTGGCGGGGTTTCTCGTGTTGTTCGCATGGCACGGAAAAAATTTAAAATGGTACGATTTCAGGAGAAGTATGCTGATTATGTTGTGAATTCTCCTTCGTCTGCCCAGTTTCACTCTCGGAAATTTATAAATTGGTTTTCTATGGGTGTTCCTATTTCTTGCGTGGAAACAGGGGGAGAGCCTTGGAAACGTTCCGATGATGTGATTCGAATCTTGCACAGTCCTTCGAATTCTCTGCTAAAAGGCTCTGATCTTATAAAGGCCGCTATAGAAAACTTGTCGAAAAAAGGACACCGGATAGAATTGGTTCTGGCGTCTGGTCTGCCTAACTCAGTTGTTCGAGAGATGATTGAGGACTGTGATTTCGTTGTTGATCAAGCTTATTCAGATAGTCCGATGGCAGTTTTTGCAGCTGAAGCTGCTAGTTTTTCAAAGCCTGCGGTTGTGGCAGGGTACTATGCGCAAAAAATTTGTAGTGTTGTGTCTTCCGAGGACATGCCTCCGTCGCTTTATGTGATGCCAGATGAACTTGAGGCTGCGATTGAGAAAGTTATTTCTGACTCAGCCTTTAGACAGGCGCTTGGGCGAAAGGCAAACGAGTTCATAACTAAACGCTGGTCGTGTATGGAAGTTGCCAGAAGGTACTCCGATCTATTGGCTGGAAAGGTACCAGAGGACTGGTATTTGTATCCGTCTAGTTTAAATTATGTGGGCGGCTGGGGGGCTTCAGCTGACAGAATAAAGTCCGTTGTTTCTCTCATAATAGAAAATTATGGTTCTGAGGCGCTTTTGCTAGATGATCAGCCGATTTTGAAGGCGGAGCTTTGTCGGTTGGCTGCTTCACCGGTCGAGGCTCAGTGTGCTTAAGGCGGTCCTGCGCGACAGCCTCGTCTACGGTCTGGCCTCGCTACTGTCCAAGGGCCTAGCGATCTTCCTGTTACCACTCTACACCCGGGTGCTGTCCCCGAGTGACTACGGCGCTTATGACCTGCTGATTACCCTCGGTGCGTTGGCCAACTTAGTGGTGGCCTTGGAGATTTCCCAGGGGCTGGCGCGCCATTGGGCCGATACGGCCGAGCCGGCAGAGCGCAGACGCCTCGCCAGCACCAGCCTATGGTTCAGTGTTTTGATGTACTCGCTGTTTCTGATTTTCGGCCTGCTGGCTGCGTCGCAGTTCAACGCGCTGCTCTTGGGTGATGCTCGCTACCTGAATGCGTTTCGCCTAGGGGTCGGCTTCATTGCGGTCAACGGCATCTATTATCTGTTGCTCAACCAGTTCCGCTGGGAGCTGCGTAGTAAGGCCTATGCCCTAACCAGCGTGGCTTATGCGTTGTTCACGCTGCTGTTTGCCATGGTCTTTTGTCTGTGGTTGGATTTGGGACTGGTCGGGGTGATGCAAGCCCAACTGATGGCGGCGCTGCTGGCCTGCCTGCTGTGCCTATGGCTGCTGCGCCGAACCTTCGGTTGGCTGTTCGATGTGGGTCAGCTACACGCAATGTTGCGTTTCTCGGCACCGCTGGTGCCGGCTGGCCTGGCAGTCTTCATCAGCTTGTATATCAACCGCTTTGCCCTCAATCACTTCGGCAACCTGGAAGATGTGGGTCATTTCGGTATTGGCAGCCGTATCGCCGCCCTGTCGGCGTTGCTGATTCTGGGAATTCAGGCGGCGCTGACGCCGCTGGTCTACCAGCACTACCGAGACCCGCAGACGCCTGGGCAGATTGCTCGCCTATTCAGTTGGTTCATGGCAGTGGCGCTAGTAGGCTGCCTGTTCCTGGCGCTGTTCGCTCGCGAGCTGCTGATGCTTTTCGCTACTCCGGAGTTCATGGCTGGTGCGGCGCTGGTGGGTGTGCTGGCGCCGGCGCTGCTGCTGTCGCAGATGTATATCTTCGCGCCGGGCATCGCCATTGCGAAGAAGACCCTCTGGCAGCTTTGGGTGACGCTGCTCTCGGCGGCGGCCAGCGTGGCCGGTAACTGGGTGCTGGTACCTCTGTGGGGTATTTGGGGGGCGGCGCTAGCCACCTTGCTAGCATCCTCGCTGTTCTTCTTTTGCTGGCTGTCGCTCAGTCAACGTCTGTACAGAATTCCCTACGCCTGGCGGGCGTTGCTGCTGTCGAGTCTGGGTTTCGTAGTGTGCGCCGGGGTGGGCATGCAGCTTGAGGCAACGGGGCTGGCGTTGCCTCTGAAGCTGTTGCTCAAGAGTCTGCTGATGTGTGTGCTGCTGGCGTTGGTCGTGGTGTGCGGGCTATTGCCCCTGGCGGATCTGCGGGCCGTGGTGCAGCAACTACGTCGCGTGTTTGGCTCTGCTCGTGTGTGATTTGCAAGGCGGGATCGCCTTGTCTTTGGAGATTGGATAGTCATGTGCGGTATCACGGGGGGATGGTGGCCTGGCCGGCCGGCCACGCTGGATGAAAGGTTAGCCCAGGCGTTGGCTGCGATGGACAGGCGTGGCCCAGATGACCGCGGTTATATGCTGTACCCAGGATCGAGTGGAGTCACTGCGCTTGGGCATACACGGCTGTCGATCATCGACCTTTCCGCAGCCGGGCATCAGCCTATGGAGTCACAGGGCAAGTCCGTTTCTATCGTTTTCAACGGCGAGATCTACAACTACCGCGAGCTGCGCGCGGAGCTTGAGCCGCTGGGGTATCGCTTCGTTTCTGGTTCGGACACCGAGGTGCTGCTTGCCGCTTGGCGACAGTGGGGGCGTGCGTGCCTGCCGCGGCTGGTGGGCATGTTTGCCTTCGTGGTGTTCGACAGTGTGCGTGGCACTCTCACCTGCGTGCGCGATGCCTTCGGTATCAAGCCGTTCTTCTATACCCGGGAGCAGGGCGGCTTCCTGTTCGCCTCTGAGGTGGCGGCGATCAAGGCGCTCAAGCAGGAGCGGGTGCAGCTGAACTGGCAGCGCGCCTACGATTATCTGGTGCATGCCGACTACGACAGTGGCGCACACAGCTTCTTCGATGGCGTGTTGCACCTGTTGCCCGGCCATCTGGTCGAACTGGACCTGGCTTCTGGTGCGCTGGGTGAGCCGCAGCGCTGGTGGTCGCCGCGCATCGAGGAGCGCGGCGACCTCAGTTTTGCCGATGCAACCGAGCAGTTGCGCGAGCACTTTCTGGCCAGTGTACGCCTGCATCTGCGCAGCGACGTGCCGCTGGGCGCGGCTCTGTCTGGAGGTATCGACTCTTCGGCGGTTGTGTGTGCCATGCGCCACATAGAACCCGATCTACCGATCAATACCTTTAGCTATATCGCTGATGGTAGCAGCGTATCGGAGGAGGTTTGGGTCGATCTGGTTAACCAGCACGTGGGGGCTCAGCCGCACAAGATTACAGTTGGTGGTGCTGAGTTGGCGCGAGACCTCGAAGATATGATCATCGCTCAGGGTGAGCCCTTCGGCAGTACCAGTATCTACGCACAATATCGAGTGTTTCAGCTAGCTCGTGAACATGGCATCACAGTAACCTTGGATGGACAGGGCGCAGATGAGTTGTTAGCTGGCTACAACGGCTATCCCGGGCCACGACTGCACAGCCTTCTCGATAACGGAGAGCTGCAGCGCGCTTGGAAATTTCTAGATGCTTGGGCAGAGTGGCCTGGGCGAAGCCGGATGTCCGGCGTGAAGCATGCAATTGCGCACATGACGAGCGGTAAGTTGCACGATCTGTTGCGCCGAATGGGGGGGGCGTATAGTGCCGCCTCCTGGATTAACTCAGATCTATTGCGTGAGCGGGGTATCTCATGTGGTTTTCCGCACACGGTTCCTCTGCACAACGAACGAGGGCGTCGCGTAGTTGAAGAGTTGGCTATTGCGTTGACTCAGCGGGGCTTGCCGGCACTGCTGCGACATGGCGACCGCAATTCGATGCGTTTTTCGGTAGAAAGTAGAGTGCCTTTCCTGACGACTGATATGGCGGATTTGCTGTTGTCGATGCCTGAGCACTATCTGATTTCTGATGCAGGTGAAACCAAGCATGTATTTCGTGCTGCAATGCGCGGCATTGTGCCTGACGAGATACTTGATAGACGCGACAAAATAGGATTTGAAACGCCTGAGTATGCGTGGCTGAGAACAATGTCGAATACGATAAGGGATTGGTTGAAGGTCGACTTGGGGCTACCTTTTCTTGATCAGGCGGAAATCCTTAAAGAATTTGACCTGATTATGCAGGGGAAGAAGAGGTTTTCTTGGCAGGTATGGCGATGGATAAATTTTTGCCGTTGGTATGAAATTTCTTTTAGGTAATATTAATTTTTTGCTCTCCGGTGTTTTTATTAAATTTATTTAAATTCATGGTGGTGTGTGAACACGTATCGAGCAGATATTGATGGGTTGCGTGCTATAGCAGTATTGGCGGTATTGATTAATCATCTTGATTCGACCTTTCTTCCCGGGGGGTTTGTTGGTGTAGATATTTTTTTTGTGATTTCGGGCTTTCTGATTACTGCGCAAATTTATAAGAAAATACAGGAAGGCAAATTTTCTCTGTCAGAGTTTTATCAGAGAAGAGTCAATAGGCTTGCTCCAGCTTTAATTGCTCTAATCGGCGGAGTTTTGCTGCTCGGTTTTTTCTTGCTGTCGCCTTTGGATTTTCATAGAACTTCGGTGTCCTCCGTGTTTTCTCTGGCAGGTCTCTCGAATTTCTATTTTTGGCGTGAGTACGGAAACTATTTTTCGGCTGGCGCTGCTGATGCAGTTCTGTTGCATACGTGGTCATTAGGCGTTGAGGAGCAATTTTATTTTCTGTGGCCTCTGTGTTTTTTGGTGCTCTATGGTCTGCTAGGAAGATATTTTCGGTTTTTTGCTTTATTTGTTTTTATGATCTTGTTGTTTTTCTCTGAATGGGCTTCGAGAAGTTTTCCTTCGGCAGCATATTATTTACTCCCTACAAGGGCTTTTGAGCTTTTGCTCGGAGGGCTGCTGGCTCTTTTTGTCAGTGGGATCAGGTGCAATAATAGTCTGTTATTGTGGTTTTCTAAGTGCCTAGGGTTGTTGTTAATTTTTTATTCTTTTTTCTATTTCTCAGCTTCTACAGTATTTCCAGGAGTTAATGCGTTAATACCTTGTGTTGGCGCTGCTTTGATAATTTTTAGTGGGAGTATGTCTTCGCCGGTCAGGGTGTTGATGCTGAGGCCTTTGGTTTTTTTGGGAGTGATTTCCTATTCTCTATATCTGTGGCACTGGCCAGTTATTGTTTTTGTTAAATATTTTTACGTTGATGTTGGCTTGTGGGTTTCTTTTTGGATTGTTGGGTGCTCTATTTTTTTAGGTTGGCTGTCGTGGCGCTACATAGAAACTCCATTTCGAGCGTCCGGCAATCATTTTAAAGGGCGTCAGGTTTTTTCAAGGAAAGTACTTCTGCCTCTGGCTACTTTTGTAGGTGTTGCATTTATTTCCTCAGCTACAGATGGATTTTCCTTCCGCTTTCCTCCTGAAGTACAAGCTATGGAGCATTCGCTCTCAACTCGCCCCAACGAGTTGAGAGCGGGATGCCACGTACCAAGCGTTCTATATGCAACCCCGATAGATGAAAATTGTGTTTTAGGTTCTCTCGCGCATCAAGCAGATGGGCTTTTAATTGGTGATTCTTATGCAAATCACTTTAGCGGAATGATAGACGTCTTGGCTAAGGAGGCTGGTGTTTCGATTGTGGATTACACAATGGATGCCTGTCCACCTTTGTATGGGTACTTAGATAGGGCGGCTGTGGCAGGGCGTGGGGAGCAGTGTAAGTTTCGTAATGATTATATATTTGATCGTATTAAGGAAGGTAGGTATTCCTTCGTTGTTTTGGCTGCAAGTTGGCCTTCCGATGAGGGGGCTGGAGATTATTTGCTGAATAGTTTGGATGTCATATCCTCTGCTGGTGCGTCTGTGGTAGTGGTGTTGAAAAATCAGACCATTAAGCATGCAAATACCTGCTCTGTAAGAAGTATCATGCATGGCGCTTATGAGTGTCGGGTGTCCCGTGATGCTAGGCAGGTTTACTGGGAGCGGGTTCGCGAACGCTATCCTGATGTGATTTTCATCGATCCTAACGAAGTGATTTGTGCTGGGAATTATTGCAGTCCGGTCGTTGATGGTGTTCTGCTTTACCGTGATGAGGGGCATCTGAACGATGAAGGGGCACGAAAAATTGGCGGTTTAATGTTGAGCCATTATTCAGCGGAGATTGTGAAAACGTGGTTTCCTATAACGGGGCGTCAGTAGTATGAAAGTTCTTCACTGTGCAGCCCTGCTTTCGCCACCCTCAGGTGTTGTGAGTCAGATGGAGTCTGAGCAATTCGCAGCGTCAAAAGTGGGCATTGAATGGCATGTGCGGATGTTTTGTCCTAGGGGAAGTTGTGTTCAGTCTACTATTGCTCATCATTCTCGGTGGTTGGGCGAAAAGAAGAATAACGCTTTCTGGAAAGCGTATGCCTGGTTACTCCTGCGTGTTGAATATCACCACTGGTTGTATTCATTAGGTAGGGAGTATGATGCTTTCGTTCTTCGCTACTATGTGCACGACCCCTTCCAGTTATTATTCATATTACTTTGTAACCGACCTGTCTATCTCGTGCATCACACGCTTGAGGTGCCCGAGCTGGCCATGGGCGGAGGGTATTTAGGGCGATTACGTTCCGGGCTGGACTCCTTGATCGGAAAATATGCCATTAAAAAATCTGCCGGTACTATTGCGGTCACTCAGGAAATTCTCGATTACGAACGCAAGCGTGCTCAGGTCGGCAGTCGTAAAGACTTCCTATATCCCAATGGGGTTTTTTTTGACCAGGGACCTGTCCCTGATAGTCGCCCTGAAGTCCCAGAGCTGTTGTTCGTGGCGGGTCATTTCGCCTCATGGCACGGGCTCGATCTATTGTTAGATGAGATATCCACGAGCAGCGATCAGTTTGTGTTGCACCTTGTAGGTGATTTATCTGAAGGCGACCACGCTCGAGCTTCTGGGGATAAGCGGATCGTTCTTCATGGCCGTTTAGCTGCAAGTGCTATTAGAAAGGTTGCCGAGAGCTGTTCGCTTGGGCTGTCTTCATTCGCGCTGGATCGCAAGGGAATGACGGAGGCTTGTACGCTCAAGGTACGAGAGTATCTCGTGATGGGGCTTCCAGTGTACGCGGGGCATAAAGAGGTGTTTCCTACCTCTTTCGACTTTTATCGTAATGGCGCAATTTCGTTGCCTGACATTCTGTCATTTGCACGAAGCGTAAGCTCGGTTTCTCGGGAGCAAGTGGCAGCGTCCGCCAAGCCTTACATCGACAAGGCGGCCATTCTTGATACCCTCTATCGTGCTTTGATCGATGCGCAGGAAGCTCAGAATTGAGTCACGTTGACGATAAAGTCGGTGCTGAGAAGGCGACGCTACTGATAGTCACTACCGTTCCAGAGACTCTGCTCACGATCCTCAAGGAGCAGCCGGCTTTTCTTTCCAGGTATTTTTCCCTGCGACTTGCCACGGCTCCTGGGGCCGACGCGGAACAAGTCGCTGAGCGGGAAAAGGTTGAAGTTATTGGCGTGCCGATGGTGCGGGGCATAAGCCCTGTTCGTGATCTGCTGTCAGTTGGGCGAATGGCTTTTCTGTTGCGCAAATTAAGGCCTTACGCGGTTCATTCCTATACCCCTAAAGCTGGCCTTGTAACGATGCTCGCCGCCTGGCTCTGTCGCGTGCCTGTGCGTATCCACACATTTACTGGGTTAATCTTTCCCACTGCCGCCGGGGCTAAGCAAAGGTTGCTGATTTGGATCGACAGGCTGATCTGCGCTTGTGCCACGAAGGTCGTTCCCGAGGGGCAGGGCGTTGCTGATGACTTGCGTCGATTTGGTATTACAGCCAAGCCTCTACAGGTGATTGGTTCCGGTAACATCGCAGGCGTTAATACGGCCTACTTCAATCCGGAAAACGAGGCTGCGATTGAGCGTGGCACGCTGCTTCGTAGCTCTTTGGGGATTGCGGATACCGCGTTTGTCTTCTGTTTCGTTGGGCGTTTGAACCGTGATAAAGGCCTGTTCGAATTGGCGCGTGCCTTTGAGCAGATTTCTGGTGCGCACCTTTTGCTTGTTGGCGCTCATGATCAAACCGCGCCTCTCGATGCGCAGACCAGGCAGATTCTTGACGAACATCCGCAAGTCCATCATCTCGGTTTTCAGGAGGATATTCGGGGTGCGTTGTCGTGCGCCGATATACTGGTCCTGCCAAGCTACCGGGAAGGTTTTCCGAACGTTCTGCTGCAAGCGGGGGCAATGGCTCTACCCGCAATCGTTTCTGATGTGAATGGCTGCAACGAGGTCATCACTCCCGGCTTGAATGGATGGATCGTACCTGCGCGGGACTGTGATGCCCTGCGGCAGGCTATGCACGTAGCAATGAGTACGCCTGAGGAGACTCTCAGAACCATGGGGCGAGAGGCGCGATTGCACGTTGAGAGATGTTTTGAGCAGGAAGCGCATTGGCATCGTATGGTTGATTTCTACAAGCGAGAGTTGGGGCTTTGAAGCGTCTATTTGATTTGGTAATCGCGTCGTTTGCGCTGTTACTGCTTTTTCCAGTCCTGTTGCTGGTTGCCTGGTTGGTGCATCGGCGTCTTGGCGGTCCTGTTCTGTTTCGTCAGGTTCGTCCGGGTCTACACGGAAAGCCGTTTGAAATGGTCAAGTTTCGTACGATGCGAGACGCAGTCGATACTGAGGGCAATGCTTTGCCTGATGCCGAGCGGCTGACCCCTTTTGGGCATTTTCTTCGATCAACAAGTTTGGATGAGTTGCCTGAGCTCTGGAATGTCATAAAGGGTGATATGAGCCTGGTTGGGCCTCGTCCTTTGTTAATGGAGTACTTACCTCTGTACAGCGTGGAGCAGGCCCGCAGGCATGAGGTGCGCCCTGGTATTACAGGCTGGGCTCAGGTCAATGGTCGCAATGCGGTCAGTTGGCCAGAAAAGTTCGCTCTGGATATTTGGTATGTGGACAACCGCTCCCTGTTACTTGATATCCGGATCCTCCTTTTGACCATCAAGAAGGTTTTTGTTCGAGAGGGTATTAGTGCGGAAGGACAGGCGACTGCGTCCAGGTTTACAGGAGACGAAAAGTGACGCGCTTGGCCATTCTTGGTGCTAGCGGGCATGGCAAGGTTGTTGCCGATCTCGCTGAGCAGTGTGGCTGGGAGGTGGTTTTCTTTGATGATGCCTTCCCACAATTGCAGCTCAATGGCGCCTGGAAGGTTGTGGGCAATACAGCAGACCTTCTTCATCAAATAGATAAATACCCGGAGGTCGCGGTGGCGATTGGTCATAACCGCACCAGGCTCGCCAAGCTGGCATCGCTGCGAAACTCAGGTTTTACTGCTGTGACGCTGGTGCATCCGCGGGCATTTGTCAGTCCCCGGGCTGTACTTGGGGCTGGAGTGGTCGTTTTTGCAGGGGCGATCGTCAATGCATTCGCCAATGTTGGGGATGGTTGTATCCTTAACACGCTCTGCAGCGTGGACCATGACTGTGAACTGGGGGCTGGTGTCCATATCAGTCCTGGCGTGAACCTTGCGGGCTCTGTCGTTGTAGGTGAGGCCAGTTGGATAGGTATAGGTGCTAGTGTACGTCAGCTCCTTGAGATAGGTAGTGACGTGATAGTTGGTGCCGGTGCTGCTGTAGTAAACGATATTCAGGACGGTCTAACTGTCGTAGGCGTTCCAGCGAAAAGCAGGTAGCCATTGCTCTGTGAGAGATGGCTTCTCACGGTTAACGTATTAGAGATTTCTTTGTGTTGAATAGCTCTTTCTCTCCTTGGCCGTCTTTCTCTGTAGAAGAGGCTGATGCCGCGCGTGACGTCATTCTTTCCAATCGTGTGAATTACTGGACTGGTAACGAGGGGCGCGAGTTCGAAAAGGAATTTGCTGCCTGGGTAGGTAGCGAGCATGCCGTTGCCCTGGCTAACGGTACGGTTGCGCTTGATTTGGCTCTCAAGGCGCTTGGGATCGGGCCGGGAGATGAGGTGGTAGTGACGCCGCGAACGTTTCTGGCATCGGTTTCTTCGGTAGTAAATGCTGGTGCCGTTCCGGTATTCGCCGATGTTGACTGCGACTCGCAGAACATCACGGCCGAGACCATTTCTGTTGTACTGACCGCACGCACCAAGGCAGTGATATGCGTGCACCTGGCGGGCTGGCCGTGCGACATGGATCCCATCATGGAGCTTGCTGCTCAGCACGACCTAAAGGTCATTGAAGATTGCGCTCAGGCTCATGGGGCTCAGTACAAGGGGCGCTCGGTAGGCTCCATAGGGCATGTGGGAGCCTGGTCGTTCTGTCAGGACAAGATCATGACTACCGGTGGCGAGGGCGGCATGGTGACCACGAATGATCGTGATCTCTGGTCCCGGATGTGGTCGTACAAGGATCATGGCAAAAGTTGGGAGGCCGTCTACGAGCGTCAGCATGCGCCAGGCTTCAGGTGGGTGCACGAGAGTTTTGGTACCAACTGGCGGATGTTGGAAGTGCAAGCCGTAATAGGGCGGATACAGTTGCGTCGGATGAGTGACTGGCAGTCCAGCCGTTTAGCTAATGCTCGGCAGATCTGGTCGTGCGCCCGAGGTTTGGTTGGCTTGCGAGTCCCTGAGGTTCCTTCCTGCATCACGCATGCAGCCTATAAGTGCTATGTCTTCGTTGAGGTTGAAAAACTCAGGGATGGTTGGACGCGTGACCGGATTCTGAACGAGATTTCTGCGCGAGGCGTTCCCTGTTTTTCAGGCTCTTGCTCTGAGGTTTATCTAGAAAAGGCATTCGATGATACGGGCTGGCGGCCAGAAGCCCCTTTGCCTGTGGCCCGCCGCCTTGGTGAAGAAAGCTTGATGTTCCTGGTGCATCCGACATTGACTGCTGATGAACTGGCTAAGACTTGTCTTGTTCTTTCGGACGTAATGAAGCTCGCCGCCGATCAGTGATAACGGTATCGGCATTAACTGATTCAGCGCGGTGTTGGATTTTCAGCATCAGCCAGAGAGCCTCCATAGAGCTTCTCTGACTGACGAAACCTGACCATCGAAGGTGTAGGCAGAGCTGGTTGTTTCGATGGATAAGCTTATCCATAGGTAGCATGCTGCTGGCGTCGATAGGTTTATTGCTTCAAGGAATAGGTGGGATGTTAAGGGCGGCTGATTGTCTGCGCACGCGTCTGATTGGATTGTCACGGCGTTCGAAGCGTCTTCTGCAGGTCGGTGCGGATATCGTGTTGATCTGGATTGCCCTTTGGCTGGCCTTCGTGGTCCGCCTCGGAGATTTGGGCGCGGCCGAGCCATTTGGTGGCCACGCCTGGCTGTTCGCTTGCGCGCCGGTATTGGCCATTCCGATCTTCATCCGTATGGGCATGTACCGGGCGGTGATGCGTTATTTTGGCAACGATGCTCTTAAAAGTATTTTCAAGGCCGTTTCGCTTTCTGCGCTGCTGCTCGCTCTGCTGGTTTACTGGTATCGAGACTCCAGCGCGTTGATCCCGCGCTCCATGGTATTCAATTACTGGTGGCTCAGCCTGATGTTGGTCGGTGGGCTGCGTTTGATCATGCGTCAGTACTTTATGGGGGATTGGCTAGACCCCTTGGGGCGGGAGGCAGAGGGCGGACGAGACATTTCACGCGTAGCTATTTATGGTGCCGGAACTGCAGGTAACCAGTTGGTGGCAGCATTGCGCTTGAGTCGGGCCATGCGTGTAGTAGCTTTCGTGGACGACGATCCAGGCGTGGCTAATCGCGTCATCGCTGGTGTAAGAGTCTACAAGCCCAAGCATATTCAGCAGATGATCGACGAGACGAGGGCTGAAGAAATTCTGCTAGCGTTACCCTCTGCTTCTCGAATGCGGCGGCGGGAGATCCTTCATGCGCTGGAACCCTATGCCCTTCATGTGCGTAGTGTCCCTGGCTTTACTGATCTGGCCAGCGGGCGCGTGAAGGTCGAAGACATTCAGGAAGTCGATATCGCCGACCTTCTGGGTCGTGATGCTGTGCCGCCTCGACAGGATCTGTTCGAGCGCTGCATCAAGAACCAGGTGGTGCTGGTGACCGGCGCTGGCGGCTCCATTGGTTCGGAGTTGTGTCGGCAGATCCTGGCGAGCGGTGCTCGTACGTTGCTGCTTTTCGAACACAGTGAGTTCAATCTCTACAGTATCCACAGTGAGTTGCAGCAGCGAATCGAACGGGAGTCACTGCCGATCAAGTTGGTGCCGATTCTCGGGTCTATCCGTAACTTCGAGCGTTTGTTCGATATTCTGCAGACTTGGCGTGTAAACACCGTTTATCACGCGGCTGCTTACAAGCACGTACCGATGGTCGAGCATAACGTTGCCGAAGGTGTACTCAATAACCTGGTCGGTACGCTCAATGCCGCGCAGGCCTCGATCAAGGCGGGTGTTGCCAATTTTGTGCTGATCTCCACCGACAAGGCGGTGCGGCCGACTAACGTCATGGGCAGTACCAAGCGCTTGGCTGAGATGGTGTTGCAGGCGCTGAGTCGTGAATCTGCGCCATTGTTGTTCGGTGATGAGCTGGGTGTTCATCACGTCAACAAGACCCGTTTCACCATGGTGCGCTTCGGTAATGTGCTTGGTTCTTCCGGTTCGGTGATTCCGCTGTTCAGAGAGCAGATCAAGCAAGGCGGGCCGGTGACGGTGACGCATCCGAACATTACCCGCTATTTCATGACGATCCCCGAGGCGGCGCAGCTCGTCATCCAGGCGGGTTCGTTGGGGCAGGGCGGTGATGTCTTCGTGTTGGACATGGGTGAGCCGGTGAAGATCGCTGATCTTGCCGAAAAGATGATTCGGCTGTCCGGCTTGAGTGTGCGGGATGAGCGTACTCCTCATGGCGATATATCCATCGAGTTCACCGGGTTGCGCCCGGGCGAGAAACTCTATGAGGAGCTATTGATTGGCGAGGACGTGAAGCCGACCGAGCATCCGATGATCATGCGCGCGGAAGAGGACATGTTGCCCTGGGGCGAACTCAAGGCCCGTTTGCAGGAGTTGTTGGCTGCGGTCAGTGAGGATGATTACGCTCGCGTGCGAGTGCTTCTTCGCGAAACGGTGCATGGGTATGTGCCGGAAGGTGAGATCGTCGACTGGATTCATCTCCGAAACCGGGAGCGTTGAGGCTTTGATTTGACAGCTGGAAGATAGCGTCTAGGTTGATTCTTGTGGGGTTTCAAACCTCACTTGGATCTACTTACGACAAGGAATGCACATCATGCAAAAACTCCGTCTATCTTCCCTGCTGTTTGCTGTTCTCGCTTCTTTCTCTCTGGCTGCTGCCGCAGCTGAAACTCCGAAAACCGAAAGCGCCAAGCCTGCTGCGGTTCAGTTGGCACAGGTCGCTGTGGTCAATCTCAATACCGCCGATGCTGCAACGCTGCAGCGTGAGTTGTTGGGTATTGGTGCGACCAAGGCGCAGGCGATCGTGGCGTACCGCGAGGAGCATGGTAACTTCGCTTCGGTCGATGAGTTGCTTGAGGTGAAGGGGATCGGTGAGGCGACGCTGGAGAAGAATCGCGACAAGTTGAGTGTGAACTGACGCCTGGCGGCGTTTCTGTTTGGGCCGGTCTCTGACCGGCCTTTTGCGTTTGTAGGGTGCACGAATTGTCGTGGGGAAGGCGGCAAGCCCTGCGAAAAGCGTTCCGCAGGCACAAAAAAGCCCCGGTATGAACCGAGGCCGCGACCTGGACTCGACAGCGTAGCTGAACGCGCTTCAGTGCGGCCCCGAAGGGGTGAGCGGAGCGAATAACCTGGGACACAGTCCCTGGTGAGAGTCCGCAGGCAATAAAAAACCCAGCAGTTAGGCTGGGTTCTTGAATTTGGCTCCGCGACCTGGACTCGAACCAGGGACCCAATGATTAACAGTCATTTGCTCTACCGACTGAGCTATCGCGGAACAACGGCGCGTATGTTACTGATTAAAAAAGAGAAGTCAACACTTTGTGGCGGCTTCTGCATAGTGTGGATACGGTTGGTTCTGCGTCGCTATCGTGGGAGGGGCTTTAGCCGCGACAGTGTTGGTGGATCGCGGCTGAAACGGAATGTCGCCCAGCCACTCCTACAGTTGTTCGATACAAATAAAAACGCCGGCTTATGGGCCGGCGTTTTTATTCATTGCCAGGGCTTACAGCACGGCATGGATCGCGCGGGTGACGCTGTCCAAGTTGCCTTGGTTCAGCGCGGCGACGCAGATACGGCCAGTGCCGACGGCGTAGATGCCGAACTCTTCCTTGAGACGCTCGACTTGCTCTACGGTGAGGCCGGAGTACGAGAACATGCCGCGCTGCTGCGCGACGAAGCCGAAGTCGCGTTTGGCGCCCAGTGCGGCGAGTTGCTCGACCATAGCCAGGCGCATGCTGCGAATGCGGTCGCGCATTTCGCCCAGCTCGGCTTCCCACATGGCGCGTAGTTCGGGGCTGTTGAGCACGCTGGCGACCACGGTGGCGCCATGAGTCGGCGGGTTGGAGTAGTTGGTGCGAATCACGCGCTTGAGCTGCGACAGCACGCGGGTCGACTCTTCGCGGCTGGCGGTGACCAGCGACAGGGCGCCGACGCGCTCGCCGTACAGCGAGAACGACTTGGAGAAGGAGCTGGAGACAAAGAACTCCAGGCCCGACTCGGCGAACAGGCGCACGGCTTCGGCGTCCTGGTCGATGCCGTCACCGAAGCCCTGATAGGCGATGTCGAGGAAGGGCACATGCTCGCGCTCGCGCAGGACTTCCAGCACGGCTTTCCAGTCTTCCAGCTGCAGGTCGACGCCGGTCGGGTTGTGGCAGCAGGCGTGCAGCACGACGATGGAGCGTGCTGGCAGGTTGCGCAGGTCTTCGAGCATGCCGCCGCGGTTCACGCCGTTGCTGAACGGGTCGTAGTAGCGGTAGTTCTGCACCGGGAAGCCGGCGGACTCGAACAGGGCACGGTGGTTTTCCCAGCTCGGATCGCTGATGGCCACGGTGGCGTCTGGCAGCAGGCGCTTGAGGTAGTCAGCGCCGATTTTCAGTGCGCCGGTGCCGCCCAGGGCCTGGGTGGTGATCACTCGACCGGTTTCGATCAGGGCCGCGCCCTTGCCGAACAGCAGTTCCTGCACGGCCTTGTCGTAGGCGGCGATGCCTTCGATCGGCAGGTAACCACGCGGTGCGTGGGCCTCGATGCGCGCTTTTTCGGCTTCTGCGACGGCGCGCAGCAGCGGAATTCGCCCCTCCTCATTGTAATAGACGCCCACGCCAAGGTTGACCTTGGTAGTGCGGGTGTCCGCGTTGAATGCTTCGTTGAGGCCCAGGATGGGATCGCGCGGAGCCATTTCGACGGCAGAGAAGAGACTCATGATGGGTGTGGCAACTCGAGTGAGGGGTGGGTGGCCAGGCGTCCCCGACAAAAGCGCTAGGGGGCGCGTAATCGGGGCGTTAGTATAACGACCCTGAATCCAGGGGGCGACAGCGCAAAGCCCTGAATTAAGGCCTTTTGCCAGGTAATTCGACTCTACTTGGACCTATCGCTGGATCGCCCCGCAATTCATGGCTTTTGACGCAGTCCGAGCGGATGCGTCACAGTCATTCGTCGAGGTGTGCATGTCCGAGTTTCAGTTGGTGACCCGCTTCAAACCTGCCGGCGATCAGCCCGAGGCAATCAGGCAGATGGTCGAGGGGCTGGAGGCCGGTCTGTCGCACCAGACCCTGCTGGGTGTAACCGGCTCGGGCAAGACCTTTTCCATCGCCAACGTGATTGCCCAGGTGCAGCGCCCGACCCTGGTGCTGGCGCCGAACAAGACCCTGGCCGCGCAGCTCTACGGCGAGTTCAAGGCATTCTTCCCGAACAACGCGGTGGAGTATTTCGTCTCCTACTACGACTATTACCAGCCGGAAGCTTACGTGCCGTCGTCGGATACCTTCATCGAGAAGGACGCGTCGATCAACGATCATATCGAGCAGATGCGTCTGTCGGCGACCAAGGCGCTGATCGAGCGCAAGGACGTCATCGTGGTCTGCACCGTGTCGTCGATCTACGGTTTGGGCAGCCCCGAGGAGTACCTGAAAATGGTGCTGCACCTCGACCGCGGCGACAAGATGGATCAGCGCGCCTTGCTGCGCCGCCTGGCCGAGTTGCAGTACACGCGCAATGACATGGATTTTGCCCGCGCCACCTTCCGTGTGCGTGGTGATGTGATCGACGTTTTTCCGGCGGAATCGGATCTCGAGGCCATTCGCGTCGAGCTGTTCGACGACGAGGTGGAGAGCATCAGCGCCTTCGATCCGCTGACCGGCGAGGTGATCCAGAAACTGCCGCGCTTCACCTTCTATCCCAAGAGTCACTACGTCACGCCGCGCGAAACCCTGCTGGAGGCGGTGGAGCACATCAAGGTCGAGTTGCAGCAACGCCTGGAATACCTGCGTGGGGCGAACAAGCTGGTGGAGGCGCAGCGCCTGGAACAGCGCACGCGCTTCGATCTGGAGATGATCCTCGAACTCGGCTACTGCAACGGCATCGAGAACTACTCGCGCTATCTCTCGGGGCGCCCATCTGGGGCGCCGCCGCCCACTCTGTACGACTACCTGCCGGACGAGGCGCTGCTGGTGATCGACGAATCCCACGTCTCGGTACCGCAGGTTGGTGCGATGTACAAGGGCGACCGCTCGCGCAAGGAAACCCTGGTGGAGTACGGCTTCCGCCTGCCGTCGGCGCTGGATAACCGGCCGATGCGCTTCGAGGAGTGGGAGGCGGCCAGCCCGCAGACCATTTTCGTTTCTGCCACGCCTGGGCCCTACGAGGCCGAGCATGCCGGGCGCGTGGTGGAGCAGTTGGTACGACCGACCGGCCTGGTCGACCCGCAGATCGAGGTGCGCCCGGCGCGCACTCAGGTCGATGATTTGCTTTCGGAGATCCGCTTGCGTGTGGCTTCGGGGGATCGCGTGTTGGTCACCACCCTGACCAAGCGCATGGCCGAAGATTTGACCGATTATCTGGGTGATCACGACGTCAAGGTGCGCTATCTGCACTCGGACATCGACACCGTGGAGCGGGTGGAGATCATTCGCGACCTGCGCCTGGGCGCGTTCGACGTGCTGGTGGGCATCAACCTGTTGCGTGAGGGCCTGGACATGCCCGAGGTGTCGCTGGTGGCGATCCTCGATGCGGACAAGGAGGGCTTCCTGCGCAGCGAGCGCTCGCTGATCCAGACCATCGGCCGCGCAGCGCGCAACCTCAACGGCAGGGCGATCCTCTACGCTGACAACATGACCGGCTCGATGCAGCGCGCCATCGGCGAGACCGAACGCCGCCGCGCCAAGCAGATCGCCTTCAACGAGGCCAATGGCATCGTGCCCAAGGGCGTGCAGAAGGACGTCAAGGACATCCTTGAGGGGGCCGTCGTGCCGGGCGCGCGCAGCAACAAGCGCAAGGGCATGGCCAAGGCGGCGGAGGAGAGCGCCCGTTACGAGAACGAGCTGCGCTCGCCCAGCGAGATCACCAAGCGCATTCGCCAGCTGGAAGAGAAGATGTATGCCCTGGCGCGCGATCTGGAGTTCGAGGCTGCGGCGCAGTTGCGTGATGAGATTCAGAAGCTGAGGGATCGGTTGTTGCAAGTCTGATTCAGTGTGATGGCGTGGGAGGCGCTTTAGCGGCGACGGTCGCGGCTGAAGCCCCTCCCATGGTTCTACGTGTTCCCGTGCGTGGATCACGCCTTATCGATCCGTTGCCACGGCGGATGCAAAAACGACATTCACTTTGTGACTGAGTTCGCGGCTGAAGCCGCTCCTACAGATGAGAGGCCGACGTAGGGTGGATCACGCTTAACCGATCCACCATCTGGTGGATGTAAAAAACGACATCCACCCTACGTGGTAGGCGCCTCAATGCGCCGCGCTGCCGCTTGCCATGTTCTGCGGCAGCTTTCGCGTCAGCAGAATCGCCAGCATGCTCACCGCCAGGGCGATGCCGATGAAATGGAAGGCATCGTTGTAGGCCATGATGATCGCCTGTTCATGCACGATCTGGCTGAGCTTGGCCAGGGCCGCCTGTTCGCTGCCTAGCGTCTGCGTCAGCAGGTGCAGGCGCTCCTCCACCTGAGGGTTGGTCGGCACGATGGATTCGCGCAGGTAGTCGAAGTAGACCTTGGCCCGAGCGTCGAGCAGGGTGGCCAGCAGAGCGATGCCGATGGCGCCGCCGAGGTTGCGCAGGATGTTGAACAGGCTGGAGGCCGAGCCGGCATCCTGCGGCATGATGTAGGCCGTGGCGATCAGCGACACCGTGACCATCACCAGCGGTTGGCCGAGGGCACGGACGATCTGGATATGGTTGAACTGCGGGCCGGCGAAGTCCGGGTTGAGCACGCCGGAGAAGAAACTCGCCGCGCCGAACAGGGCGAAACCCAGGGCGCACAGCCATTTCGGCGAGATGATCTTCATCAGCTTGGGCACCAGCGGGATGAGGAACAGCTGTGGCACGCCCATCCACATGATTACTTCGCCGATCTGCATGGCGTTGTAGCCCTGGATCTGCGCCAGATACAGCGGCAGCACGTAGATCGAGCCGTACAGCCCCACGCCAAGCCCCAGGCTGGAAATACTGGCCAGGCCGAAGTTGCGCTCGCGCAGCACGCCCAG
>Ga0208645_1000706_pt1 | contig 33551 bp, 51 predicted proteins | sample VirMetDEL_Sep_01_FD_184519 | JGI IMG/M metagenome (GOLD analysis project Ga0208645, IMG submission 184519) | Aqueous microbial communities from the Delaware River and Bay under freshwater to marine salinity gradient to study organic matter... | ecosystem: Environmental > Aquatic > Marine >... | reverse complement strand
TCGCGATTGCCGCCTTTGCGCACCTTTAACGAAACACCCGGCCAATCCGGGGTCCGCGCGGCACGGTATGTCGTAATCCGATCTGAAAACAAAGGAAATCGGAATGGACCACATCGAACAATTCTTCTCGTATGAACACCTTCCCGCTCACTTGCAGGCTGTGTCGAAGCCCTTCTCCGACATGAAAGATATGATTGTTGGCGACTTGCCTCGCAATCCAGAGCGCACCGTTGCGCTGCGGAAACTCCTTGAAGCCAAAGACGCCGCTGTGCGGGCGCTAGTCGCTGGCTAACACCACCACACATCACATTGCAGAGGGGCGGCTTTCGGGCCGCCCTTTTGCGTTCATAGGAGACGCATATGACTAAGGTCTGGCGCTTCGGCGCGACATCACGTTCGCGGCTGGCTGCATGTCACCCAGACATGCAGCGCGTCGTCAATCGAGCGCTTGAGTTGTCGCTTGTCGATATCACCGTCGTCTGCGGGCATCGATCGCAGGCTGAGCAAGCGGCGCTGTATGCCCAGGGCCGAACAGAGACAGGGCCAATCGTGACCTACGTTGACGGCGTGGAACGGCTCTCCATGCACAACTACAGCCCATCCCGCGCGGTTGACCTAGCGCCCTACATCGCGGGGCGCGGCATCGTCTGGAATGAGGCGCTGTATTGGGACCAAATCGAACGAGCCATGAAACGGGCGGCAGACGAACTCGATATCGCGCTTGAATGGGGCGGCGACTGGAAGCGCTTCGTTGATAAGCCGCATTGGCAAATGAAGTCGGGAGGCTGATATGGGCATCATTGGCACATTGATCGGCGGCGGCGTCGCACAGCCCATTGAGGCAGTCGGCAAGATCCTCGACAATCTATTCACGACGGACGGCGAAAAGCTGGACAAGCAGGCGATCCTGACCCGCCTAGCCCAACAGCCGAACCTTGCTCAGATCGAATTGAACAAGATCGAGGCCGCGCATCGGACGATCTTTGTCGCTGGCTGGCGTCCGTTCATCGGATGGGTTTGCGGGTTTGCGTTGGCTTACGTTTTCGTCCTCAGAGACTTGATTGCATGGGCAATCGTCGTTTCGGGGGCCACCATACCCGCCCCGCCTGTGTTAGACACCAGCGGCCTGTTTACGGTGCTTATGGCGCTGTTAGGGCTTGGGACGCTCCGCACTGTTGAGAAAATGGGCGGGAGGGCCAAGTAATGCGTGACCTATGGCGCTACATCATCGCGGGCATGTTTGCGGCTTTGCTCCTGGCAGCTATCGTAGGGGCGGCGCAGGCGCAAACGCGCGAGGTACATATCCCGGTCTACTGCGCGCCGCGTGACGTTATGGCCGAAAACCTCCGGGGCAAGCATGGCGAGACGCCGATTAATATGGGTATGATAAAAGGCGAAGCTGTCGCCGAACTATGGGCGTCGCCGTCTGGGTCTTGGACTCTCACCGTAACGCAGCCGGACGGCGATATGTGTGCTGTGGCGAGCGGCCAAGGATGGGAAGTGTTAGCGCTTGGGCCGCGGGGTGATCCCGCTTAGGGCGCAATCTTCCATTCCCCACGATCAATCATGCCCATCAGCACCGCCGCCAGCCGCCGTATTTCGTCGTAATCGCGGCGGAACCGGGCGGATTGGAAAGCGGCCTCAAATGCAGCGGGGGTCATTCGCTATCTCCCGGCGTGTCGATTAAGGCGAGGATGCGGTTAACGCTTGACTTCGGGCATGAGTTATCGAACCTGCATAGCTCGTTGCAATTGCAGTCTATGTATAAAGCCGCCTGCCGCAGCGCCTCCCGCCGCGCATCCTCGCGGCCCGCGTTGAAACCATCCATCCATGCCTTGCTATGCTCAGTCATTAGGCGTCTCCTTTAGGCACAAGTCGGAGGTTCATATTGAACCCTTTTAGGTTCAGTCGGGGCATATCAAGGGCGTTCAGTACACATCGCAGCCAAGGGAAACCGCAGTATTCCGCCAGTTTCACGGCATAACGCTGCCCTCCGAAGGCAGAGGTCTCAGGTTCGAATCCTGATGGGTGCACCATATTTTTCAATAGGTTAGACATTATTTAGGCATCCTTCGGTTGTTCATTTGAACCTTTTTTGGCTGGCGGCGTGTCGATTAGGGCGGTGATGGCGCGCTCAGCTATCAGTATTCCGTCAATCTTATATGTGGCGGTGATCTGCGGGCCAGGGTTGGCGTCTTTCATTTCCCGCCCAATTGTATTCATCACCGTTCGGCATTCGCCAGCCGCCTCCCGCAGCGCATCGGCGCGGATCAGCGGGGCGACGGCTTCGAGGATATAAGCCTCGATGCTTATGGACGGGTTGACGCTTCTAGCGCCTTCATAATGGGCGTCCTCGGCTGCTTTAATCCATTCCTGCTTGATATCAGTCATCAGCCTTCTCCGGTTGCAGTGCGGCGCGCATTAGTGCCTGGTAATGACGCAGCAAGTTTTCCACTCGCCCCGTCATCAAGCGATCATCGTTCAGGTGAAGAACACAATGGCATCCGCCGTTAGTGTGTTGGCCTATGGGCTTCAAAATTGCGCAGCCACCATCGCCGCATCCGCCGATTTGGGCGGCGTATTCTTGGGCGCGTTTCGCTAGTTCGCGTACATCAGCCATCGCTATACCTCCAATGCTTGAGCCGCGCCCCGCAGGTACGTCGGCGAAAAAACTGCATAAACCCGCTCAGTCACAGCGGTGCTTGTGTGTCCAAGATAGCGCGAGACTTCCGCCATCGGGACGCCATCCTCCACCATCCAGCGCGCGGCTGATCGGCGTATGTCGTGCGGGCCGCAATGCTCAATCCTGGCGCGCGTCACGGCTGATCTGAATGCCTTGTCGATGCTGGCAACAGGCTTGCCGCCGTATTCAATGACAGACGCGCCCGTGCGGACGCTATGCGCCACCGTGAGCGCTTCCCGCGCTTCTGTGGTCATTGGCTTCTGCCCGCGCCCCTTGCCGCCTACAGCGCCGCCCAGGTCGATCAATCCCCGCTCAAAGTCAATCTTGTCCCATGTAAGGCCAAGCACGGCACTCTTGCGACCTGCCGTCGATAGCGCCAGCACGATAAACAGCCGTAAATGATCGGCGTCGGCGGCGTCTCGTAACGCTCGATACTCGTCCTTTGTCAGCCATCTGGACTTTGGTTCCGGCTTGGCGGGGCGTTCGATAACGGCGGGCGTCCGCTTGTCAGCCCAACGCAGCGCCGTAGCGAGCCGGCCAAGTTCAGTTGATATCGTGCCATCGCCAGCGCCGGCCTTGCGGCGTTCGACAGCATAGCGGCGGCATAGAACGCGCGTCACCTGATCCGGTCGCATGTTTCCGAACGTGTCCGCCAAGCGCTTCCATGCGAACGCGGCCCGGTCTGCGCTTTTACCGCGTTCTTGCAGATCCGCCATGTATGCCGCGTAAATCATTGAGACAGCGCTTCCAGCGTCGGGAACGGGGCCGGATCGCATGTCTGCGAGGATGCGTTCAGCCGTCGCGCGGTCAGCCGTTCCTGTAGAGCGTCGCTTGGTTTTGCCGCCGTCGCGCCAGACGATTGCCCATCGCCCTCGATATAATTTAAGCCGCACGATTCCACCCTCTGCACTTCAATTGCTGAAATGCGATGGTGCGCGACACCGGGCAGGGGATGCAATACGCCTGCTTTTATCATGCCGTAGATGGTCTTTGGCGAGAACATCCAGCGCTCCGCGAGCGTCTTGACGGTGAATGCGGCGGGGGGCATTAGTGGACGCCCCCGGCGGTCGGTGCTTCCGCTTCGTCCATAAGTTCAAGCGCGTTAACTGTCACCATTTCGGCGATGACCGCCATATCTCCACTAATTTTCTCGCCAATGGGGATAGGCGATCCGCCGACCAAGTAGCCAGCCGCGTAAACGCCGCCAAGATATTCGTAAACTGCCAAATATATCATAGACATTTGCTCGCGAAGTGTCGCATCGTCCCGCACAAGCAGACGATCAGTAGACTTGACCATATCGCTAACAAGTTTACGGACCAGAACGTCCTTCTCTTTTTCCGTAATCGCCATCACTCACCTCCTAAATCAGCGCCAAGAGCCCACCCGCGCACCCGGCAATTGTGAACAGCGCCGCCTTGACCACGCACCACGCCGCATCGTCGCCAGCGGGCGGGAATAGCCAGCGCAGAATTGTGTCGCGGTTGGTCATTGGCTTTTCGCCCGCATGATGAAGCAGGCTATGTGCCGACCTGTCCCTTTGCCTTGTGCCCCGTCTTCCGTCGCGATCCAGCGAACGTCGCCCAAGTTGCGGATGTCCGCAGACGGGCCGATGATTTCTTTGACTAACATCAGCACCCATTTGTCTACGGGGTAAACCAGCACGACAGTCTTGCCTTTCTGGTGTTCGATGATCGCCTTGCGGACCCATGCGGTTGGTCCTTTCTTTTTGCCTTCGTGCATGATGGATCCGAACGGCGGGTTGACATAGGACGACGCGCCCCATTCGCATGTCAGGCCGTCGAAACCATCCGGCAGCGGGTACGGGCATGGGTCGAAGTCAAACGCAAATTCCGCATCTAGGCTCGCATACAAATCGGGCGGCGTGAGCCAGTAGTGCTTTTTGTCCGCGCTGTTGCCCCGATGGAATTTATTGTCTGCTGGCAGCATTTGTGATTGGTGCTGGTTCATTGCGCCGCTCCCGCATTCGCCTCAACAAACCGCCTACGCCCGGCCTCGTCCATCGCCTCGACGTGCAGGTCATAGAGCGCATCCGCAGCGTCGTGGTTGCCTTGCGAGCGGAAGTATCGCGACGCCTGAAAGCTGTCGTCTGCCATTGCTTCTAGGTCTGAGGGGGTCATCGTTTGATGGTTCATTGGGCTTCTCCGCGCAGTGTTGCTTGTAGGTGCTGATACATTTCACGGCTGGCGCGCTGACGCTTTGACGCCCTTTTGCGCTCATGCTTGGCCTTAGCTTCCAGGCTGTCCGCCCTGTCCATATGGAAGCGCGCCGCTCTGTGGAGTATTGCCAGAGAGCGTTGAATGGCGACCGGGGCCTCCGGTTTTTTCCTGCTCATTCCGCAGCCTCCGCATACATACCCGGCTGCACATCGTTCCACGCCAGCCGCTTGTTGATATCGTCGGCCATGGCTTGAACGTCGCTCAACGACGCGCCCGGTAGCACATAGCGCACCGTGTCATTAACCTCCCCGAACTCCAGGCAGAGCGCGGGATCGCCCAAGCAATCATCGGCCAAAGCGCACTTCAGATCGCCGTATGCGCCGGGGTGGCCTTCAAAGCTGGTTTGAATGCGCATCACGCGTCCTCCATCGCGCGGTCACGGGCCTGCTCGTACAGGTAATCAGCCCGGTCGCCCTCTTCATCGGCGCGGATTTCGTGGCGCAATTCGCCGTCGTTGTCCCAGATCGCGAACTCAGCAGCGGCGACGGCGTACTTATAAAGCCAGGAATTTTCGTCGATCAGATGGCTAACCATTTTTTGCTTGGCCGCGTCGTACAGATCAACATGGATTTCAGCCGCAAACAGATCGCCGTCCTCCTGCTGAACCGTCGCCTCGCCGTCAATGTCCGGTATGGAAAAACCCGGAACGACCGGGATCTCGAAATTGAATGTGACTTGTGCCATCGGGTATCCCTCTCATGTTGTCTGAGAGGAATATTGCGTTTATCGCAACGCATGTCAATCTTTAAATTGCAGAAAACGCAATCTTATTGGCGCAATTTCGCAACGCCTTGAATCACCGAAGTTTTTAGGGGTCTAAGTTGCCGACTATGCGGATGACGTTCGCCACAAGCGCTCGATCAATCTCGAATTCTTTCACCGGATTATACTGCGCAACGGTCACACTGTTGGGCTTCATGCGGACTAATCGCTTGACCATGGCGCTATAGCTGCCGTCGTCACTTCCCGCCAAGATTAGTAGAACGTGGTCGTGTGAGCGAGGCGGGCGGCTAGGGTCCGCTAACAAATGTTCGCCTTGGAAATAGCGCGGCTCCATTGAATCGCCGACCACATAGAAACTAAACGCACCGACTACACCATCCAAAATCTGAGGTCTCCGCACCCAACTAACAGGCTCATAGCTTATCAACATGCCTTCTGGACCGCCCTGTGCGCTCCCGTAAACAGGTAGATCGGCAGGCCCAAAATCGCGAGGGGCGTCTGCCTCCCGCGCCCGCATCACAACATTGGGCGGGGGCTTTGTGTCAAAAAATCGGTCAAGTTTTGGTATTTCGTCAGCACGCAAGCGACGCTCACCCTTTAAAAGGCGCGTTACGGCTGACGGGTTAAGCCCCAGGGCGCTTGCTAAATCGCGCTGGCTCTTCCCGCTCTCGTCCAACAGACGTTTTATATCGCTGATATCCATGGTGACCATTATGGAACCGTCTTTCGTTGCGATGTGATGCGAAGATCGCAATTTCTTGATTGACAAACGTTGCGAAAAGCGCAATATGCGTTCCCATGACACCAGCACACGACATCATTGATCTGGTTGGCGGGGTTCAAGCTATGGCGGACCTCACCGGCGTTGACCCGTCTAACGTTCATCGTTGGACATATCCGAAGGCGCGTGGCGGGACTGATGGCTTGATTCCTGTCCGCCACCACAAACGGATTATGGATAGCGAAGCTGGCAAAGCAGCAAAGCTGACGCACAACGACTTCTTTGTCGCCCGCACCGCCAAGAAAGGCGCTGCGTGATGGAAACCGCCATTATTATTGCGCGCATCGCTTCCGGCATGTTCGCGGCCGGTATTGTCGGCGTTTCTATATGGCGGCTGCGCAAATGACCCGCGCCCCATCATTCATCAACACCATCGGCGCTCCGGGTGTTTTCCCTCCCCGTTGTAGCGCTGAAGACCGGGCGGGCGGGTCTCCCTCTGTCCGTCCGGTCGCCACATTCGACAGCGCCGGGGACTGCAATCCCCGCGCCGTCACATTCTCTGACCCCAATCTGAGCGACAAGGCGGCTGACAATATCGCCAATGCGCTCAATTCGTCCCGTCCTTTCGTGTCCGTTTCTCATGTTCATAAACATGGAGAAATCGAATGCGCAAAAACACGTCCTGGATGGACAGGCAAATGAATGTAACCGCGTCACAAGCCGGGAGCCGCGTCGCCTGGATGCTGAGAAGCATCTACCGCGATTGCGTTGACCAGCGCGTCGCGAATGACTTGGGCGACGTAGACCCGCGCACGGTCAAGGGCTGGCTGGCGGGCAACTGCCCCAATGGAACGCATCTCGTGCGCCTCTGCCAGCACTACGGGCGGGCGTTCACGGACTTCGTGATGGCCGGGCCGAATTGGGTCGATGACGCGACGTTCGAGGCTGAAATGGCAGCGAGCCGCGTTCGGATTGAAATGCTGGAACAAAAATTTATCGACCAAAATGGAGAGCCGAATGCGGGGCTGGTTCGCAAAAGTGATGTTTGAAATTAGCCGGTTCGCATGGCTGCGCGGTGAGCGCGGAATGCGGTTCTGGCGGAAATGGGGAATGTGAAAATGAACAAGGTTATAAGCATCGATCCCGGTAAAACCGGCGCAATCGCTATCCGTGAAATAGGCGGGCCTGCGCCCATTATCTATGACATGCCGGATACAGCGGCGGGCGTTGTTTCGCTCCTGTCTGAACTCTCTGGCGATGTGCGGGTTTGCATGATCGAAAATCAACAGGCCATGCCGCGGCAAGGGCTATCGTCAACGTTCAACTACGGCGTTCATTGCGGCGTTCTAACTGGCGCTGCGATTGCCGCTGGCCTACCTATCGAGTTCGTCACGCCTGCCAATTGGAAACGGGCAATGGGGCTTATCAAGCAGGACAAGACCGCAGCCCGCAACAAAGCCTCGATCATGTTCCCGGACGCTAAGACCGGCGACGGGGCTGATGATCCATTCAAGCGCGTGAAGGATGACGGGCGGGCTGAAGCCGTGCTTATCGGCGTCTATGCCGAACGCCAGATGGTGAGGGTGGCGGCGTGAGGCTCACAAACCGCCATAATCTCCCGCAGGCCATCGTCAACGCGATTAAGGCGGACCCCTATTCCAAGGGCGACGCGGATATCAGCGTAACCGGCCTGCTAGGCCCGGCGCGTAAACGTCAGTTGGAAATCAGACACGCGCACGAGATTGAAGAGGACGCGGCAGATCGCATTTGGTCAATCCAAGGCCAGGCCATACACGTCATCCTTGAACGTGCAGCAGACCCTACGGTCACGCTGATCGAAGAGCGCCTATTTATGAAGCGCTACGGCTGGACGATATCCGGACAGTTCGACAGCCTCGTGATCGCCGGCAAGACGTTGCAGGATTACAAGAATGGTTTCGTCCACGCCTTCCAACGTGGCGTTAAGGATGAATGGATTGCGCAGCTAAACCTCTATCGGCTCCTGCTGATTGATAATGGCTTCATCGTCCCCGAAAAGTTGCAAATCGTGATGATGCTTCGGGATTGGTCTAAGGCCAAGGCCCGCAATCCATCCTATCCGCAGTCAGCCGTTCAGATCATTGATATTCCTGTTTGGGATCAGGTGACGGTTGAGGGCTATCTGCGTGACCGCCTTATGGCACACGGCACCGCGCAGACGGAATTGCCGGAATGCACGGACGAAGAGCGTTGGAAGTCTGACGATGTATTCGCCGTCATGGGCGAGGGCAATATCAAAGCATCATCCACGCACACCATTCTGGAAGCAGCCGAAGCGGACGCAGAAGAGCGTTCAGCCAAGGGCAAGAAACAATATCACGTTGAGAGCCGGACAGGCGAAAACAGACGCTGCGCTGATTATTGCGCCGTCTCCGCCTTCTGTTCTCAGTGGAAAGCAATCAACCCGGATCGTCTGGGTTTGATGGGCGGCAACAAAGCCGCGTAACGAAGAAAGAGAAATGACCAATGGCACTAGGACTTAATGAAGGCGGCGGAAATTTCACCCCATACATCAAATACAACGCCAAAGCTGGGCGCTGGTATGTTCGCGAAGGCGAAGGCAACGAAGCACATGATGTTGAAGTTCAGCCTGATAAAATGGTGTTCGTCGCTGATATCGACAACATCGAAATCGGTTGGATCAAGTTCCCGCAAGGCGGCGCTCCTGAAACGGTACTCGCACCGGCGACAAGCACTAAGCCGGACCGTCCCGCCGATGATTTCAAGTCTGGCTTTCGTCTGAAGATTTTCAGCGCAGCCAACTTGGATGGCCTTCGCGAATGGATGGCGTCTAGCACCCTCGTTAATGGCGCTATCAACGAACTGTATGATGCTTATGAAAAGGAAGTCGGCAATCATGCAGGAGAATGCCCGGTAGTGCGCTTCACAGGTGCGCAGCCGGTCGTCAACAAGCACGGCACGAACTACAAGCCGGGCTTTGAAATCGTGCAATGGACCGCGCGTCCTGCTGAATTTGACGGGGCGGAAGCTAATCCGCCGGCACAACAGCAATCGGCACCGGCGACCGTTGCAAATGATCCACCGCCACCGCCTCCAAGCCAGCCCGCGCAAGCTGCGGGAGGCGTCAACTTCTAATTTGGCATGACTAAGGCGTGGGCTAGAGGCGTTGGAGCGCCCCTAGCCCCGTCACTCCGCACACACGAGGGAATCTAGGTGAATCACTTCATGCCAGACGGGCGACAAGGCATCTTAAGGCCCGATCACGACCAAATACTAGAACACCTGACAATGCTCTTCGGCGAAGAGATTGACGGGACATTCGAAATCGCATGGACACGCGGTCGAGCGATCGACAACGCCAAAGTGTTCAATATGGACGATCTAGAGCGCGCCGCGGCGCTTGCCGTCGAACGCAATTCAGACGCCGGTAGCAACGTCTATATCGGCCTCACATCCCGCCAGCCCGGAACCTTCCCGGATGGCCGCACGACGGATGGTGATTATTACAAGACATTAGCCGTCGCCGTTGATCTGGATGATGAAGGCGCATTCGATGATGCGCGCCTGACATATGCCAGCCTCAACATGAAGCCGACCTTCGCCGTCGTCACCGGCGTAATCCCGCACACCCGCGCGCAGCTTATCTACAAGCTTGAAGAGCCGTTCGGGGATCCAGACATTCACCGCGAAATGATGCGCGGCCTTGCGATCAAGTTCAGCGGCGACAGGTCAATCAGCAATCCGGGCCGCGTCATGCGCTTGGGCGGCACAATCGCATGGGCAACCAAGCCAGGCCGTCAGAACGAAATGACGGCGCTACATAAACTGTCGGGCATTGAATACCCTACAACGCGCCTCTTGGCCGTTGCTCGTGAAGCCATAGCCGCAGAACGCACCATAGAAACGCCTACAAGCGGCCTGGGGCTTGTGTCTAACGTTGGCGCGGATATCGACGGCATATTGCGCGAGATAAAGACCGCAGACGGCGGGCGCTGGCGTGAACTTGCCTTGCAAATGACGGCTTCAATGGTTTCGCGCGGGCTACCCGATAGCGCCATTCTCGCAATGGCCGAAGCGATGACGGCGGAAGGCTGGACAGTCAGCCAAACCGTCGCCGATCTGGAAAAGATGATCGAAGGCGCGCGGCAGAAAGGCTATGCGCCAACTGAAGCGCCTGAGCCGCCTGCCGTCATTGAAGCCAAGGCAAAGCAGACGCAAGCAGCCGAAGGCTTCAATATCCGCGAATGGGATATCGCCACACGATACCACGGCGCACCCCCTCCGATTGATTGGCTGATTGAAGGCGTCATTCAGCGAGGATCACCCGGCGTGGTCGCCGGTATGGGCGGCATCGGTAAATCATTCCTGGCGCTGGACGCCTGCATAGCGGTCGCCAATCCTCCGGCAATCGGCACATCGCGCGTATTCGGCAACGATATACACGGCCAAGGCAACGCCATCTTCTTTACCGCAGAGGACGACGTTGACAGCGTTCACCGCCGCATCGAGGCGCTAGACGCCACGAACCGCGCCAGAACGCATGAAGGGCGCGTGTTCGTTATCCCACTCCCCAATCAGAAGGGCGTCGCCCCGATCATCCGCAATACGGCTATGGGGGGATTGGAAATAGCCCCGGCCTTCTCAGCCGTGCGGGAACAAATCAACTCAATCCCAGACTTGGCAATCGTCGCATTCGATCCGCTCCAAGCATTCGTGCAAGCCGATCTGAACGCATCAGAAGTAGCGCGCGCATGGGGCGATCTGATGGCTGAATTAGCCGCCGAAACGGGCGCGGCCATGCTCACCATGCACCACATGAACAAGGCGTCATTGCAGGCCGAAACGCTTGAGGATGCGCGTCAGGGCATTCGCGGCAACACCGATATCGTTGACAGTCACCGCATGGCTTACGTGCTCTGGAAAGCGCCAAAAGGCCAAGCCGACAAGATAGCGATGCAGCTTGGCGAAGACCCCGAAAAGACCGGCGTTGTCTTCGGTGGCGTGGTCAAAACCAACGGCCCGCAAGACCACCGGATGCATACATATCTGCGCGCCGAAAGCGGCCTGCTCGTGGACGTGACAGAGCGCATTCGGGAAGCATCAGATGGCCCCGCTGTGTCTGAATCCCTAGCCCGTGCCATCGCGAAAGAGATTGACGCAGCGTGGTCTGAAAGCCGTCCATGGAGCATGGCGACGCGCGCCAAAACTGACCTCAGATACTTCCCTGACTATGCGATTAGAACGTGGAATTTGGACCGCAAAACAGTCGAAAATCTTATGGCGGATTGGCAGTCAAACGCCATCGTTTCGGTCGAAATGCGGGACGCAAAATCCAAGGTTCGGGGGCTGCGCTTGCTGAGGAATCCATGGTGAAACAGGTTGGCGGAGACGTGGCGGAGACGCAGGCGTTTGGCGGAGACGCACCAGCTAACCCATTGAAAACATTGAAGGCGGAGACGTGGCGGAGACGCGGAGACGCACCAGCTAACCCATTGAAAACATTGGCGGAGACGTGGCGGAGACGGACACCCCCCTAAAGGGGGGTAATACCCGCCCGCTGGGAGCGGCGGCATTACACCCCCAAGGGCTTGGGGCACGAGAGATTGAAAGAAGGAATATCGAACCATGAAACATGACCCGGTAATCGCAAATCAAAACGGACTATCTAGGACGGATTACCTTTCGATTGAATCGGACATAAACGGCGTTGATTTCGTCGCTCACGAAATGGAACGGAAGTGGGGAATGGGACGGCTGAGATTGGTCGTCAATCCAGACCTTCGCCAGCGCTTCGATCAACAGCGTGTTTTCTTCAATGACGCGGTTTGGTCCGGCAACGTCGCAGATGTTCGCAAGCACGGCGAAGCGACCATTCGAGGATGGCAAGCACTCGACGCAGCCGCAACGGCAGACGGGCAACAACCCCTCGCCCCGACAATTTGGGAAACCACAACGCCAGACGGTGAAGTCGTCCGCATTGTCCAAACCGAAGCCGAGGCGTCCGCCGTGCAAGCCGATGGCCGGAAGGTTCAAGTCTGGACCTTGGCGGAGATCGGGAAGGTGATTGGCGATTTCGCCGACAGCGCCGGTCTCGTGAAGTCGTTCTTCGATGGCGCGACCGTCGAGAGCGTCAAGACCACCGTTCGCCCCATAGCGTCAGATGACGCCATGGACAGCTTAGATCAAATCCTAGGAGTGAGCCTATGAACACCCCCATCCCACTCGCCAAGACATGCGCCGTCACGCTGTCGGAAGTTCCCGGCGAAATCACCATCGCAATCCGCGAAGGCGGAATCACCATCGCGACGCATCAGATCCACTGGAGCAATGCGCTGGCGATCAATTCGGCGCTATCCGGCGCAATCAGCGCTGCCGTTCAGCGTGAGGGGCAAGGCTGATGGCGATGGAACCCAATGGAGCCGCAGTACTTCACCACGAAATCGCCGCGTCGGCATTGCCGCAAGCGATACTCCGCGCCGCCAAAAAGCTGACCGGCAGGAATGACATTCTCGCCAAAAGCCGCAAGCGCCCAATTGCAAAACCACGCCAAGCGCTCTGCCTCGCCATGCGTCTTGCGCCGGAGGGCTACAGCTATCCCGCCATTGCGGCATTGGTCGGGTTGAAAGACCACACGACAGTCATCCACGGCGTTCGCGCGGCTCAATCCTGCCCCGATCAGACGGCGCTTGCCGAAGCTATCCTCGCCAGGGCGCAGGAAAAAATAGCGTTCAAGGAAGCCAAGCTGGATCTGTCGTCACACATCCGCCGCTTGAACCGCCGCCGCAAACGCATCCTTCGGCATCAACGCCAAGCCAGAGCGATTGAACGGCACAAGGCGGCGCAAGCGCTTTACGCCAAGCAACGGGAATACGAAATGTCCAAGCGCCCCATCTGGGAACACGACACGCCAGAAGGCCGATACGTCGCTTCACGCCGCGCCATATTCCAGCACACAGGAGTTTCAGGATGAGTTCAGGAAACAGGGTTTTTCAGATTAAACTTGACGGCGGCGGCATCAACTTCATCACGACTGATGAAAGCATGGAAACCGTTGCCAACGGGATAGCGGCTCAAAACCGCCGCGCAGGCCGCACGTTCGAAATGCACGACACCGGCGCGGGTATCCGGTTCGAAATGACCTATCCGCAAATCGGGCGAACGGTCACGGGCGTTATCAAGCGTTCAATGCGCGCGGAAGCAGACCCGGCTTTCAAATATGAAAAACGGCTTGCGAGAGGCCGAGAACGCTATCGCGAGAATAAAGCCCACATAGAGGCAACGAGGGGGGTCGCGCTACATGGGTAGGCAAAAACACAGGAAGGCCACCCCAGCCCGCTTAAAATCGACGCACGGGCCTAATTACTACCGCTTGCAGCACGGGGATGTGATCACCACAGACAAAACGCTGCAAACCGACGCCGGAAGCCGAGCGCGATACCCGTTGCTGATTGACGCTATGGCGGCGGGTAATTTGATTGACGAACAGCAGTATTCCGACGCGCTCAAGTTCCATCGCCTCTACTGCCAGGCCGGGCGAAACAAAATGCCGATGGGGCGCTATGGGGCCGAGCCCTCCGGCGGTAGCGACAGATCGGACCAAGCAGGCCGTGATTGTCGGGATATCGAGCGAGCGATAACGGCGCAGATAGGCTTGAACGGCGTGATGCTGTTTGTGCAGGTCTGCGGCGACAATGTGCTCCCGCAAGGCGAGAAACAGCGTTGGCTGAATCCGCTGCGTGAGGCGTTGGATGTTATGGGGAGAGGGTGATGGATGCGGATACGTTTTTTGAGAAACGGTATTGACGTACCCCACAGGCCGTGCTAACTACGATTCCGACGGGGCTATAATTGCGCCCTGATTTTCGATTAACTCAGACTTCTTTGCGGAATGCGCAAACAACACCCGCCCCGCTTCTCAACGATGCGCATCTGGGCGGGTTTTCTTTTGGAGGATAGCGCATGACCCGATACGTCTCCATGCGCCCGCGCGCTGACTACTACGACGAAACCAGCGACGCCGTGATCCAGGCCAACCGTCCAATGCTGCACGAAACTGACCATGCGCCGGCAGCAACAGGCTTGCTCGATGCGAGTGGGAACGAATTGTTTCGAGTGCATGACAAGCGCGCTATGGGGTTCCTCGCGCGTGAAGGGTGGGGCGGCTGATGGCTGGCGGCAGGCCGAGTAAGTATGACCCAGAGTTTTGTGAGCAAGCCCTGGAGTGGATGAAGAAGGGTTTCAGCAAAACTGCGACCGCTGGAAAACTTGGAATCTGCAAGGCGACATTCGATAATTGGGCAGCGCAGCACCCGGAGTTTTTAGGCGCTGTAAAAGACGGAGAGGCCGCGCGCACCGCATTCCTTGAGGAAACGCTGTTGTCTGCGCCCGATGGCCCGACCGTCACAAGCCGCATTTTCGCACTGAAAAACGCAGCGCCGGACGAATGGCGAGACAAGCGCGAGCATGAGCATACCGGCAAAGACGGCGCGAACCTGACGTTCAATGTTGTGCGGGCGAAGAATGGATAATGTCCATGACTTCCCCGAGCCATTCCTGCCGATGTTCGAGCCGTTCCGCTATGTTGGCTTCTGGGGCGGTCGAGGATCAGCTAAGTCGCACAGCGTTGCGGCTGGATTGCTTGGGCTAGGCACGAAATCATCTATCCGCGTCCTTTGCGGGCGTGAAGTGCAGAAGTCGATCAAGGACAGCGTGAAGTTGCTTTTGGACGACAAGATAGAAGCGCTGCACCTGCAAAACTTCTATTCGTCAACGCGGGATGAAATACGCGCGCCGAACGGAACCACGTTCCTATTCGCTGGAATGAGCGACCAGACCATCGACAGCATCAAATCGTTCGAAGGCGTTGATATCTTCTGGGGCGAAGAAGCCCAAACGTTCACGGCCCGCTCACTGGAAATCTTACGCCCGACAATCCGCAAGCCCGGCTCCAAGCTGATATTTACATGGAACCCGCGCGCTGCATCAGACGCGATTGACCGCTTCTTGCGAGGCGATACACCGCCGCCGAATAGCAGCATCAACCGCGTAAACTATGACGACAATCCATTCTTTCCAGATGAACTAAAGGCCGAACGCGAACACGACCGCGCCAGCAACCCCGTTCGCTATGCTCACATCTGGGATGGCGAATATGAACCCGCCGTCGTCGGCGCAATCTGGGACATGGCGACGATCAACGAAGGCCGCAGGGCTGAAGCGCCGGACATGGAGCGCATTGTCGTTTCCATCGACCCGGCTGTGAGTTCTGAGGAATTAAGCAACCATCACGGCGTTGTCGTGGCGGGCAGAGGCGCTGACGACCGCGCTTATGTGCTGGAAGACGGAACGCTGGCAGGCAAGCCGGAACAATGGGCCAAACGGGCCATCGCACTTTACGACAAATGGGACGCGGATTCGGTTGTAATCGAGGTCAATCAAGGTGGCGACATGTGCGAGCATACGTTGCGCGCCTATCGGCCTGACTTACCCATCCGACGCGTTCACGCATCACGCGGCAAGCACGTTCGGGCCGAACCTATCTCCGCCCAATACAGCCTCGGCAATGTCTCCCACGTTGGAGCGTTCCCGGAATTGGAGGCGCAAATGTGTCAGATGACAGCAGCGGGCTATGAAGGCGAAGGATCGCCAGACCGCGTTGACGCGCTTGTGTGGGGGATGACTGATCTGTTCCCGAAGGGCAAGACCAAGACCGCACCGAAGCCGTTGTACGGCGGCGATTTCACCTCAAACGTCGGGTTTGTCGGCTGATGAACCATAAGGCGCAGCAAGACTTACTTCGAACGGCCCGCGAACAATTTGAAACGGCGGTTGAGTTCGACCGCGAAAACCGTGACGAGGCGCTGGACGATTTCAAGTTCATGGCTGGCGAACAATGGCCCCAAGCCGTTGAAAGCGCGCGCCGGACTAATGGCCGTCCATGCCTGACAATCAACCGACTGCCTCAGTTCGTGCGCCAAGTGACCGGCGACATGAAGCAGAACCGGCCCGCCATTCGGGTTCGGCCTGCTGATGATGATGCGGACGATGAAACGGCAGACGTACTCACTGGCCTGATCCGGCATATTGAGCAGACAAGCGGCGCGACGCGGCACTATACGCAAGCTGGATCGCAGTCTGTCACATGCGGCATCGGGCACTTCCGCATTGCCACGCGGTACATTGACGAAATCAGCGACGAGCAAGAGTTAGCCGTCGAGCCTATCCGCGATCCGCTGTCGGTCTATTGGGATCCTGACGCATCGCAAGAAACGCGAGAGGACGCCCGGTTCTGCTTTGTGACGCAGTGGTATTCGAAGGACGCATTCGAGGCTGAATGGCCTGACGCAGTGCCGACCAATTGGGAAACGGCGAACGGCGACGGTTGGTCCGGCTGGATTGAAGGCGAGCGCGTTCGTGTTGCCGAATACTGGTGCAAGAAAAAGCGCAAGGTCTGGATCGCAGAAGACGGCCAGGAAATGACCGGCGGCGAAATGCTGAAGGTCTACAAGGACATTGGCGGGCAAGTGCGCCGTCGTGAAGTTACCGAAGTCGTTCAGTACATTATGACGGGCGACGCTCTGCTTGAGCCGCCCACGACGTTCCCTGGTAAGCGCATCCCGATCATCCCGGTCATTGGCGAAGAAATCCCCGTCGGCGACCGCACAGTGCGGCATGGCCTCATTCGCTTCGCCAAAGACGCACAGCGGATGTATAATTACAGCCGGACGGCGCAGGTTGAGGCCGGCGCATTGCAGCCACGCGCGCCGTATATCGCGACTCGCCGCATGATTGAGGGCTACGAATCAATATGGAAATCGTCTAACACGGCGAACCATCCTATTCTGCCTTACAACGCCGACCCAGACGCGCCAGGTGCTATGCCTCAACGCATCGCCCCGCCGATGGCGTCACAGGCTTGGAGCCAGGAAATCGGCCTAGCGGCTGAAGACATGAAGGCCACGACAGGCATTTACGACGCTGGCCTTGGCAACCGTTCGAACGAAACGTCAGGCGTTGCGATCCGTCAACGTCAGATGGAATCCGACACAGGCACTTATACGTTCATCGACAATCTGGCGCGTTCGATTGAATACGCTGGCAAGCTGATGGTCGAAATCATCCCGACGATTTACGACACAGATCGAGTTATTCGCATTCTTGGCGATGACGATACGGAAAGCACGGCGCGGATTAACGCCACCATTGACCCACATGGCGACGAACGCGCTTACGGCTTCGACACCGGCAAATACGACGTTGTAGTTGACGTTGGCCCGGCATACCAGACGCGCCGCCAAGAGGCCGCGGACTCCATGCAGCAGTTCATTCAGTCCATGCCGCAGATGGGCGCTTACATCGCCGACTTGTACGTGCAGGCGCAGGATTGGCCGGACAAAGACCCGATTAAAGACCGCATCCGCAAGCTGATGATGCAGACGAACCCTGGCCTCCTGACGCAAGATGAAATGCCGAAGGACATGCAACAGCAGCCGCAACAGGAACAGCAGCCAGATCCTGCCGCTATGGCGAGCGCACAAAAGGACATGGCGATGGCTGGCAAGTACGAGGCTGACGCAGCCAAAGCGCGAGCCGACGCCGAGCAGACGCAAGTCGAAACAGCGCAAATGATGGCCCAAATGCAGGCCGATATGGCTGGCATCAGACAACTGCTCTCGGCGCTCACCGGGCCACCGCCCGATCTGCCGCCCGGCATGATGCCGCAACAGCAACTCCCACCGAACCCGCCCACTGAGGCGGGTTTTTTAATGCCCGAACCTGGGGCGCAACAAGAAGGATTCTAAGCCTTGGCAGACACCGATGACGTGAAAGCGGACGATGCGTCCGTTACGCCGGAAGCCGAAACCGATGCGGCGGATACCGCGACGAATGCAACTGACGATGCGCCATCCGATGATGCAGACGAAACTGAAACCGAAGCCAATGAGGCTGACGGTGACGATGGCGAAGGGGATGACGAGCCACGACCTAAGCGGAAACGCCCGGGCCGGTTGGAGCGTCGTCTAGCGCGGCTTGAAGCGGAGAACTCGGTCTATCGGCAGCAGATGGTGGAGCAGGCGCAGGCAGCGCCCGCACGGCAACCACAGCCGCCGAAGCAAGCGCCGAAGTTCGAGGATTTTGAGTCAATCGACGATTACGTGGCCGCTGCGGTTGAGCATGGCACGAACGCGAAAATCGAGGCCGCAAGGTTCGAGGCTCGCCAACGTGCAAATGAGACATCGCGGCAGCGTCAGGAACGCGAGACGGTTGAAAAGCGTCAGGCGTGGGTGACGAAAGGCGACGGGCTACTCGATGGCTTTGCCGACATCATTGCGGATGAAGACGTAGCAATGACGCCGGTCATGGCAGACGCGCTAGTCGAAGCAGACAACGGCCACGCAGCAGCGTTTTACCTCGTGGAAAACCCCGATGAATCGGAACGCATTTCCAAGCTGACGCCCACCGGACAGGCCATGGCAATTGCCCGGCTTGCCGCGAAAGCGACCCTGCCTGGGAAGAAGCGGACCAAAGCCCCAACACCAGCCCGCACCCTTGCTGGCGGCTCCAAAGCAACAACGGACCCGTCAAAGATGAGCAATGAAGAATACTTCGCTTATCGAAACAAGCAGTTAAAGGCGGGCTGATTTCATAAGGATCAGCCACAATGGCTAATGCTCTCCTAACTCCAAGCATGATCGCCAAAGAAGCGCTCGTGCATCTGAAAAACAACCTCGTCTTTGGTCGCAATGTTCACCGCGACTACAAGAAAGAGTTCGCCAAAGTCGGCGATACCGTCAGTATCCGTCGTCCGGTGAAGTTCACCGCCACGACCGGCGCAACGCGGTCCAATCAGGACATCACTGAAGGCTCGACCAGCATCACGGTTGGCACTCAGAAGCACGTGTCTTGGTCGTACACCGCAGCCGACATGACGCTTTCAATTGAGGAAGTCGCCAAGCGCTACATTGAACCGGCGATGATTACGCTGGCGAATGACGTGGACCAGTCCCTTGCGTCTCTCTACAAAGACGTGTGGAACTACGTTGGCACTCCCGGCCAGACGATCAACAGCTTCGCCGACTATTCGAAAGGGCCGCAACGCCTTGACGAAATGGCGGTTATGTCTGATCGCCGCGTTGGTATGTTATCGCCAGCGGATAATTACGCCATGCTTGCCACGCAAACGGCATTGCAGCCGGATCGCCTGGCTGTCGGCGCGTATGAGGCCGCAAGCCTTGGCCGTGTCGCCAATACGCAGGCTTATTCCAGCCAGAACGTGCAGACCCATACAGTCGGCGCGCATGGCGGCACTCCGCTTGTTAATGGCGGTTCGCAGAATGACACCTACGCCGCGACCAAGACCACGAACGAAAGTTCGCTGATCACGGACGGCTGGACCACATCGACGGCGGTTCTGGCGCAGGGCGACGTGTTCACCATTGCGAACGTCTATGCGGTCAACCCGGTCACGAAAGCCGTGATGCCTTACTTGCAGCAGTTCACTTGCAAGGCGGCTGGCACTTCTGACGGCTCTGGCAACCTGACGCTTACAGTCAGCCCGGCGATTATTTCGTCTGGCGCATATCAGACGGTTAGCGCCACGCCTGCTGACAATGCGGCGATCACCGTTCTAGGCACGGCCTCTACAGGCTACGCTCAGAACATGATCTATCACCCTGACGCTTTCGCGTTGGTGATGTGCCCGCTTGAACCGCCGATTGGCGGCGCTGAAGCGGCGACTGAAACCATGGACGGGTTTAGCGCCCGCGTGGTTCGCGACTACGATATCGCCGAGGATAACAACATTATCCGGCTCGATATCCTATATGGCGTGAAAGCCATCTACCCCGATCTCGCGGCCCGTATCAACGGCACCGCGTAACCGGCAAGGGCGGCGGGGGCTTCGGCCTCTGCCGCCTGTCCTGTTTTTACACCCCACAACATCACGGAGACTTCATCATGGGCCATTCAGTTTACATGTACCGTCACGACGATGACGGCGCGCTAGAAGCCAAAATCTTTGACTCTGAAGCGATCCCTGAAGGCTGGTCTGATAGCCCTGCCAACATAGGCACAGAGCCAGTTGAACCGTCCGAAAAGGACACACTTCTAGACCTCGCCGCCGAGAAAGGCATCGAAGTCAACGCGCGGCTTGGCGTTGCGAATCTTCGTGCGGCTCTCGAAGAGGCTGGTGCTTTCAAAGTCGAAGATGATGACGAAACCGACGATAAAGACGGCGATACGGGCGCCACTGACTGATGGCAACCGCGCGCGACGTAATCAGCCGATCCCTGCGTATGCTGACGGCAATCCAGGCTGGCGAAAGCGCGTCTGCGGAGGACATGGATATCGGCGTGAAAGCGCTTAACGATATTCTGTTCCGCTATCCCGGCGTGGCTCACGCTGCCTATACGGCGTCCTCGACGGTCACGTTCGCGGACACGCATTTGGGCAACGTCGCCTATATGCTGGCCTATGAGTTAGCGTCAGAGTTCGGGCGACCGATCCCGCAAGTCGTGGCGAAGGAATACCCCGGCGCTCAAAGCCGGTTCGCGGCGCAGTATCAGCACGTTGACGATGATACGACGCTCAAGATGGCGGTTGATGGCGGGCTGTTGAATATGCCTAGCCAGTTCAACCAATCCAACTATCGTTCGTTTGTAAACTAGAGCGCTCGGTATGCCCCGCGTTCAAATCCCCCTCCCCATTCAAGCGGCGGAGTCAGACGTGCGGCCATGGTCGCAGCAGTCCGTCATCAACGCCTATGTGGAAGCGGCGGAAGGCGGCGCGATATCGCAAGCCAAGATTAGCCGTGTCGGTGGACTATCTACGTTTTCCGATCTAGTGACATCATCTGGCATTCGCGGAATGGAACTTCTCGCGGGCATCGTTTACGCCGTGGCGGGCGATCGCCTTTACCAGATAAGCAGAACGGGCGCGGCAACAGGCCTGCCGGGCGTGGTTATCGCAGGCGACGGGGCGGTCAGCATGGCCGCGAACCGGACGCAATTAGCCATATGTACGAACACGGGCGATGGTTATCTCTACGCGCCAGACGGCGCGTCTGTCGTGGAAAGCATCGCGTCGCTTGACTCCGACTGGTTGCCAGCCTCACGCGTCGCGAACTTTGATGATCGCGCCGTTTATATGCGGCTTGACAGTGAGGAATATTTCATTTCGGCCATAGGCGACTTTGGCAATCTGGACGCGTTAGAATTTGCAACAGCGGAAAAACAGCCCGATGGGCTTGTCAGCGTCATCTCAGACCATGGCGAGCTTTGGCTACTCGGCGAAACTTCAACAGAGGTTTGGTTTAACTCTGGTGCCGCGGATTTTCCGTTTGCTCGCATTGACGGCGGCGTGATTGAACGCGGGTGCGGCGCTCGCATGGGCGTTGCGAAAGAAGACAACACCGTGTTCTGGCTAGGCGATGATCGCACGATCTACCGCGCCAACGGCTATGAACCGCAACGCATCAGCACACACGCCATCGAGGCTGAACTGCAAGGCATGGCGTCAGTCGCGGACTGCATCGCATGGGCGTGGTCTGAAGCTGGTCATAAGTTCGTCGCGTTCGTATTCCCGACGGGCGACAAGGCGTTTGTTTACGATGCAGCAACCGGCCGCTGGCACGAACGCAGGACAGGTGTTGGCGAAGCCGCGACGTTGTGGTTGGCGGGTTGTCAGGTCCAGGCATACGGCAAGGTTTTGATTGGCGACCGAACCACCGGCGCGATCTATGAGATTGACCGCCTGACGTACACCGAAGCAGGCGAGCCGATGGAATATTCGGTGACGACGCTACCAATTTACCAGGGCGAAGAGCGGCTCTTCGTTGCAGGTCTGGACGCCAATTTTGATGTTGGTCGGGGGCTAACGACCGGACAGGGCAGCGCGCCAGAGGTGATGCTGACTGTCAGCCGTGATGGCGGGCATACATTCGGCACAGAATTAACGCGCTCACTTGGCGCTATCGGCAAATACCAGACGCGCGTTCGTTGGAACCGCTTAGGCCAAGGCCGCGAAATGGTTTTCCGGCTGCGGGTGACTGACCCGGTGCCGGTTTCGCTTTTGGATATGCGCGCCGATGTTGAAAGAGGGGCTGCATAATGGCTGACTTGTTTGGGAATCCGTTTGCGAACCTTTCTGGCGGCGGCATCGGGGATCAGGCATCGCGAAACGTCAACGTAGCAACACTCAACAACACGCCGGGCGGCGGTGATGCGGACAATCCGTTTCTAGTCAATCAAACCGGATCTGGGCAGATTAGCCAGAACACTGGCGGCAATCCGTTTGCATTACGCCCAAGCGCTTTGGCGGGCAGGACGACGGCCTTTGGCGGGCAAGCTTTTGACCCGTTCGGCGGGGATGGCGATGGCGGTGGTGGCGGGTTTGGCGATCCGAGTGATGAACGCGGGACCGCTGTTGACGACGACATACAAGATTTCATGGGGCATGTCGGCCTTGGCCTTGGGATGGTTTCGAACCCCGCTGTGGCGCTTGGTAAAATTGGGTTTGAAGCGTTTACGGGCGTTCCGCTCAGTATTCAAGCAGTCACAAATATCGCCAACGGACGCAGCGCAGGCGATGATGGGCATGAAGGCGACGTGGAAAGCATGGGCGGCGACCACGGCGCGCCTCCTGGCAGCGGCACCGGAGCGGGATTCGGATCTAACGCAGATGAATTTGGCGGGCTTGATCCTGACGGCGAACAAGGGGGAGACGGCGGGGCTGACGACGGCAACGGCGGCGATGGTCAGAACGGCGAGGGCGACGATGGCGGGCCGGAAGGTCTTGCTTACGGCGGCTATGTCTCCGGCCCAGGCGGGCCACGCGATGACGAAATCGACGCCCGGCTATCAGATGGCGAATACGTTATCGACGCAGAGACGGTTGACGCATTCGGGCCTGAGTTCTTCGAAATGCTCCAAGAACAGGGGCAAGGCTATGCCGGGCGCGGGCGGAATGCTTTCGCTGATGGCGGCTTAGTCGAAGCGCCAGATGATGAAGGCGGCGCTCTTGATTGGCTGATGGACAACGCAGATCCGCGCGAAGTGCTGTATGGCTTAACGGGCAACGAGCGTTACCGAGATTGGCCGGGGGCTTCTGACGTGGCGCGCTTTGCTTCCGAAACGTTCGGCCCCGGCGCTGACGTTAACGACCTCGCAAAAGGTTCTGCGGGCATTACTGGTGGATTCAGGGCGGGCGACGCGGGCCGGATTCTTGCCGGCGTTGGCGACATGGGCAGCGGCGCGCTTGGCTTGGCGACGATGGGCGCTGGCGGGGCTGCTATCCGGGGCGCAAAACGCGCGGGGCGGTATATTGATGAAGCGTTAGGCATTGGCGACAAGCCAGCGCGCGAAGGCATCCGGGCCTATCACGGCTCGCCGCATGACTTCGACGAGTTCAGTACGGCGAACATCGGCACCGGCGAAGGCGTGCAGGCTTACGGGCACGGGCTTTATTTTGCGGGCAAGGAAGATGTGGCGAAACAGTATAAACGCGATTTTGAGTCTGATTTTGACGTAGAAACAAGATGGGCAAAGCGCCAGATTGAAAACGCGGGGGGGGATGTTGACGCAGCGATCAAGAACGTAACTGATAAAATGTCCAGATTGGAAGCGCGGCGGTCCGTAATAAGCCCAGAAGATCGGGTTAGATTAGATGAAAAATTGGAAGCACAGAAAGAGGGGCTAGAGTGGCTGCACCGGGTAAAAGACGGCATAGAGCCCAAGGCTCACATGTACGAGGTCCGCATTGACGCCGACGAGGCTGATTTTCTGGACTTTGACGCGCCGCTGAGTGAACAGCCCGCGAAAGTTCAGGCTGTTTTGGGCGCTCAAATGCCGGGCGGGCGGGGGCTGAAAGACCAATTTGACGAATTGCAAAATGAGATGGCGGCGTTAGCGAGCGATAGGCTCCCAAATGGCGCGATGCGCGATGAAAAGCGCTGGCATGAGTTAGCAAACCGGCGCGATGCAATAGCCGAGGCTATCGCGGTGCGGATGCGGGCTAAACGCAGCGGCGGACACGCATATAATGAATTGGTCAACAGCGCTAACGCTCGCGGCGCATTCGGTGAACATTTGGGGCCGGAATCTCCTCCAATCCAAAGCGGGCCATCTGTCGTTTCGCGGTCTTTGGCTGATAACGGCATCCCCGGCATCAAATACTTAGACGGCAACAGCCGCGCCGCTGGCGAAGGTTCACGCAATTACGTCGTATTCAATGACGAACTTATCAGCATCGTCCGCAAATACGGCATCGCCGGACTATTCGGCGCGGGGCTGACGGCAGTCGAGGTTGAAAAGTTCCTGGGCGACAATCCCGGCATTGATCAGGGCGGCGGCATCTAATGGCAATCACAAACGAATACCCGAAGCCGGGCCCATTCCCACGGGATAGCCGGGCGCAAGACTTATGGTTCACGGCGTTGCGGCTTTATGTTCAGGGCATCGCAGCGGCGGCGACGGACGACGCGGCACTGAATGTCCACGCGGCGCTCACTGAGGCTCATGGGGCATCAGGCGCTATCGTGGGGCAAACGACGCTTGACGCTCATACAACCGCCACAAGCGCTCACGGCGCAAGCGGCGCTGTAGTCGGGCAAACGACGCTTGACGCGCACACGACGGCGACAACGGGCGCTCACGGCGTTTCCGGAACACCTGTAGGCACCGGCAACACGGCGACGACCGGGGCGGCTGGCGTAGTGCTTAAATCAACGGCGGTTGCTGACGTAGCAACAGCAGACGCCGCGACACAGACCGGCGCATATGTCCAGGCAGATGTGCAAACAATTGCGGACCTAGCTGACGACAATAAAGCAACATTAAACGCACTGTTGGCGGCGCTTCGTACCGCTGGCATCGTGACGACTTAGGAGGCGATTATGGCGGGCCTATTTGACAGCATTGGCGGCATCGGCGGCGTATTGCTTGGGGCGGGATCAATCGCCAGCACGGCGGCGTCTATCTTTGCGGGGAACAAGCAGGCCGACGCGGCGAAAGACGCGCAAGCATCGTCCGCTGCGGAACGTGCGCAGGCGCGGCAGGACTTCGCTCACCTACGGGGGCTGGGCATTGGCGGCACCGCATCATTGGCTGACTTGATGGGGATCACGCGGAACTTGAATGCTCCGGTTGATCCATCACTCGGCGCTATGAGTGGCGCGGCTATCCCGTTCCAAGGATTCGAAGGCTCGCCCGGTTATCAGTTCCGGCTTGAAGAAGGCCAAAAGGCCATCGACAACGCAGCCGCAGCGCGGGGGATGCTCCGCAGCGGCGGGCGGGCGAAGGCAATGGAACGATACGGCCAAGGGTTTGCGTCTAATGAGTTCGGGAACGAGTTCAACCGGCGCGCTGCATTGGCTGGCATTGGGCAGGCGGCGACTGGCAATTCAGCGAACCTTAGCGCGGCGCTCACAGGCCAAGCGAACCAAGCCGGGCTGGATGCTGCGACAGCGCGCGGATCGGCCTTCGTAGGCGGCGCTAACGGGATTAACAACGCCTTCCAGCAGTTTGCATTAGGTAGCGCAGCGGGGATTTTCTAATATGCCATTCCAAACACTCCCGGCGCTTCAGGCGCGCGGGCCGAACATGCATAACGCGTTTGCGATTGCGATGCAGTCGAAGGCGCAGCGCGAGGCGAAAGAGCAACAGGCCGCGCTTAAGGGCTTGCGGCGCAATGCGTTCGCTGATCCCGGCAACACGCAAGCGCGCAACGCTCTGGCGGCGGAAGGCGATCAGTTCGGTATTGGCTTCCTGAACAGCCTAGATGACCGGCAGAAGGCGCAAGCCAAGCAAGAGGCCACTGCTGCCAGCAAGGCGCTGATGATTATGAAAAACGCGCCACCTGAACAATGGGGCGCGATTAATCAATCAGCGGGCGGGTTGTTTAAGCCAGAAGAATTGCAGGCGATGCAGGCGAACCCGTCGCTTATTGACCTTGGCATCGGTAAAGCCATGGAAATTGGCGATATACTGAGCCAACAGAACACGGAAATTGACCGCAAGATTGACGGCGAGCGGGACGCGCGGGACTACGGCTTGAACGTCGAAAAGTTCGATGAAACCAAGCGCAACAATCGCTTCAGTAATAACATAGCCTCACAGAATGCAGCGGTGGCGCGGGCTAACGCCAACCGAGCGGCAGTCACGGCTCGTCAAGGCAAGATTCCAGACGGCTATCGGCTTGACGGCGACGGCGCGCTTGTCCCGATGGGTGTCGCTGGCGGCGGTCGGTTCGAAGCCCCTCCGAATATCAAAGACGAGGGGGCGGTTCGTAGGGAGTTCACGCAGGTAACGAAGCCGTTCGCGGAAGCAGACAACGCGCTCAGGCGAGCGCTGGCATCAAAGGATGATGCTGTTGGCGATATCGCGCTGATCTTTGCCTACATGAAGATGCTCGACCCTGGCTCGGTTGTTCGTGAGGGCGAGTTTGCCACGGCAGAGCAGGCCCAGGGCATAGATAGCCGCATCTTGAATTTGTACAATAAGACCGTTGATGGCACACGCTTGACACCACAGGTGCGGGCGTCGATGCGCGAACAGGCAATGAAGCTTTACGAGCCCGCATTGGGTAAATTCCAGCAGCAAAAGGCTCGCTATGAGTCGATTGCGGACAGCTATCGCATGGCTCCTGAGCGGATCGTATATGGTGCGCAGCCGTTGCCCGGTCAGACCAGCCAAACGCCACAGCGAGCAGCCACCCCACGGAACGCCACTCCCGGCGACGCGATGCGCTTCGTTCAGCCTGGTGCGCCAACTGTCGAGCAATCAGCGCTCCCATACTCGCCAAGGGCGCAGAGTTTTATGGATAAGTACGGCTCGAAAGGTAATCGCCAATGAGCCAAGCACAGATTGACGAGTTACTCCAAGCTGGCGAGGCCGCGGTGGCGGCGGGAGACACTGAGGCGGCAACAGTTTTAGCGGATGAAATGCGCCGTATTTCCGAGTCCATGCAGGCCATAGAGACGGCACAAGTACAGCAGACGCTGCCGCAATTCATCGACAAGCGACGCGGCGCTCCGGGCGCAGTGCGTGAATCTGTTGGTGGCGGTCCCGATCAAGACCGACTCGCCAACATTCGGCGCTATTACCCCGACGCGCAGCCATATGATGACGATAATTTCATCTTCACGGACCCGGAGACGGGCCGCAAAACACTCTACAATCCGCCCGGCTTTGATATCGGCGATGTGTCGTCCGCAGGGCGAGAGATTGCAATGACAATCGGCGGCGGTCTTGGCGCGGTCGGCGGCTCTCTTGCTGGCCCTGTCGGCACCGTAGGTGGCGCGGGCGCTGGCACGGCGGCGGGTGGCTCGCTTTATGACACCGTTGGGCAGTGGACCGGCAAGCGCATTGATTCACGCGGCGTTGTGGACGTAATGCGCGACTCCGCAATTGACGGCGTTGGCGGCGCGGTCGGTCAACGGCTCGGCGAGGTCGGCGAGGCCGTCATTAAGCGCGGCGTGGGGGCTGTTCGCGACGCCACCGTTGGACGCGCCCCGGCTGAATTGGTCAACGACGCGAAGGGCATGGGGATTGATCTAACGGCAGGATCGGCAACAGGTTCGCGGATGCTTGGCGGCATGGAGAAGTCATTAACGACGCTATCCCCTCGCCTGGAAGCAACATATGACGCGAGCCGCACCGCACTAAGGCAAGCCATTGACGATACGGCGGATCGCATGGGCATTCGCGGCACGAAGCAAGAAGCCGGCGAACGGCTTAAAGATGCGGCTAAAGCTGCCGTTCAACGGATCGAGGATCGCCAATCAACAGCCTACGACGCTGCATATGCTGCAATCGGGCAGTCAACACCTGTCCCGGCTTCAGCGACAATGGATCTGCAAAAGTCGCTCATGGCGCAGCTCTCCCAAGCGCCTGAGTCCCGCGCCGCATCGCTTGGCCCGGCCATCGGGACGCTAAAGAAGCTGCTGGATGATAGCGCCGATGGCGGCATTCCCATGCAGGCTTTCCGTGCTGTCCGCACTGACTTGCGGCGTCGCCTTGGCCGCGCGCCAGACTTGGGCGGGGACCAGCAAGAGCATCTTCGAGCCGTCTACAGGGCGATGACTGACGACATGAACTCAACGGCGCTATCTGTCGGCGGTGAGGCTGCAAGGCGGCTGAAGGTCGCTGACAGGTACACGCGTATTGCTATGAACACAGGCGGCAAGGTTCTAAACAAGATTCTAGCCTCTGAAACGCCAGAGCGCGCATTTAACTTCGCTATGAGCGGGACCAAAGACGGGGCCACCAACTTGCGACGCTTGCGGGCGGCATTCTCACCTGAAGAATGGGGCCATGTTGGCGCTTCTGTATTGTCGCAGATGGGCGTTCCACGAAGCGGCAACGAGTTCGCGGTTCAGACATTCCATCGCAATTGGAACACGCTCGCGCCCGAAGTGAAGCAGGCGCTATTCGGCGGCACCCGATACAAAGGGATCGCCCGCGATCTGGACAAGATTAATAACGTCGCAACCGCAATGGCCCGTACTGACGCGCTTTCGAATACGTCGAATACTGGCAACGCGATTATTTATAACGCGATGCTTTCAAGCCTTGGTGGGCTTACCGTGGCCACGGCGACAGGCGACACTCAATCGGGCGCACAGATCGCCGTGGGGTCGTTCGTAGCGCCGCGCATAGCCGCCCGCCTTCTCACATCGCCCAGGTTCGTTAAATGGCTGGCGAATGCGCCTGTCGAGTCAACAAACCCGAACGCAATGATTAATTACGTTGGTCGTCTAACCGGGATGATGGGGGCAAATAAGGCTGATCGGGATGTAATTGTGCCGTATCTTGATGTCCTTCGGGAGGCTGTGGAGGTGCCAGAAAACGCCACGCAGCCACAGCAATAAAGCCCCAAAAAACAAGGTATAGCGCCCCGATAATGGGCGTTGTGCCTACACACGCAAGCAAGGCGATCACGGCGAATCCGATTAGTACGGGCTTAACTTTCGTCGTCAAGATGACGCTCAATTCTGGTCAGCAACTGGATGATGCGAACCAGCCCAAGCGTGACTGAGACTGCGGCCATCGCGATTATGAAGTGCGTCGTGTCCATCCCTTAAACATGGCGATCTAACGCCTTCCTGACAAGCCAAATCTACACCAACCGCCTCCGGGCGGCTTTTTGCATTCAACAAAGGATTAACACCATGACGGATCTATGGGCGGACAGCGACAAGCGCAGGATTATGGACCCCTTCGAACACGCTGTAGCCGTAACACCAAGCGATAGCGCGGATTTATCGCTTGTTACACGGGGCATTTACATCGGCTCTCCCGGGGCGGTTAAGGTCGATATGGTCGGCTCTGGTACAGTGACGTTTGCTGACTTGGACATCGGGTTTTATCCGCTCCGCGTGTCTCGCGTTTACGCAACTGGCACTGCCGCATCTAGCATTATCGCACTCTGGTAAGCCGATGGGCATCGCCATAACGAAGGACAGCGTGGGCGTCGGCGCGGCCGGGGCTGGTGGTCCGTTGCGTCATCTAGCCGGGGCGGCTCACTTCGACGGGACCAATGATTTCATCAACGTGAACCCATCGAGCGGAAACGCGAACACATCCAGGCAAGTGATTAGTGTTTGGTTCCGGCCAACATCGGGGGCCGGAACGATGCGGTACTTCGGACAGTCAACGTCAAGCCGTTGGTATATGAGGATAAATACTAACAATACGCTGACGATTCAATTCCGCAACACATCTGGCGTTGTTAACTGGCTATGGACATCAGCCGCGACGATCACAGGAACCGATTGGCATCACGTTTTCGCCTATGCCGACACGACCGGGGCGGCAGGGTCGCTCCTATATATCGACGGTGTTGCTGATGCCGCGGCGATCACGACAGAAGCAACTAGCGCCATGGGAATTAACGTGACCAATTGGACGATTGGCGCATTGCTGGCGGGGACGTCTGCGCTGCCTGCTGACATTGCAGAGTTTTGGATGGGCGACCCGGGGCGCGCCGTGACGGCGGCTGATGTGCCGCGCTTTATCCGGCAAAATAGACCTGTGTTTTTGGGCGGGACAGGCGCGGCACCGTTCGGGGTTGCCCCTCTGTTTTACCTGCGAAATCCGTTCGGGACGTTTGGAGTGAATAGCGGCACGGCGGGCAACTTCACCGTGACGGGGGCGCTCACTGCGCCACAACATCCCGTCCGCCTATAGGAATTGGAATATCAACATGGCAAACCGCTTAAGCAATCTACCTGAGCATATCCTGGATAGCGACGGCGACCCGGTATCCGGCGCGCTCGTGTATTTCTATGAGGCCGGGACAACCACGCCAAAAGACACCTATTCGGACGACGGGTTAACGACTGCAAATGCAAATCCGGTTGTGGCGGACTCTGCCGGTATGTTGGCTGACGTATTCATTGATGGCGATTATAAGGTTGTTGCGAAAACGGCGGCGGGCGTAACGCTTTGGACGCGCGATGATATCAGCAGTGTTCCACTGTCGGGCGTCGCGTCAACCCGCGCGCCTTATGCCTCTGACGAAGCCGCAGGCGCGGCCGGGTACGCAACCAAGGCGCAGATGAATGTCAAATCCGGTGAAACGATTATCCTGCAATGCGACCCCACGAGCGGCGACGATCTGCAAGCGATGTGCGAATGGGGGGGGTCTCGCGGCCATTTTGTAGAACAGGGTGGCGAATTTTATATTGAGATAGCGGACGGTCTGCACGATGTCAGCACTTACGTTGACATCACGGACGGGGGGCGCTTGAGCATTCGAGCCACAGGCACACCGTCCTTCTTGACTGTGACTTCTGCGACATTTTCTGGCGTTTCTGGCGCAGTAACAGTGACGGTCAATGTTGACGCCGGAACGCCTCTCCCTGCGCGCGTTGTCGCCGGGTTTGCGGTTGGCGGATTCAACGTTCAAGGCGATGGCAGTGCCGACATTCTCAATACGGGAATGATAGTTAAGTCGCGCGTAAGCGATACTCAATTCACGGCTGACATTTACTCCAACGGGGCGAATCTGTCGGCATTTACAACGCCAGACACGGGCTACACAACGAACGACGATCTGGGAATATCAAACAATCGATTGATGGTCCCGCAATGCACGATCCGGGCGAATGAGGACGGATGGGACGGCGCGGCGCGGGAGGGTTTCTTTAACGCGCTACGCGGCGGCAACATCAAGATTGAGGACGTTGGCTTTAGCTTCAATGGCGGGACGGGTGAGGAAGACATGTTCTTTGCCCAGGGCAAGGGTTCGGAAATACATTTCTTTGACTACTGCGTTGTCGCTGGCGCGGGTGAAATGGTGCTGCGAACGTCGAATTACGCCAACATCATAACCAACCGCTGCTGCCTTGGGGGCGGGATTACCGGGGCCAACATCTGGCAGGGCTCGGGCGGGGGTACACTCAGCGCAACGAGGACTATGATGGGGTCGGTATCGGCTGACGCGATCAGCGCCGCTGGCGGCGACGCCGTGCTGTCATCGTGTGTGGTTACGGGCGCGAATCTGCTACTTCGGACAACCTACCCTGAAGCGAGCATCATTGCCGCTCAAACCCGATTATCACACGGAGCCATTGGCGTGACCCCGACCAAGGGGGACGTCACCATGGACGCCAAAGGGTCAATTAAACTTTGCACGACACCCATCGGGTTAACTGGGACGAATGCCGGGCGGGCGCATGGGAATCCAACGATTTCCGGCAATACAAACGCGGCTGTAACTGCGTTCGAAATCCAATCGACAGGGGGCGTGTGGCTGCAATCTGCATCGGCTCCATATCTCGGAACATTTCATAGCGTCGGCAGATTCTCCGGGACTTTGGATTTCCCGTCAATATCGGCTCACAGCTATGCGGATTTAACCATGGCTTGCAGTGGCGCGGCGTTCAATGATTTCTGCCATCTGGCGCGAAGCGGTTCCAGCGAACCGGCAGAAGGTGTCAATTTCCGCGCGTTCGTATCGTCAGCCGATACCGTCACGATACGCGCATTCAACGTGACAACCGGGGCGATCGACCCCGCCTCATTCACGGGCTTGGTGCTCGTCATTAGGGCGGCATAGGAGAACGGCATGGGCAAGCGATGGTTTCACATGGACGCGCAGACGTACAAGGCCGCTCACGCTTCCTGCAAGGCTCGGCACGAAGCAACGGGGCGCGGGGTGCTGTCCGTTGTGCCGAACGTTGCTGAAACTGAATATGTCGTGAAGGTCGCCGGGGCGGGTAAGGCATGGCGAAAGTCTCAGCCATGGGTGGGCGATTGCCTCCGCGTTTATGACGAGGGCGATCATGACGACCTACTGTCGGCCATGTCCGGCATCGAATGGCAAGGCGCTGACCCGGCGGCGGCAGGTGTTTGATGGACCTTGCCGCATGGTCAGAGTTCCTGACATCGCACGGACCTTGGCCTGTGATATGCGCCGCGATGGCATACTGGATATGGATGCGAGAAAAACGCGTCGATCAGATCAGCAAGGGATACCAGGATGCCATGAACGACAACACACGCGCGCTGACGGAGTTATCTACATTGCACCGCGCGCGGAGGCAATCATGAACGGCCTGGACGACGTTATCCGCGCGGCGGTCACATTGCTTTTAGCGGGCGGCGCAAGCGCTGGGATTGCAGCGGCCAGGAAATCCAATGCCGCCGCAGCGGACGACTTGCAAAAGTCAATCCGCGAAGTCCAGAAGCCTCACGAGTTCTTGAATAGCATCGGGGGCGGCGATGGACCTGACGCTGACTAGCTACATTCTATATGGCGTTGGCGGCTTGCTGGCGAGTGTCGCTGTCTTTTCTTACTTGGCAGTGCATTGGGGCAAAATGCCTGTCCCGACGCGCGCGTTCACGATATTCGCGGCGACTAACTTTGCTTGCGATGCGCTGTCTAAAGCGTGGTTCGCAGCATGGCGCGTTATGGGCAAGCCTCCGAGCATGGTCGATCACTTCCTGGTCGATGTCGTGACCTATGGGGCGGCTGTTGCCTGCCTCGGCGCGCTTTGGTTCTGGACGCGGCATCGCTTCGGCGACTGGAAGCCGGTGACGTTCGCCGTCGCGCTTGCTTTCGCGATTGCCGCCTTTGCGCACCTTTAACGAAACACCCGGCCAATCCGGGGTCCGCGCGGCACGGTATGTCGTAATCCGATCTGAAAACAAAGGAAATCGGAATGGACCACATCGAACAATTCTTC
>Ga0208645_1000704_pt1 | contig 33575 bp, 57 predicted proteins | sample VirMetDEL_Sep_01_FD_184519 | JGI IMG/M metagenome (GOLD analysis project Ga0208645, IMG submission 184519) | Aqueous microbial communities from the Delaware River and Bay under freshwater to marine salinity gradient to study organic matter... | ecosystem: Environmental > Aquatic > Marine >... | reverse complement strand
CTTGGTTTTCCATATCTTTGTTAAATCTAATTCGAGTTTTCCATATTCGCAAATTAGTTTACAAAGGGAGTTAGTCATCGACTCCCTTTGTTTTTTTCATTTTTACTATGGGCTTGGAGAACTTCTCCTTTGCTGCTTCAATGACTAGCCCGTCTTCGTTTACAGCCATTAGATTACGCTTCCCCGATTCAAGTGCAGCCTTGCATTTATCTTCTACTTCTAGAAGTTTCTGTTTTGCTTCCTGCCATTCGGGAATATGCTTGTACTCTAATATTCGTCTGCCTTCGGAGTATTCAATATCATACCCCGAATAGCTTTGCTTGTGCCATTTCTGTGCCTCCTCCTGCACTATCTCTTCGATATCCTTCTCAATCTCCGACATCAAGTCTTTCGTTTCTTTAATGAAGATTTTTAAATCTAACGCATTTGTCCTGCCATCAATGACTGATTTGTGATGGTGAGTTAAATAATCCTCGATGAGTTCTTTTACTGATTGGTTTTCCATATTCTTAAATTAAAATGGTAAATCGTCTGCGATGTCCTTAATCGCATCTTCCTTAAAGTTGCTTTCAATGTTACCTTGTTTTGGCTTTTGAGATGCCTGATAAATCTGTGCCATCGTATCATCTCCCGTCATAACATATTGTTCTAGAATCTGAGCCATATAGGTCAATTTTGAAATAGGAATCTTGTCAGCCATAGCCATGTCACCTGCTACCTTTAATACGCTCATGCGTGTAATCCTCTTCTCTGTTTCGGGGTCTTTCTTGCCTCCTGAGAATCCACCTCCGTTAAATGCAGGTTGGGATGGCTTAATAGTATAAAAGGTATTCCCGTTATAATCCCTCGATGTAATTGTGTAGGTTGCTTCCTGCCCCTCTACAAATTTGTTTTGGTCTTGAGATTTGGAGTTGTATTCTCCACTATCTCCGTTCTCGAATGAAATCTCGAATTTGTACATTAAGCCGTACTTAGATTCCCATGTGCCATTGGCAGCTACTTGTGTTACTTTGCTAGTTTTTTCCATAATATAGTTTGTTTCATTTGGTACTTCATTTTAGAGATAATCTCGATTTGTTTCTCGATTGATAAGTCACCTCTGTTGTGTTTAAATTTCCATGTTCCAATCGTGTTGTATGGAACTTTGAGTTTCTCAGCTAGAACCTGATTCGATTCCTTAAAGATTTCGTCTAGTGCTTCTTTATTAGTCATATAAGTGCTATTTGATATAAGTATCCCCAACGGATAGAGCCGTTATGGATTTCTACGTTTACAATGTATTCCCCATTTTTGTCGCTTAGGCTGAGGAACTTCGCCTCTTCTACATCGCCATCACCCCAACAACCTCGATATAAGATGGTCGTATGGGGTTTCATGTTCTTGAGTATGGCTAGTTTCATTCTACTATCCATTTTGGTCATCTAATATTTTGTCTAGTAAATTTGATAAATAATCATGGAAGAGATTGTTATCCCTATGGTGCCAACCAAAATATTTTTTGATTGGCGTAATCTTCCAAAAGCGGTCTCTTCTCATCCCCTCGTTGTAAATCCCGACATCCCTCTTGCAAACTATCAAGTTATAAATTGGGCGTGGCATATCCTTGCCATTAACATTGAGCCAAACAGTCGGATTGTCTCCGTTGATTGCCTCATTCATCTCTGCTACCCAATCGCAGCTTGGGTCGACTAGGTAGCCCGTAATGTTTCCATCCTTATCTTTAAGGATATTTTTAAATTTTGAATTCTCCATATCAGTTCAAAGATAACGAATATCTTTTTCAATTCCAAATATGAAATAATTTATTATTTGATAATTATTGAGTTCCTCAAATCTTCACGATAGTTTTTTGGATTCAATTTGTACATTAAGCTAATTAATGTTTTAGTGTTAACAGTTTCACCATTTTCCATAAAAAGAGCATTTCTTTCTTGGATTAATTTTTTACCTGAGTTCAGGTAGTTAAAAAGGGATTCTTGTTTTTTTGTCATTTTTATATTGTTTTCCATATCATTAATATAAGCAATATATTTTAGAATTCCAAATATAAAATAGAGGAATACAAAAAAAAGGAGGGGTTAACCTCCTATCAATTTTTTCTGTGCGTAACCATTGAAATCTCGCAATCGATTCATCCATCCCCGACCAAAATGTTGGAACGAAGAGAGAGATGCTAGGAAATTACATCTGTGGTTAAAAGATTCATTGTATACACGCTTTTCTCCAAGCTTGTCAATTCTAGTATTCAATGCCTTGATTGTCTTAGGTCCAATTACTCCATCAACTCCTAGTTCGCATCCTAAATCATTAAGACAATACTGAAGTTGCTTAGATGCTCCCCTAACTCCTGAACCCCATGCGAAATCAACCCAAAACTCTGCAATCAAATCAGAGATAATTAGGTCAGCTTTCATGCCGTCCCAATATCCTTTGTACATAATTCTCCAATCCTCTGCGTCCATCTTGTAGAATCTAGCAATAGAATCTTTGTCCGAGCCAAATTGTGACCGCCATGATGCCCATGTAATTCCCTTGTTAGTATGCGTACCGCTACCATCAGGAACGCAATTCTTACTAGCACTATCGTTAGTATCCTTGCTCAATCCTCCTTCCCATCGGAGAATGTATTCAATGTTTGCGTTTTTAATATCTGCCATTATTTTTTTACAAATTGTTTATAGTGGAATATGGATGCCCAAGTAAACAAACAAGCGTATCCAACATTCATGATTATTTCTGCCGTTGGAGGATAACTCATATACAAGACATTCCATAGCCCCATAACCGCAGGTAACGCCAATCCTACCCTTAGCAATATCTTCTCTGCTAATGGAAGTTTGTCAATCCTGCTAACCTCCCTGCCGAATACGAATATATAAAAAAGCGTAGCGTTAACGCATACCAATAAATTGGCTAATTCATTTATTACTTGCATCATTTCCATCTTTTACTTTTTCTTTATAAAATCTTTTACTTATTGCCTCTACTCCCTTTAATCCTAAAAACCCAAGAATAAAAGCAACTCCATTTTCATACTTGGTATTTTCAATCTTTAGGATTTCCATTACTACGGGAGTCAGATAATTAGCCGATGCCGTTCCCGTAACAATGGCAAACAATGATTGTTTCAAATTCTTTGCTCCTTCCTTTCCTAAAAACAAAAGTGAGCCAAACAACCCTGCAACGGATTGCATTATGTTAATTCCAATTTCGTCTAAAAATGTTTTCATATCTCTTCATGTGGTGTTGTAGTAGTATTTGTAAGTTCGTTAAATGTCAAGGGTAATTTTATTGAATAACTTCAATATTTTCCGTACCATATATTTCGCATAACTTTTCTACCACTGCATTAATAAGCAATGTTTCAGCCGTTTCCGTTTTATAGGCTTGTTCGGTTAATTCGGCTTGAAATACTTGGTCAAAATCGGCAACTCCTTGTAAGGGTTGCAGCCCTTGTTCATATGCACTTTCAGATGCATAAATAAAAGTTGCAATTTGACTTGGGATTAATCCTTCTTTTAAATCTTTAACACTTGCGTAGCCTTCTGCAATTGTTACTACTGAACCACTTGGTACACTTATACCGCTATTCAAATTTACTGTTGTGTTTATTTTAATATACATAATTTTAAAAATCTATCCATGATGTGCCGTTGTAATACGACATTTGATTTAACGTTGTATCATACACTTGTAATCCTGCCGCAGGTGATGCAATTGCGTTCTTTTGGGTCGTGGTCATTCGGGGTGGCAGGAAGCCTTTGGTGCTGCTTGATATGTCAAGTTGTGCAGATGAATTTGGAGATGTATAAGATGACGCAACACTTATTCCATTTATTGCTTGTAATTGCATTGTATTTGCCCCACTTGACCTTGTGTTACCCGCTAATAGTATTTGAGGACTTGAAGGAATTGAGAAAACTGCCCCTAACATTAATTCGCTTCCGCTATCATTAGCAAAAATAGACCCCCACCCTAATTTCAAAGACCTTGTTGCAACTGATGGATGTAATACATTGAAATTACCTCGTGCATTAGTAACACTATCGTCAGTCACCTTCAACACCTCCGTCCCCGAACTATTCTGCACCAATAAAGAAGTAGTTGCAGATGTTGAGCCACTACCTTTAATGTGGAGTTGGGCGGTTGGGGTTCCAAATTGCCCTAAATTCATTCCAAGTCCACTACCAGCAAAAGTGTAGTAATTTGTTCCCCCTTTGCTAATTTGTAACCATTTATCATTATTAAAATACGAATAAATGTTTGCACCATAACTTGATGATATTGGTAAATTTGGGCGCAACTTCAAACCACTTGGTATTTGACCACTTGAATCACTTCCACTTAATTGCAATTGCTTGGCTGTATTATCCCAAAATAGATTAGAATCACTTGCAAAGGCACTACCATCACTAAATTGGATTAACCCTGCACCTCCACTTGGATTTGCCTCTATGCTAATATCACCGCTACCAAGTAAGGACGTGGAGTTTATTGTTTTGATGTTAGTTCCTGAAACAAGCGTTTCTTGTACCGCAACGTCACCACTACCTAACAAAGAGGTAGAATTTATTGTTTTTATGTTTGTACCACTTACTAAATTATCTTGCTTTGCGTCTAAAGCACCTTGTAAATCAGTTTGATTTGATAAAGTGCCTCCAATTTCCCCCCAATCTTGGGAAAACCTTGTCGCTAAATCTTGGATGTATGATTGCTTCGTTACGTTTGCACTTGCATCCACAATGGGCATTACATCGTCATCCGCAAAAGTCGTTAGTATTGGTAAATCTGTTATTTTCTTATTGCTCATAATTTAAAATTAGTGAATCCCCTAATTGAGTTAATAATGCTACGTCTTGTTGTAAATATCTGTCCCAATATGTCGAATACTCAAGGACGTTTATATTATCTAACGTTAAATAATCATTCTGTTGGGTTGTTAAAAATCCCCAAAACGGCTCGGTAGATTGCAAATAATTAGAATCCTGAGTAATTAACTCCCCATCTACATCTATTCTAAATGCAGTTGTTGGGTAAACCATTATGCCATTCTTATACATTCGAACGATAGGTTTACCATCGTAGTATATTTGTTCCGCTTCTATTCCCCTATAATTAAATGACATCGTCCGTAATTATATATAATGTGTTTGGGTCTATTTCGGGTAAAGCCTCGTATTCGCTTTGTGTTAATGTATCGATGTTTTCAGAACCTCCCGAAGTTTTTAAAATTAAGTCATCATCTGCTATGCCTTCTTTCCACCAATACTCCTCAACCACATCGCTACCAATACCAATGGTTAGCCCCTCATATCTGCGATATGATGGAACTTGCGTTAATGCAGTTGAGATATCCGCATATGGTCCAAATCTCGAATCAATCGGTTTTGGAAATTGCGTATCAAAATTATCGTTTAAAGTTGCTGACATTACTCTCTTAATTCCATGCTACCACTTGTTGTGGTTGCATAATTTGAAACATAAAATTTAAAGGTTTCTTGGTACCTATCCGTAATTAACTCGAATTGCGTAGGACCTCCGAATAAGTCATCTTCTCCCCCAATGCTACCTTGGTTAACATGAGAAACAAACCAACTCGTTTTATTCTGATATTGGCTTTCATATGCAAACCACAAATATTGCCCTTGAGCAAACCAAACTATATCAATAACTCCATTTGGATATTCATTAATAACATTGGCTTGTCCTTCGTTTACAAGGGTATTTATTTCCGATGCGGTTATAGGCGTATTGGATACTCCCCAATAATAGGGAATTAGGAATTTTGTGGTTTCTCCCGTAATCCTTCCAATCCCTTGTGCCCACAATGTTCCATCGCAACATTTTTTGGAGTACGTCAAAGTATCCTTACAAAGGCATCCTCTATCATTTGACTTAGGCGATGTCCTACTTGGGTTATCAAATTTCTTCCTCATCTAGATTTTCGTATCACAAATGAAACAATCAAGAATAATCCTAATCCTAGCAAAACCCATTTAGTATAATTAGGTCTCTCCTTGTATTGAATAATCGGTACTTCTATTTTTTCAGTGTACCGAATAGTATCCTGCTTAATCTCAGTTTTAACAATAAATCGATTTTTGTATTTGTATATTACAACCTCCGATTTATCATTCTCAAGGGTAATGGTATCTATTTGTTTGGCTACAAAAGTATCATGATATATTATCGAATCCCTAACCAATAATGTATCGATTGTTTTTATCTCCTTTTGGATTAAAAGAGTAGGGTCTTTTTTCAAGGCTTTTTCTAAATGCCATTGTGCAGAACATCCCGATAACAATATAGCTAGGAATAATAGCCTCATTTTTCGCTTACGTTTATCTTTTTAGGCTTTCTCTTGGGCTTTTGTACATCTTCCTCTATATCTCCCTCAAAAATATGTTTAGAGTCCTTAAATCGCTTTAAAATCATTTTCTGAGTTTCTTGCGTTTCTTTGTTCAATTCGGAAATTGTTACAAACAGAATCCCTTTATCTTTTGCGGAAACATTCGTAAACCATGGAGTTTTAGGATTTGCCTCTGTTGAGCCGTCAGGCTTAACATATAGTTGCCATTTATCTCCCTTCCCCTCTGAATAGGTCACTCTGAGTTCCGTTATTTTTCTTGGTTTCATTCTTTTTCAGTTTTGAGTAATACTTTTTAAGTTTTTCTAGCTTATCCTTTTTAGGCTTATATGTCCTTTTTACAGATTCCATGAAACATAATTATTTGGATTCGTTGATGGATATTGCCCGTCGTTTTGGTTAGCCGTATATTCAGGAAATAGGCTTGGGTAATATGTTAAATAGCTAATTAATCGATGACGATATGTTTCTGCTATATCCCTCTCCCTTTTTACTAATGTGCTTATTTCTGCCTTATCAGGTAACTGAGTATCCTCAGGAGAATTTCTCAATATCCCTGCGTTACTGATTTCATAACCATGAAATTGCAGGAAATCTGCCATCGCATAATGTATTAACATAGGTTGTACATATTGCAAAAGCAAAGTTTCATAATTGCCCGTTATTGTATCAGCTCTAACATCCGTTAAAATCTTATCATATAGCTTTGTTCCTAGAACTTCTTGCACCTCAATGTCTTGAGCTACTTTGATAAATGGAGATATCTTATCTACATCTGTATTCCCGTTAAGGGATGTATACTTGAAGATATCATCATTCGTTACTAGTAATACTGAATCGTTTGCTATCATTACTTATTTTTTAAACTTCCTCGATTTGGCATATCAATAGGTTTTGTATTGGCTTTCCTCCATGATGGTGGGCTAAATGGCACACCCTCCGCATTTGCTTCTGAATTTGGAACGTCTACATAATTCTTATCAATATCCCTTTTTGTTGTATTCTTTTCGTTTGGCTGCAATGGTAAAACCTTGCTTCCCTTCCCTTTTTCAAACCTGCGTCTGAAAGTTAATCTCTCCCAATAATGGTGACAATAAACTCCTCCTTTAAATTTCCATATAGAATAAGTCGATTTCCCTTGTGGAGCAAATGAGCCATTAACTCCTGCTCTTCCCATGTTTTGAATATCCTCTCTTCTATATACTACTCCGTTTTTCCTAGAGCTTACCATATCCTTACAGAATTCTCTGCTCTTGCTAGAGAAACTGCTAGGTCCATAGCGGTACCGAATCTTAAATATTCCTTTGTCATCTTTTGACTTCTCCTCAACATCTGCGTATTCCTTAAACAATTTCTGCTCGTCAATATTCTCCTCCTCCTCTTCATTGTCTACAATATGGACATTAACTAATTCCCATTCGGCATCATCAATAATCTCCCCCTTGTCTTGCAAGTGCACAAGCCATTCATGGGCATCATTATCGGTCATATCCATTTTGTGGGATTCTAGCCTTGATACTTCGCTTGTCTTAATAGGAACACAATTAGGAACTCTCTGTCCATTTTTCTCCTTCCATCCTATCTGCTCGTATCCGTCCCAACAAGGTTCCTTAAGCATTAACTCCTCGTTGTCGATTTCCTCTAGTTTCCTCTGTGCCCAATTAATCCCTGCATCGCCTCCCCATGCGTCCCACATCAATCCTCCGCATCCTTCTGAATAAGGCACATCTTTGTGTTGCTGATGCCTTTTAAAAGATGCCATACGAGAAATTGTATCTCTCGAAATCGGTTCTCTATTAGCTAATTGGTGGGCACGATTTTTGCCCGTAGACTCTCCGCAATCTCCCCAACCATGTTTTTCAACCCACTCCAAAGCACGTTTAGCATTGGAGGTCGCTCCTTTGGGATAATCATTATACGTCTTTGCCAACTCTTCCTCTTCGCTATCGTCAGAAGAAAAAGAAAACATAGTTGCTTCCGATTCGTCAACCTTTTCGTTTTCATCATATAGAGGATTTAAGGATTTAAAATACAAGTCTAATGAAAAATCTTGATACTCAAGTATTTGGTTAATTGCTTGTATCATTAAATTCTGAAACGGGCGTATTACCATATTATCAAATAATACGATGCTCGTCCTTAATTCCTCTGCGTTGCTGCTGAAACCATCGCCTCCTGATTTAATTCCAAAAATCAACGGGCTTGTTATTCCATGAGCAACTAAAACTTTATCCTGCGATTCTCTACTTAAAAACTCATATTGATTATGTGCATCGCTCAATGGGACGGGAGTAACATCTGCTTTAGTATCTCCTGAATCATTCCAACTGATTATCGCTTTACCTGCATTTGATGTGCCACTCCATTTGTCCATGATAGCCGACTCAATCAAATTCTTAGTTTCTTCAGGCGGTTCTCCATTATTGAAGTTAATCAACATAGATGGAGCTAATCCGTTTTTAATGTTGTTAATGTGATAATTAGAAATTTCAGTTTCTAACTCTGCATATTGAAGACCCCCCTGATAATCAACGGGAGAAAAATAATACGACCCCGTAGAATATGGATGAATAACCAAAATACTCTCTGCTGCTTCGGGATTGATATCAAAGTTAGGTATGCGTTTTGGCTTATCTCCTTTTTTGAGTTTGCTCCAATCTGCACAATAATAGTAAGCCTCAATCTCTCCCTTATCGTTGCATTTTTCAGGTCGCAAAGTATGAATAGGGAAATGATACGCTTTTGCAATAGTCTTTTTGTCCTTGCTTTTTACAATCTGAAACGCTCCTTGTCCTAGCATCTTCAAATCCATTGCAACATTTCGTAAACAATCGTCGCTAAAAAGCTTTCTCATTTCTACATATGCATCTAGGTTTCGATTGCTTCGTTTGGCTTCCAAGCCTTGACCATAAATCAAATCGGCTATTCCCTTAACGCATCTGTTATTTGTTGGGCTACCATAATACATATCAATCAGATATTGATAGTAATCATTGGAGTCCCCATATTCTACCCATTCCTGATTCTTTTTTTCAATTACTTCAGGTGTAGTATATGTGCTAAAATTTATAATTCTTACTTTGCTCATATTGTAATCCATTCTTTGTCGTTATCTGCTGAATAAGTCCACGATTTTCTGCTTAATAAAATATTTGGACTATCCGTTACCCAACGATAAACCATCTCATAAAATAAAGTATCTGAGGAATCATAAACTCGCACTACAAGTTCATCCAAATTATCTGCCTCATTTGATATATCAGTCATCGTTGGGAGATTCAAAGATACAGAGGAATTTGTGCTTGTATAACTTTGTGTCAAGCTAACCTCAGTTTTGCTCCTTTTATGGATAACCTTTAGTATAACATCCGAATCAGGGAAATTAATAAAGGGATATATGTCGATTGTTGTATCCGTATTCAGGATGTACATATTAATATAACGCAAGAATCGAATATTGTTTGAAAAAAAAAGCCCCCATTGTGGGAGCTTCCTTTTTGAGATATATAGTATGCTATTAAGCAGGTGTAGCGTCTACCGTAAAGATAGAAGATAAATCTGCGTATGAAGATGCATCTAATGGGCGTGGAGGATTAGCCTCAGTAGAGATAAAAGAAAGGTTATAGGTTCTTGGGTCACCTAAGTTAGCTCCCCATGATTCAGCTCCCGTTGTAACGTCAGCTCCGTATTCCTCTCCTAACAACCAAAAATTGTCGTTTCTATCCCATACTACGATTCTCCATCTCCCCTTTGCAAGAGTATTCAAATCGTCAAAATCGTTAATGAAACCATCTTGTGCTTTTGGCTTCCATGTCATAGAGAGAGTTCCCTCATACATAGTTGTGCCTCCATTTCTATCGCTAGTAACGGCTACTTCAAAAGTAGATGGTCCTTTAAGCTCCCAAAAATGCCCCGTAACATTAGTTGCTGCACTATCGGTAATTGAGCTTACTGCTCCGATATTGCCCGTTCCTGAAACAACATTAACAATGTCGCTCCATACAAATGGAATAAAGAATACCCCTTGTATTCCTCCTACATATTCTTTGCAAGGTTCAAGCCTTGCGTCTATTGAATTACAAGCCATAATTTATTGTGTTTTAAAATGGGAGGAGTTTCCCCCTCCCGTGATACTATGAAAAAAATATACTTAAGTTACGTTAAGTACAACTTGCTGTGTTGGATTTGTAGCGATGATTCCTCCCGTAAAACGCATGATAATTCTTACGTTTTGGCTTCCATCTAAATCTGCCATATCTAGAAGTTTAACTTCATTTAAGTCAGATACTAATCCCGTTCCGAAGTGCAAGTCAGATTTCAATCCTAATACGCAATCGTCATCTGTAAGACCAGGACACATTTCTACGGGAATACCTTGGAAGTTCATTGGCTTCTCTCCAACGTAGAATTGGAAGTTATAGTTACCTGCTGATAACGCAGCCTGATACGCCTTCATTGTAGATGGTCCAACAAAGAATGTGAAATCTTCCTTGCCATACAAAGCAGCAGGTGACGCATCTAACATTCCTTGTAAACGAGTTACTACATTTGAACCCGTAGTTGCTCCACTAGCAGTTTCAGTAATCGCTGAATTATCTAAAAGATATCCAACCATTCCCTCGTCCGCAGTTCCATTATACCATAGAGTAGTTTTCCAAATTCCCTTTTCAACTTGCTCAGCAACTTGGGCAGCGGTTTGGGCTAAAACGAAATCTTCAAAGCTAGACGGCATAGTACTGAATGCTGAGAATCCCATCTCCATAGTTTCCCATGTTTGGAATAGGTTTTTCTTACACAATGTAAGATTGACCTGCTTCTCAGTAAGTGTCAATACATACTCGTCTAGAGTTACGCTAGAGTTATCTGTAAAATCACAAGTAGCTGCATCGATGCTAACGCTAGATGCGTAATTTCTGATAACCTCCTTGTAACGGATGTTAGGGTGGATAGTGATTAGATTCTTCGCTAAAGTGTCCCCACTCAACAAAGCTGCGGCAACATATTTCCCTGCATATTCCCCTGCATAGGTGTTCGTGCTAAGAGATGGTCCGCTTAATTGGATGTTTCTATTTTTCATTGTTTTCTAGTTAAAAAGTTGATTGAATACTCGGTCAGTTAAAGTTTCTTGTCTTTTAGCTCCAATTTTAAATTGTTGCTTATTCTCGTTTCCTGCTTCAGGATTAAATCTTGTACGCTCTCCCTCATCTGACAAGCGATTGCGTAATTCATTGTTTTCCTCCTGCAACTTTGAAAGTTGAGCCTTAATGGATTTCAATTCGTCTGAACTCATATTGGTCTTATCTTTGTCCTTGTATTCTTTATATTCTTGTATCATTTCAGATACTTTTTCGTCTTCGACAATTTCCATAATTGCCTCAGCCATTTTTTCGGCTACTTCTTCGTCGGCACCCATTTTTTCCTCTACTTTTTCAAGCAAGGCAGGTTTACCCATTTTTTCTTCTTTTTTAGTTTCTTCAAACTGAGTTTCTTTTACCATAGATTCGATAATTTTTTTAGGTTGTTGTGTTTCGGTTGGAGCTTCTGCTTCTGCTTCTACTTCTACCTCTACTTCCTCCTTTGGAGAATCTGATTTTTCGGTTTCCTTAATTATTCCACTTTCGTCTACTTCGATTGAAGTACCATCTTCTAGAGAATACTCGCCTTCAGGTAACGGAATGTTTCCATCTTCCGTAACGATAAAAACTGCATCCCCTACTGCGAAGTTTTCGGAATCCAAAATTGTTTCTCCATCAGCAGTAGATTTCTGTGCTAATTCAACTTTGGTTTCTTTCTTTTTATAACCAAGTCCTCCAAGCACTCTATCTAATATGTTTTTTTCTTCTGACATATACTTATATAACGATTGATTTATTTTCTGTTAGATTTTCTCGTATCCAAGACTTTCAATGTATTCGTGCAAATCAGGAGATACGCTATGTTTGGATGCTTTGATTTTTGATTTCTCAGCAAAGAACCCTTCAATAGAAAAGCCCTTAACCATCCCCGTTTTTACATATTCATCCCATATTTTAGGATTGTCTACTTTCATTGAAACCATCCAAGTTCCGATTGGGTCGTTAAGATTGTACAAAGCACTCTTGTCCTTGTCCATATCTTCTTTAACCCATGATTCGACTAGAGATAATCCCTGAATATCAAACTCATGTTCTAGAGTTGCGTTGTTTTGATTGCCCCTCATCAGATATAGTTCGGATGCTCTTTTTACGGTATTCTTTGAAAAATACACATAGAATTCCTCCTCGTCTTGATTTCGATATATCGGCTTGTCGGGAATCAATGCAGGACCCATAAGGATTCGCTTGTCAGCATCAACAGTTGCAAATTCTACTTTATGTTTTTCTTGCTCCTTTAAAGCTACGAAATTGGATTCAATCGCAGGTGCTGAAACTATACTAATAGCATCAATGCCATTTGCTACTTCCTCTTCGTCTAGTATTAATTCTACAATCCTCATAAAATATAATTAACTTTTTTAAAATGGACCTCCATATGGATTAGTCGTATCTACCTTATTTAAAGTATCTTCTATTTTTCTTGCTCCTTCAGTAATCTTTTTAGACGCAGCTACAAAATCGTCTTCCATCCTTAAATCAAAATTAATGGCTTCAGTAGGTCTTATTCCTAGAACATCCGCAGCTTTTTCTATTTCGTTTAAAGCTCTGTACGATTCCTGCAATATGTCTCCCATCTCTCCATGCAATTTAAAGGTTCGTTGTAAACCCTTGTTTATTTCTTGAACTGATTGCTTTGCTAGATTTTGTACATCCTTAAGAGAACTTTCTGCATTTTTTGTAGCTTGGTTCAATCGCTTTTCAATGTTTCTCAATTCATCCATGCTTTTTAAAGCGATTTTTTGATTTTTTACTTCTGACAAATATTCTTTACTTTCCTGACGTTTGTTTGCATCTTGTAGCTCTGCAAAATATTTGCTCGTACTAAATTTCTGAAATGATGTTTTTTTCTCCATGGTTACCAATATAACGATTTAACCTCCAAGTGTTGCATTTTGATATATCTTCCTATCCAAGCTTTCCCCCGTTTTAATATCTGTACTAACTACATATGCTCTCTGCGGTTTCATGCTCTGATTCAAGGCATTATTTAATTGAATATTAGAATCTAGGACATTCCCTCTAGCTATGGAGATATTTGGTCCGCTTGGGATTGCTCCACCTCCACCGCTAGGGATACCTCCCGTTCCTAATTCACTAGCCATTTGTTGGGCTTGTTTTCTTATCTGCACAACATTGGCTAAACCTCCTGCTATAACTCCTGCCATGTTTACATAATTCAATGGAGGAGGAGAAGATGCTAACGCTTTGTTTGCCCCTACATAAGTTTCCATTATTGCCTTAGCGATTGAAACAACTGCTTGTGCTTTTGCATCCTCACCTAATAAACTCCCTGCTAAATCTAATGCTGATGAAACGGCTTGTGCTTGTGCATCTAGAGAATCCAATTCCATTTGTGTAGTTTCCTCTGTATAGGTTTTTTTGGCTTCTGCATATTCTCCCTCCTTTGCTATTCGTTCGGCTTGATACTCCCCCTCCTTAGTTATCTTCTCAGCTAAAAGTTCATTGTATCGAGCAGTCCCTTTTTCCTCACTAGCAAGACGCTCGTCTAATAATCTCATCTCCTCATTATGTAACTGCTCCATTGCGTCCATCTGTGCCTTGATTCGCTCATGCTCTAGTTTAATGCTTTCTGTATTGGCTTCCTTAACCATTCTGTTTCTCTCTGTAACTGCATCTTCGATTGCCCTCTCTGAGTCTTTTGCTTCTTGGTCAATTCCTCTTAAAGTATCCTTAACAGAAATTTCTGTGTCAACAATCGTCTGATTCAGCCCTTCCATTTGAATTTGTAAGGCTTTTATTTGGGCATTCCTCTCGTCACTTTGCCCCTTCGCTTTATTCTCCTCAACTAATAGGTTAATTTGATTCTGTAATAATTGTTGCTCTAGCTTTATCTGTTCTTTTTTCAACTCTAAGTTTTGAAGTATTGCCTCTCTCCTCTTCGCAAATGATTTAGTTTCATCATTAGCGATTTGGTCATTCATGGCTTGTTGATTCTCTAGAGTTTGAATGTTTTTTTCGATTTCGGCATCCAACGCAATGTAACTATTGGTTAAATCTCTAAGCTTTGTATTGCTATTTACGGATTCAGTAACATTGTCCTTTAATTTCTTTCCCCATTTAGATGCAGAGTCAATGGCAGTATTAACTGCTCCCGTTATTTTTTTATATCTCTCAGTTTGTCTGTCTGCAATTTCTATTTGGTCCTCTAGGATTTCGTTTAAATCCTTTGTTAGTTCTGCTGCCTCTTCTGTATCTCCTGTATATTCGTTCCACGCTATGCGTAATTCAAGGATTTTTATTCTGACCTTGTTTATTACACTTACTATTCCATCAAAAGCCCCTTTAATAAGGTTTTCATAAATCCAATTTACGCCATTTTCAAAAGCCTCTACTAAATCGTCCCATGCTTCCTTTGGGTTATGAATCGCTTTAGTCATCTCGTTAATCATCGGGGAGAAAAATTCTACCAATGTTTCGGCAGTTCCCGTTATAACTCCTAGAGAATCATTGAAGAGATTCGCAACTCTCTCGTTTTCAACGAATGCTCCCATGACTTTATCTAGTACACCCTTTCCTGCTGATAATCCTGCACCAAATTTTAGTCCTTTTATCAGCTTCCCAAATTTGCTACCGCTTGTAGCCGATTTGTCGAGGTTTTTACCTATGTCTTTTGCTTCTCCTGATGCATCCTTAAGACCTTGTTCTATCTTCTCAACGCCTTTTTCAGCTTTTTTGCTATTGACCTTGATTTCAAAATTTATATCGTTTGCCATGAAGTATCCTTTTTAATTGAACGAAGAAATCTTTAAATGTTCGAGGTATGGCATAATGCCCCTTAGCTACTTCTGTTCTGAAACCCCTGCCATGAAAGGTGTCTGCTTTCAATATTTTTATAACTCTTGTATACATTAGAATATTTTTTCTACGCTCATGTTGATTTTTAGGATATCAATAAAGTACGAGCCTCCATCGTTTGAGGATACGCCAAAGGTAACATTTCCTCCCTCTTCGATAGTTAGGCTTGTTTCAACTGCGATAGTGTGGCTATGCCCTCCTGAATAATCAAATTGTCCATCTGTATCAATACCATTGACTTGTATTTTAAATAACAATGGGTGATTGCCAAAATTCTCTAATGCTGCCCAACATCGGATTTTGTATTGCCCCGTTTCATTAATAGTTACATCCGATTGACCACTAGTATTGCTGAATAATCCATCCTGCCCTAAAATTCCCGTTTCAGTAATTAGGAAAGTTGATGGAGTAGGATTTGCATTTGCTACTTGCCCGTTATAATCCCATATATTGATTCGATTTAGGGTTAGTTGTTTTTGCAAGTGTCGATTTACAAGCTCCCATGTAAGCACTTTTGACCATCCAAATGTTCGCTTATTCGACGCATCAGTCCAATATTCACTTCCGAATTTAGAGCTATTAGTTACATCCTGCTTATACAATGGTCCTTTCATTAGGCTTTCTCCTACATTCGTGCTTCCTCCATCAATGGGTTCAGGTTTTAATTCGCTTACGCTATTAATGTATAGATTTTCTACCGCAGGATATGTAATCAATTCAAGTTTAGCTTTCTCTGTCAGGATATCATATGTTATTTTCTGTATCTTATAATAATTCCCTGATATGGCTATGTTATCGTTTAATTCCATATCAAGCCAAACTCCTACGGGAATATACGCATCGCAAATTACTATCCTGCTTTTTGTTGAATACAATCTCGATATAAAGCGATTCCAAAAATTCATGTAGAATGTTTGAGTAGGGATATCGCCTTGTGCAGATGATTCAAGACCAAATGTTACGCTAATGGAATTTGCTCCCGTTGTTGGGGTATTAGTATAGGGAGCTGATACGGGCTGATATGTATAAGTGCTTGAATCGATTTGATACGGGAAGTCTACATCTTTGAAATCCTGAAAATAAAACAAGATTAATTTCTGTTGTATCGCCTCCCCATCTTGGTCAATGATTGTTGGCATATCGATATCTGTATCTCCAATATGTCGACCTAATTGATTGACTCGCTTAATCCTTTGAGCAGGGAATATGTTAAAAACCGATTTAATCTCTAGTGAATCTTCTGCAAAGTCAACATCAGGTTTAACGCTTAATGAACCAAATTGCCTCCCAAACATTCGTTTAAAAAACTCATCTACTGCCGATTCTCCCTCTTCATAATCCATTTTAATCTCACGAGGTATAGGCATTTTTTTATGAGTCATATTCTTGAAATCAATATACTGAGTATATTCTTTGTTTGCCCCTGCTTCATAATAATCGTCAATGTTATGTATCTCAAATTCAGATGTGCCAACGGGTAATAAAATCGCATTAAACATCTTCATTATTGAGTTTACGAAATCCGTTATTTTGATATCAGGGAAAGCCTCCGACATAACAACGGATGGGCTAAGAGTATAAGGAGAATATGTTATCGTTATAGTGCCTGAAAAATCAGTATCCTCATAACATTGAGTTACGAATTGGAATACACTCCCTTTTTGAGCTTTGGATACATATACGCTATATGTATTATCTCCATCAAGAAGCCGTTTATAATCTATTCCTACCCCATCTAGTTGAGCATATATTCTGCTATATTGCCCCGTAACTCCCGTTTTAGTTACATCTAATTTGAATACATAATCTCCCGTAGTAGGGATAGTATACTGATAATTCCCTGAATCCCATGAGCTTGTTGGGTCGCTTACGACATTTGAGCCAACGGGCAAAGGGTCTGCCGTTTGCTGATTCAACAACATGGCAGGAACTGTAATTGGAGTTCCTGCATTATTGACCTCTAACTCTATTGCTCCATCAGGGAAATTAAAGAATGGACCTGCCGTATTCATAGGTGTAAAATACAGATTGGTAAATTCTCCTCTATCAAACAATGTCCCTGAGAGAGTATATCCTGCTTCTGAAAAAACGTGTTGTACCGCATCCTTTAATCGAATGCTAGGTCTGAGTTGCTCATAGGTTATGCCTTCTCCTTTTGCTAGATTGTTTTCGATTGTATTGTTGCTATAACCCCAATTAATATTGTAATCTTTTAAGTCCCAAACGATAGCCCCTGAGAATAGCCCTCCCGACCATGATGAAACCATAGTCGCATTATCGATTGAGTGGTCATAGGTTGACCAATCGACATCTCGAAGGGATTGCTCTCCCCATGTAGCCATAATGTTCTTAGTTTGCCCATAAAAGGCTATCTGATAGGATTGTGGTAAACCATCTGTATAGTCTACTGCCATCAATTCTACTGCCCCATAAAAAACGGGCATCGCATCTATCTCGATTCTTGCATCAAGTTTCTGTGATGGACTCCAAGTTGGATAATCAATATTCTCACTAAAATAGTTAGCGAAGATTTTGTTATTGATATCAGTTGCAGGGATTTGGAAGCTTTGACTAAAATCAGTAAAGACAGTATCTATCTTAGTAAAATCTTTTATCTGCCTATTCAATACAACACTTTCGTCTTGAAACAAATCTGCTATGGTATCATCTATTATCAGGCTAAATCTCATCGTACAATCTTGTTTATATATGGCTGTGAGAATTCAAAGTTTAGGGCGTATTGAATGAGCTTGTCATTAGTTGCCCTCTTCCTATCCAATGATGAGTCTAGAATTTTGCATCCGTAATAGAATGAATCAGTATAGAATACAATCGCCTCACTCATAATCAAATCCCCAATAATGTCTACATAAGATTCGGGAAGCCAATTTGTATTTAATACAAAAGTAGATTTGCTCTGAATATTGAATTGTCGATTTTGACGGATGCCTTGATTCCACGGCTGACTTATATCCTGCCCTCTTAGGATTCCTGACATATACTCCTCTCGTTGAATCTCCCATTTGGGAGCATACACTCCGTTAAATGTCATCCCCTCATAAACTCCATATCGGTTTACGAATAAAGTAGAATAAGACCCATATCTAGTTTCGCAATCAAATTGTACTTGAATCTCTTGAGTGCCTCCTCCTGATAGATTAAAAGTTATAGTAGAATCTGTCCCCCAAACTCCTCCCGTATTCATGGCATCTACAATATCGAAACCTTGAATTTCTACACTTGATGTTCCAATTGGTGCAGGAGTAATAGTATGACCCCCAATATCGATTGAGGAAACTAGATTAGCATCGTACCATATGTAATCGATTTGAGTTTGCTCAGTTAAATATATTGTTTCCCTATCTGAATAAACGGCTTGTTGTAAATCTACATTTAGCCCATCCTTACTCAAACTATATCCTCTTGTTGCCGTTACGAGATTGCTAGATACCGCAGGTGTAATTGGGCTTCCTCCTCCTGCATCATTGTAACCGCTAGTTTCGATTTGAACATAATATGCTCCCGTATTGATGCTAGGTGTTGAATCTCCAAACGTCAAATATTCTAAACTGATATATTCAGTAACTATTCTGTGTATGTCTATATATGCCCTCCCATTGGCAAACGCATCAGGTAATTTAGTCAATGTCGCTATGGGAGAAGCAGGAAGAGTTGATGTCCCACTCCATACATAAATATCGAAATTATAATAGAAACCTGCCGTTCCTGAATACGTTGTATCTGATACTTGATATATCATTGGGGAATTTGCTCCTGCAACTCCCGATGGTTGTTCTGTATAACTAATTGCCATTTGTCAAATTTAATTCTATGTCTTTGTTTACTGCTCTTGTTAATGCGGATTTATAACGCCTTTCTACATCCTCGATTTCGGGAGTAATGAAATCGTTACCATCGATTCCGTAATATTTGATTTTTCGATTAATGAGAAACCCTAGTGCTTCCCTGCTCATCTTTACAAATCTTCCTTTCTCGTTTCTTGGTTTTATCCTCTTAACCTTGAGCCATTTTTGTAATATCTGTGGAGGAACTCCCTTCCCTTTTTTTCTGCCGTTGATTAACCAATATGTATAATAGGGCATCTGCAACTGCCAACTAAAAGTATCAATTTTGACTGCCTTTGTATTCTGCTCTAGATTTCCCGTTGCTTTGATTCTTGACCTATATGTTTTCTTTCCTGCTTTCTTAAATTCCCAACCATCGCCTACTTTTTTCCATTTGAGTTTTACACCAACTTTTTTTGTTGGTCTGCGAATTGCTGACCTAACACCCTCTTGTACGGCTATTGCCATCCTCTCGATTTGAGCTTCGGTATTGGGCATTTTAACACCAGCCATCAGTAACGATTGGGTTAATAATATCCAATGAAACATCAGCAGTAAAGCCCGTCAGGACTGCATCCAAATCTTCTACTAATGGAGTCAATGTATACGGCTTCTGAATTTGGAGAGAGTTAAACATCTGTTGCTCTTGATATTCCATCTCCTTCGTTAATCGAATGTACATCTCCTGCAACACAAATGCGTAATTGGCATTTTCTGTATATCCGTATTCTTCGAAAACTGATGCTTGGTCTAATCCCTGAAAATCATTTGAGTAATTAATGTTTTGGTCAGCTATCATAATAGTAAACTGCATTGTTGCCGTTTGCTCTGCTACCTGAATTGAGTTAATGGTAGTATGTAACAAAGGGTAAACTGCAATCGCTTTGAAATCTTTTTCAGTTAATGAGCCGTGGCTATACTGAGCTTTCATTCTAGATGCTACTTGCCTCCAAAAGTAATTGGCAGTCCCTATATGGTTTTTATTTATGTCCATGTTTTTTCTTTAAGGATTTTTGTTGTAATTCGTTGTGTTCATTTCGATAGCTAGAGAAGATTAGAGTTTGATGTAAAGGGAGTTTCGAAATTGCTTCAAGTCTTGTAACATCGTTATTACATAATCCGAGTATCCAACCTGTCCACCCCCACTTTTTATTAAACGCTTGAAGGCTTGTTTCAAATCCCCATCCAACGCTTTTGTCCGCTTCTGCTTCTCGCTCTTCTCGGGTGCCAAACAATTCAGGGTATAACTCAATAAGTCTATCCCTAAATCGCAAAAAAAAAGATGTGCACCTAATACAATGTTCATTGGCATCTGCTTAAATTCCTCTCGAAACTCCCCGTCATATTCGGCTATCTCGTAATGACCATATGGTGCCTCCTCTATCAATGGGCGATATAGTACGCTCATTATCTTCCACATATTCTTTTTATCGTTTTGATTATTCTCAATGTCTACCCATTCTCCTGCGGTTATCTTATCCAAGTTAGGAATGAAGCCGTACTCTTGTCTTTCCATAGTAAAGCGTTGCACGAGATTTGGCTTCTCTGACATTATCTTCTCGATATCTGATAGATACCCCTCTATGGTATCCGATGGTAGCTTACGTGCCTCCCTAGTGCTAATCTCGTACAAAATAGAGATTGCGGCAAAGCCAATCTTCTCTTTGTCGGGCTTGGTTTCTAGGAACTCCATAAGTTCTACCCATTGATGAAGTCTTACATCTTCTAGCGTTTTGATATTCTTCATTCTATAATATAACGTGTTTTAACCTTTATGTTTGAATTACAAAAGGGAGCATTGCTCCCCTCTCTGCATTAGTAGAAAATATTAATTTAGATAATCCATCGGGTCTAGTTGCCGATTCAATTCGTTCTCGACCATAGTATGGAAAGATGGATGCTTGGGTATGTATGGTTGGACTAATTTGTATTCCTCTCTATTCAAGGTTTCGTAATCAATATCATAGCTATTCAATCGGATAACATAATGTTTATGGTTGTATTTGTATCCGTGAACTTCTCCCTCTCCATATCCATCATCGATAACGTCAAAGTAGCAATCAAGCCCAATAGTATAGTATGTATGGTCAATGGAGATTTCCATTTGGATATGTTCTGAACGTTCAAAGTGATTATCCATTATTTGACCTCCTCTCTGTTATTGGATTCTTCTGCTTCCCGACGAGCCTTAAAAGTCTGCTGCTCGATATCCTTAATAAATTCCATCATTCGCATCTGCTCGTCGCGGTAAATCCTAGTTAATTCGTTTCCCATTTTGTCATCGTCTAGATGCAAAATTCTTGCTTCGTACACTTGGTGTGCGTTCTTGATAATGTCTTGGAGCCTCGTAAGGTCCATTCTAGTTAAAAATGAGTTTTCCATAAATTCTTTCATCGGTATAAAGATAATAAAAAGTATTGATAATTCCAAATTTAAAATAAAAAAAGGGGGGGTTACTCCCCCTCTTCCCATGATTCGTAAATTCCCATTGCGTAATCGTCTAATTCAAACAGATTCATATTTCCTAAATCCTGAAAATGTTCCTCACCATCCTCAGGATTGGTAATCAGAATTTCGATAGATTCTCGTTTCTCATCCCATCCCAACCCAATGCATAGTTGCCATGAGTAAAGCTCTGAATAAAAGTAAACATATCCGCTATATGAGTTAAAGGCTATGACGGAGCTATCGTCTAAATCAATCTGAGCATCGATGATAACTTTTGCTAGTGCAATAGCTCGTACCCTATCCCATTGACCCATGTTGTTTAATCCTTCTATCCGCATATTTGACCCCTCCCTAATGTCATAGATTGAATCCTGCCATCTGATACCCAATCCTCGTTATTCCTGAGCTGAGTAGAAAGGTCTGCCCATCTGCTTTGTGGGATGGCGATTTCGTAATCCTCAATAGTTAGACTTGTCAATCCTAGAATATCTGTTAGACTAGGATAGGTTGAAATAATTTGCCAATCGCCCGTCTTGACGATTTTCATAAGTAGATGGCATTTAGCTCCATCTGTCGCTAGAGTATAAGCTGCGTTACTTCCTTGCAGCCATGCCCTTGAATATATTATTCGGTTTCCCATATAACAAAGATAGGCATAATATATTTATATTCCAAATTTGGAATTGTAAAAAATTATCCTTATCTTTGTATAGCATTATGGAAAAATTCAAAAAAGTTAGAACAGAAAAACAAATCCTAGATGACCCTAGGGTTTCCTCCCTCAGCTACGAAGGAGAAGATGGATGGTGGCTATGCCTCACAGAAGATTATGTGTGGGCACCCGAACAGCACATTGCTCACACAGAGTTCCTATGGGAAATGTGTGAATTGATGAACTACCATGTGTATCGAAAACCGAAAGTAGAATAATCCTGGAGATTTTCTAACACATGACAAAGGGGAGAAATCCCCTTTGTTTATCGTATAGAATATTTCCCTACATTCGGTCGAGAGAATGTCATCATGGCTGCATACCTAGATGCGTCGACTCCATGATTAAAAGCATCCAATGGCTTATTAGTTACCTTGCCATTCTTGTCCTCTATATATTTATAGTTACGGAATTCCTTAATGAGATTTACGCTCCTGCTAGTAATAGTTAATTTGAATCTACGCATAATGTCAATTCCAACATCAATAGAATCCCTGCCCTTAGTAACGGGTCGTATATTAAAGCCCATACGATGAATCTCCTCGATACTTTTAGGTTCAGATGAATCTGCCCATATAATATCACGCTTGTCAATCCCTAGACTCTTGAGTTCATTGGAGATATCCTGATTCGTCATTCCCGTCTTATATATCAATTCGTCAATATACAGATATCTGTCCTTCTCCCATATTGATACAAGAGCCGTTGGGTCGTTGGAATATCCAAAGTCTAACCCATACGCTTTGAATTTTGCATCGCTAGGAATCGTATCAATTTGGTCATGGTTAAAAATTAACGCCTTGCTCCTTCCCCTCTCTCCTAAACCATAGACTTGCCAATAGTTATCGTCGACTTCTTTTAATCTCTCAATCTCCTCAACTAGAGTATCCTCTAGAAATGGGTTATCTAAGTATGTAGTTTTGAAAAAATCACAATCATCTCTAGGTATGACTTGGTCGTATATCCAATGAAACTCCTCAGACGGATTGTAATCGATTATCATCTTATCGCTTGTACGCAAACTTAATTGCCTCCAATCCTCTAGAAACAATTCGTTCCCCTCATTCGCATATAAGATATTACGTTTCCTTCCCCTGATTTTTTGAGGTTGGTCCATTCCAATGAACTCAACTAGGTTGCCATGAATCAGGATTTCTGAATTTGATTTATTGTGTTTTTTCTCGTCATACATTCCTAGCTCTTGAGCTATCTGTAAGAAATCACGCATGGCACTCGCCCGTAATGCAGGATATGTCTTACGGCATATGGTTACAATCTTTCCCGTGTTTTGAGCTAGGTATCCTACTAGAAGCCATATAAGGATATTATAAGTTTTGCCTGAGCGTGTACCTCCCTGCTCTACTATTATTCTCTTAGATGACTCCAAAAGGTGCTTGTAAACGATATTAGTCTTTATTTCCTTCAATGACTTTTACTGTAATTGGTTGGATGCCATCTCCAACTAATTCTGTCGTTTCAATATAGCCTCGATTCTTGCCTTTAGTCTTGAGGTAAAAAATTGTTGCTGAGGTATTTCTGTTTTGGATTTGGCTGAGTAACGATGCCTCTGCTAAATCGATGCTAGTTTCTGTAATTGCGTCAACCTCAGTTTTATAATCCTCATCTGCTTTTAACCATTCGTAGTGTTGACTTCTGCTAACATTCGCTTTCCTACAAGCCGTAGAGACGATACCTAATGAATTCTCCAATGCAGTCAACATTGCTTGTTTTTTCTTTTTGGTACTCTCCCTTTCCATTATAAAAGTTTATCTTGTAACTCTGCCTTATCTAGGAATATAGGTTCACCGCAATGTGGACATGGAATTTCTACAATGCCCTCTTCTGAATCTCCTTCAAATTGACTTGATAGTTTCTCGTCTTGCTTGTGAATTTCTACGCTATCAACGGGAGTAATTTCTTTGCCTCCACTCTCTTGTAGGAAGTCATCTAAACTGATGCTAGGAAAATAAATTGCCATATCCTCAAGGTCACTCATGCTCCTTAGCTCCTGCTCCAACAAATCGCTATCCCACGATGCCATCTCTGAAAGCTTGTTATCTGCGATTCTGTATTTCTTTGCTTTCTCCTCATCAAGGTCTTTAATGATGCAGGGTGCATGAGTATATCCAAGTAGCCTCAATGCCTTGTATCTAGAATGCCCCGTAATAATTACATTGTTCTTGTCTATGACTAATGGAACATTAAATCCATAATCCCTTATTGATTCTTTTAATGCGTCAATCGTTTTTGAGTTATCTCTAGGATTCCTCCAATACGGCTTGATTAATGATAAATCAACTTCAGTTACTTTCATTTTGTTTTTCATATTCTTTCTTTATTTGAACTTGTTTATGAGTTTCCCATGCTCTTCTATATTCAGCGTTTTCGAATAGCTTACTAAAGCCCGTAATATGCTTTAAGCGTAACAATTCGTCTGCCTCCATTCCTAGCTCATTACAGATATCTTCGTCAGCCCATCCGTTATCTAGCATTTGGAAAACCATGTTGCTCATTCCATTGATGCTATGCTTCCCTCTTGCTCTGTTATGCCTTACAGTTGATGCCATTCGGTCATTAATATCTTTATCAATAACTACGATTGGTAACATTCCTTTGTTTCGCTCTAGGATATCTTTATTAGTCTTGCAAGTAAAGTAACGATGGAATCCATCTACTATAATGTATTTCTTAATCTTCTCATCCCATATAGTTACAACGGGCTGAGTATATCCATCATGGAGAATTGAAGTATACAAAAGACGCATCTCGCTTTTAGCTACTGAATTTGGATTATAGTCATTCGCTTGGACCTGCCCAATGGGAACCCATCTGACAAAATCAATGGGCTGAGAATTCAATGGTGATAACTCCTTATGTATCCATTCTCTTAGTTCGTATATAAAAGACTCCTTGTAACAAGCCTCCTCATACTGCTTCCTGATTAATTTCTGTATTTCCTTCATTCTTTAGTTTTTTTCTAATTTGGTAACAAGCAGGGCTTCTATCAAAATTCTTAAGTTTCGTATGACTGATATCATTAGCTAGGATGCTTTGGACATGAACCTTGTGCATCTTATCTGCTAGATATTTTTCGTATATCTTGTCTTGTGCCTTAAACGCTTTAGCGAAACGCTCCTTCTCCTTGTCATCCATTATCAACTTGTCTAACAGATAATCTCTATATTCCTTCCAATCCGTAAACATAAATGGTAGCTCATACAAAAAGAAACCCGTGTCATTAGATTTTACCGCTGAGTTTATTCCCTTGATTCGCTTTACTAGTTTATTGTAATTTTCAGGTTCGCATTCTGCCATATAAAATAACTGATGTATTGCAGTTTCATGATGGAGATTTGAAACTCTCATCTTGTTTACGGGAATGCCGTGCTGATATTGATAGTCATAGATTCGATTGTAGGAAAACTCATTGTCGTTAATATATTTCCAAACATCCCTATAACTCCAATCGTAAATCGGATAAAAATTATAATGCTCTCGCTTAGGGTCAAACTTCTTTCCCCATGTAATCCATTTATAAGTTGCAGAATTCGTTAGCCCTAACAATCGTGTTGGAGATTCCTCTCCTCTAACCCCTGCTATGTGACAAGCTTTTTCTCCCTTATGGTAGTGAGCCATAAACTCATCAAAGAATGCATGGAATCTGTCAGCCTTCCACGGAGCTTTGTGTATTGCGATTGATTCCTTTGGTCTTATCCATTCCTCCCCTTCTCCCCATGTATTGACATAAGTTTCATATTGGCTAGTTGAGTTAGTCATCCTAAAAGGAATCTGAAACCAAAAAGGGTTAACATCCTCATGATTCATGATTTCCCTAACATGGTCTATTGTCGCATCCCATTCTGCCTCTTGGTCTAGAAATAAAACATTGAGAGGTAAACGATTTAAATCTCTTGCAACTTCCAAGCACAAATTAAAAACTACTGTGCTATCCTTACCTCCTGATATGTTGACATAGATATTCTCAAATTCCTGAAACAGATATTTCAGTCGCTCCTTCGCCTCCTCATAAACATTAGTTGATTTATATATCTTCATTTCTCCAAGTTAAAACGATAAACAACAACAGAGGGAACGCAAATAACAATTCTAGGAATAACAGAAATCTCTTCATGCTTTTTTATGTGTCCGATTTGTTTAGTTTAGATTTAAAATTGTTTTGAGTTTTGCAACCCTTTTAGGATTCAATTCTGAGCCATGATAATAGTTGCCTGATGCAATAACCATTTTAGCGGTAATACCTATTCCTGCGAATGGGTCAAATATAGTTAGCCCTTCTCCATGCTTCCTGAACATCTCAGTTATGGAATGAGATATTTTTTTGACATTTGATTCAGGAACAATATTAGTATTAAAGGATAAAACCGCTTGTTGGCTTTTTGTATACAAGGGGTATATAGTAACTCCTGCGAATTTATGCCCCATCGACTCCATACGATTTATTACTCCTTCATATGTCTTAATATCATATTCGATATATAACGGCTTGTTCTTGATAGCTGATTCTCCAAGCTTAGTTATAATTTCCTCAAACGTAAACGATGGAGCTTTGCCAATATCCTTACGCATTTTTGTCCTAAACCATTTTGTCATTCTCTCCTCCCACGGAGGGTCGCAATAAAGAATATCGTAATTAGGAAACTCCTTATAATCTAGAATTGATTTGCAGTCTGCTTTGTTCATCTAAAATACGGAGGTTTAACTTCAAAGAATACAGGGCTTTCTCTAAGAAAGCCTCCAATCTTTTTTCCCGTCCCTATGGAGCTTTTTATATCTAAATTGTGTTGGACTATTGACGGGATTACAACTCTGATATAATTCTTAGTTTTTTTAGTATAACTCTTCATTATCGAATCACATGAAAACGATTCCTTATCCGTATGTCTATATTCCTGAAATCCTTTTAAAAACTCAATGTTAAATAACATCCCTTGCATCCATAGGAATTCTTTTTCCGTATATATGCGTGTACCCATCTGTTGCTCATCAATATATTTTTGTCGAGGTGGGCAAAAAAATGAAACCGCAGGAATATTGTGGGACATGATATCATCAATATGTTTTGAAAAATTGGATGCGAGAATAACATCATCTTGTAACACTATACAATATGGATGCCCTGAATCTACTGCATGGTCAACAACTCTGTTGAAATTCCATAATGGACCATTCTTGTCGACATCATACATAATGTGAATATCCAAAAATCCCTGCTCTACTAATGCAGGGTGAATGTATTCGTTTATATATTGTTCCCTCTCCTTTACTCCTTGAATGTAAACGGGAACTCTTTTATACGTCATGCTTTCCTCTATTAATAATTATTGTTTCTTCTATGGGTGCCATCATTGTCCAATATTTATATTCGTCAATAAACCAATACGGCTTTGGAGGTTTCTTGCCCCATCTTAAATTGATTCCATATTTACGAGATGCCTCAACAAACCAATCGAATTCTTTTTGGTCCTCCTCGCTAAGTTTAGTTTTTACAATGTACCAATGCGGTACCCATGGCATAGTTTTAGCAAACTTCCATGTATGCTTTGCTATGAAAATTCTTGCTCTTTGTAATGCTAGTTCCTCGTTTTCCATTTTCCAAATATAAGCAATAACCTAATCAATGTCTAATTTTTGAGCGTCTAACTTATTCTTGAAGTGCTGAATTATCTGCTCAATCTTCTGTGCATAATAGGTGTCAAAACTTGGGTGCCCATCATTATCTTCCTTCCAACAGACATATAGTATCGCTCTTAATCTTTGAGATGGAGTTCTGTTTTTATGCTCTCCTGCTTCAACAGATAAACCCTCTAACATCTGCTCCTCTGATTCTTGAAAAGCCTCTTCTTTAATACCTACATATGCCATGCGTTGATTCAGTCCGAATAGCCTCCCTGCTTCATTGGGTGGCAATTCTTGAGTAGACAATACAATCTTTAGTGTCCTATCTGCTCTTGTGCTTATGCCTTCAATTTGGCTTGGTAACAATATTGGTTTCCCCATATCTTAAATGTCTTAAATATCTTCTGCCCTCTTCTTTGTCGTAAAACTCTGCTAGTAAATTTCCTTGGTCGTATATGCGAAGTATTTCGTCATGGTTAACCTTTGCCTCCATCCCGATATATCTAGTTCGCTTCCTTTTCGTAGGTTTCATAAATCCCGTTTAATTCTCCGATTAACTCCTTCCATTTTGCAGGGTTGCAAGTACAAGGCTTGTAGAATCTTCTAGTCTGAAATACCCTATTGTATATTTCCGCTAGTCTTTTAGTTTCTTCCTTCTCTATTTTTTCGTTTGTGTTTTGCCTGAACTTAGTCATCCATTGGTATTCCTCCTCAGTAAAACATAATGGTTTCTTTAAGGGGAATAATTTATTTAGTTTCTCCTTTCTTTCATCGCATCCACAATCCTCTCCTGCTAACCATTTGACTGCTTTCTTAATCCCCGTTTTCTCCGTTATCTTCTCCACTACATCTCCTGCCCCCGTAACGGGTTTCTTCGTCGTGCTTCTCTTCGAGGTATTGATTGAATTTCGCACTTGCTTTGTTTTTGATTTTCTGTTTTGCATTTTTTAAAGTATTAAATACTGAATGTTTCGGAATTTTAGTTTGCTTCTCAATGTTTCGCATACTCATACCATAGACAAAATGAAGTTCTAGCAACATCTTATCGTATTGGTGCATCGAATCTATGCACTCTCGTATACAAGTAATCAATTCACTATATGCCTTCTCTGACATTATGTTTAGCTCTCCAATATCTTCTATCTGCCCATCTAACGATATTGTCTTAGACGGCTTCCTAGCCGCATCTATAACGAAATTAGATAGTATTTTGAATATATAAACGGTGTTAACCTCCCCTTGATTATTGCGAATTCGATTTAAGTTGCCCTCTCGCTCCTCCATTTGTGATAGCTTGATGTACATGTCTTGGACATAATCCTCTGCTACGCTTGGAGCTGCTCCGACATAGATTGCGACCTTAATCCACTCATCATGTTTTTTGGCGATATCACTTAAATGTAGATTCACTGAGATAATTGTCGATTTCCTTTTTGAATTCAGGGAAATCGTAAACGATAATGTATTTGTATCCAAAGGGAGAAACTGCCTCCTCAAAATTCCTTTGTGCTACGCTTTGTTTGTTTGGCTTAATCTTAAATTCTATACATAAGCCATGATGGTTTTTATTTGGAACTAAAAGCAGCATATCACTTACTCCTGCAAGTTGACCTTCCTTTTTCATCCACGATGCCGTTTTTGCAAATCGATGTCCTCCATTCGGCACGCTAAAAAAGACCCGTGCTAAATTCGGATATTGATATCTGAAATATCGTACACAATTAATTTGTAGGCTTGATTCTCTGTGCCTCATTTTGCAACGGCTTGTATTTTTTGACTAGCTCCCTTTCCCATATTCGACTGAGCGTTTTCTTTTCTACTTCGATATATTCTTGGTTTTGATTTAACCCATATATTTTGTCCTTGCCTCTCCTCTCCATAGGAATAAAACCAATCCTACAATCTAATTCTGTATCCCAATATACATATATCTCGTAAAACATAATGTCTAGATTAGAAAATCGCTTACCCATCTGCTTGTAATAATTCGTGTTTTAAATATCCAATACAATACGGATTGATGTCCATAGATACTGCTTTCTTTTTGTACTTCAAGGCTTCCTTTAATAACACTCCGTATCCGCACGCCATATCCAATCCACAATCATGTTGCTGATATAATTTTTGTATCAACTCAATATTTGTATTGCATTCGATTTTTTGATTAGAGTAGATGATAACATTTGTTTTATGTACATCCCACCATGTTTCATGCTGAAATTCCGTATTGAATATTTTAGAAAACCCTTTGTCTCCTGAAAAATAATATGGAATATTCAAATCGAGTGCCATCTTCCGTGCTAACATTACCATATGTTTCCATCCCTTACCTTGGTCTTTGCCTACCCTATCGTTAAATGTTTCATATCCTCTAGGGAATGGAAGTTCACAATAAATAAAATCTGCCTTGTAAACTTCTTTTGGGTACGGCTCATTTGATTCTAAATCGTACGCTATGCCGTAATGACCATCATACTCAAAATAGGGAGTTTTCTGCTCCCTATATTCGTTAAACCCTTTAATTGCTGAATGATATATTATACTCATGTGTTGTATCCTAATTCTGCTTTTGCATTCTCTTGTAACCCATGCCTTTTGTCCCATAGCTTACCTCTGTATTCAGGGTGCATCTGTTGTAATCTTCTCCTCCATCTACTGATAGAATCAAATTGTGGGATGCTCCTGCGACTTAGCATGATGAGTAAAGTAAAGGCAGTTTCTTTTGGAGCTATGAAACCATAGGTTTCCCAAACTAGCTGCGTTAATTTCAAATCACTATCTCTTGTTTCAGGTCGATTTTTCAGATAGTGTTCGACCACTTGCTTTAGTATCAATTTCTTGCTTTCCATATTAACTTTCGTCTTGAATATATTGTGATTGGATATAGTCTAAATATTTGTTAGACAATTTCAAAGTTTCCTCTTCGGATATAGTTACCCACATCATATCGTGGCTTTTGTTTAGGGGTACAAGGATTTGTATGCAATCAAATTCTTTCATGATTACACCATATCCGTTTTCTTTCAAATACTCCTCTGCGTATCGCAAATGCCAATACCATGTAATGTCATCCCTATTTCGTTTTTCCATGCTCATCTCTTATTTAATGATTGTAAAAATGCAGCCAAACTCTTGGTCAAATCTGTCGAGAAGATTCTCATAATCTCCCGACTTCATGTCCGTTAACATTTCCTGAATTTTGGATTCATGCCAATCAAGTTCTTGTCCGATTCGCTTTGCTAATCCAAGCAGGTAGAAAGCGTTCCCCTGCGGTCCTCTTAAATCTATAATATTATCTGTCATCATTTCAAATATAGGTAATAGTTTTGAGAATTCCAAATTTAGAATTATGCCGTTTCTAGAATATTCTTGTAATGCCAATAAGCTTTGGTAACATAATCCTTGTTTAGATTTTTAGGTTCTTGATATTTGATTGTTCGGATGTCTTTCCCTGCTTTTCTCCTTTGGTTTTTCATGTGTTCAAACGATGCCTTGTCATATTCCTCAATCCATTCTTGTGCTAGTTGCCTCTGCATATCTTCTAAATCAATGTCAATCGTCTTGCCAATAATATGTAAGCTCAGTAAACTAAGTTTTGGGATTCCCGTATCAAGGTATTCTTTAAACTGCTTTTTAGTCAATTCGTATAATCTCCTCAGAGATTCCCTCTTCTGTTCCTCGCTAGGTTCATTTTTAGGGCTTTCTAGCATCTTTCGTGGCTTCAGAGATATGTTATGCCTATTGCCGTCTACATAGTTCCTTAGAATGGACGAAATGAAATGAGCGTTCATATTCATGGGTTTTCGGATATCTGTCCTCCCTGCTATCCAATTATCGAATGCCTTGCGTATAATCGGTAGTGGGAGCTTCCCGAAATTCTCTCGTACAAATTCTACAACGAGCTTCGGGGTTTCAGGAATCTTAATGTCCGCTAAAACACATAGTCTTTGTATCTCATTTCCTAGAGCTTGATTGTCGCAATCAATTACATATATCTCAGTTTTCATTCCAATCAATTAATTGTTTATTAGGGTTAATCTTGTCTTGGTATGGCAATTCGTCCTCCCATCTTCGCTGATTGATAAATGTAGATAAATGCGGTAAGAATTCCATCTTGTTTGCGTTTTGATGAGCAGTAACGTATTCGGGTATTCTTTGAATCATAGCCCTTTTATCTTTGTCGCTCAATCTCAAAAAAGCCTTTCTTGATGTTTGCTTGTTGCCTCGCTTACCATAAGATTGCCATAAAATCTCAAAAGCCTCTGTGTACGCCTTATTATCCCTTATACTATTATCTTTATTTATAGTGTTTATACTATATAGTTGTCGATTCTGACTAGGGGGTATTGGCATTTCTGACATGGGGGTATCCTCATTTTTGGGAATACCCCCCTTCACTAGTGATGGGAGGATGTATATTCTCCTTTGAGTAACTTCTCCTTTGTCGTTATAAATTAATTCCCGATTAATGTAGCGTTCGGTTTCTAGCTTTTTCAATGTCCTCGCTACGGAGGATGTCGACATCTTCAGCGTTTCCTCTAGCATTCGATTGCTAGGATAAGCGTACCCCTCTCGTTTGGCTAGGGAGATTAAAACACCCATAAGTATAGCCTCCTTTGGATTTAACGTATCCAAAAGATGAGTAGGGAATAGAATAAAATAGTTAGTATTATCTTGGTTTTCCATATCTTTGTTAAATCTAATTCGAGTTTTCCATATTCGCAAATTAGTTTACAAAGGGAGTTAGTCATCGACTCCCTTTGTTTTTTTCATTTTTACTATGGGCTTGGAGAACTTCTCTTTTGCTGCTTCAATGACTAGCCCGTATTCGTTTACAGCCATTAGATTACGCTTCCCTGATTCAAGTGCAGCCTTGCATTTATCTTCTACTTCTAGAAGTTTCTGTTTGGCTTCTTGCCATTCGGGGATATGCTTGTAATCTAATATTCGTCTACCCTCGGAGTATTCAATATCATAACCCAAGTAGCTCTGCTTGTGCCATTTCTGTGCCTCCTGCTGCACTATCTCTTCGATATCCTTCTCAATCTCTGACATCAAGTCTTTTGTTTCCTTAATGAAGATTTTTAAATCTAACGCATTTGTCCTGCCATCAATGACTGATTTGTGATGATGAGTTAAATAATCCTCTATTAGTTCTTTTACTGATTGGTTTTCCATATTCTCAAAATTAAAATGGTAAATCGTCTGCGATGTCCTTGTCTTGTTTTGGCTTTTCAGATGCCTGATAAATCTGTGCCATCGTATCATCTCCCGTCATAACATATTGCTCTAGAATCTGAGCCATATAAGTCATTTTTGAAATTGGAATCTTGTCAGCCATTGCCATGTCACCCGCTACCTTTAATACGCTCATGCGTGTAATCCTCTTCTCTGTTTCAGGGTCTTTTTTGCTCCCTGAGAATCCACCTCCGTTAAATGCAGGTTGGGATGGCTTGATAGTATAAAAGGTATTGCCGTTATAATCCCTCGATGTAATTGTGTAGGTTGCTTCCTGACCCTCTACAAATTTGTTTTGGTCTTGAGATTTGGAGTTGTATTCTCCACTATCTCCGTTCTCGAATGAAATCTCGAATTTGTACATTAAGCCGTACTTA
>Ga0208645_1000703_pt1 | contig 33583 bp, 30 predicted proteins | sample VirMetDEL_Sep_01_FD_184519 | JGI IMG/M metagenome (GOLD analysis project Ga0208645, IMG submission 184519) | Aqueous microbial communities from the Delaware River and Bay under freshwater to marine salinity gradient to study organic matter... | ecosystem: Environmental > Aquatic > Marine >... | reverse complement strand
ACACCATGCTTAGTTGGGCAGTCACTTTCCTGATCATCGCCATCATCGCCGCTGTACTGGGCTTCGGTGGTATCGCCGGCACCGCTGCAGGTATCGCCAAGATTCTATTCGTGGTGTTCCTGGTGCTGTTCATCGTCTCGTTCATCATGGGCCGTCGCCCACGCATGTAGGGAGCCATAGATGCAGTCGATACACGCCATTGCCGCCGCCCTGCTGATGGGCGGCGCCCTGGCGGCTCAGGCCGCCGACCGTGACGCCAGTTTCCATCCAGGCGAATTGCTCACCAGCAATGCCGAGTACCGCGAAGCCTGGCAGGATCTGGTAAAGGATGAAGAACGCCTGCCGGAGTGGCTGATCAATCTCAGTGGATTGTCCACCCCCATGCAGGCCGTGGAGGCCGACAGTGATCGCTACCTGGTTGGCCAGATATGCGAAGCGCAGCGGTGTTTCGGGCAACGCGCCTATGTCGCTTTCGAATGGGAAGACGACGACGCCTATGCGCTATACGTGCAGGTACCGGATGGCCTGCCCGAGGATCGCGCCCCCAGTGAACACGCCAGCCTGCGCTGGCTGGGCGAGCCGGACGAGGAAGTCCAGCAGATGCTGATGGAACAGCTGCGCAGCGACCCGAACTGGTACTAGGGTTTGTACGAAAAGTCGTCGAGCGAAGGTCAGGCGAGGCAAAAACGGGTGAGGAAGCGGAGTTTACTAGCTGTAAATGAGCATTCCGAACCTGTTTTTAACGAAGCATCACCGAGCGCAGGCACTTTTTCGTACAGAGCCTAGGGACGGTGCCCGCTGCTCGAGGCAGCGAAGGACCTGACCGCCGGCTAACGGCGTCCCATGCAAAGGGACGACGCGTTATCATCCCCCGCCAGAACGACGAGGGGGTGCGGCATGCTCAATGGCCTGTGGCTGAGTTTTTTCCTGGTGGCAGCAGTCGCGGGCGTCTCCCGCTGGCTGATCGGCGATGACCCGGCAGTGTTCGCCGCCATGGTCGAGAGCCTGTTCGCCATGGCCAAGCTGTCGGTGGAAGTGATGGTGCTGCTGTTCGGCACCATGACCCTGTGGCTCGGCCTGCTGCGCATCGCCGAACAGGCGGGCCTGGTGGATGCCCTGGCACGCGTACTGGGCCCATTGTTCGCGCGGCTGATGCCGGAAGTGCCACGCGGCCATCCGGCGCTGGGCCTGATCACCATGAACTTCGCCGCCAACGGCCTGGGCCTGGACAACGCGGCCACCCCCATCGGCCTCAAGGCCATGCGCAGCTTGCAGGAGCTCAACCCCAACAAGCTGGTGGCGAGCAATGCGCAGATTCTTTTTCTGGTACTCAACGCCTCATCGCTGACGCTGCTGCCGGTGTCGATCTTCATGTACCGCGTGCAGCAGGGTGCGGAGGATCCGACCCTGATATTCCTGCCAATTCTGCTGGCCACCAGCGCTTCCAGCCTGGTCGGCCTGCTGTCGGTCGCGCTGATGCAGCGCCTGCGCCTGTGGGACCCGGTGGTGCTGGCGTACCTGATCCCCGGGGCGCTGCTGCTAGGCGGGTTCATGGCCCTGCTCGCCGGCCTCAGCGCCACCGCCCTGGCCGCACTGTCCTCGCTGCTCGGCAACCTGACCTTGTTCGGCGTGATCCTGGCGTTCCTGGTGGTCGGCGCACTGCGCAAGGTCCAGGTCTACGAACAGTTCATCGAAGGTGCGCGCGAGGGCTTCGATATCGCCAAGAGTCTGCTGCCGTATCTGGTGGCCATGCTCTGCGCCATCGGTGTGCTACGCGCGTCCGGGGCCCTGGAATTTGGCCTCGACGGCATCCGCTGGTTGGTGGAAACCTTCGGCTGGGACACGCGTTTCGTCGATGCCCTGCCCACCGCCCTGGTCAAGCCATTTTCCGGCAGCGCGGCACGCGCCATGCTGATCGAAACCATGCAGACCCATGGCGTGGACAGCTTCCCGGCGCTGGCCGCGGCAATCGTCCAGGGCAGCACGGAAACCACCTTCTACGTGCTGGCCGTGTACTTCGGCGCGGTGGGTATCCAGCGCGCTCGCCACGCGGTCGGCTGTGCCCTGCTGGCGGAGCTGGCGGGGGTCATCGCCGCGATCAGCGTCACCTACTGGTTCTTCGGCTGAGCACTGGGGCTCAGTCAGCGCCGAAACCGAGCTTGTCGCCGGCCCAGGCCAGCACCGGATCGGTGTGCTGGTACGCTCGCAGTTGCCGCAGCTTGGGCGCGATGAACGCCTCGAAATCCTCGGCCTGCTCGAAGTACACCCCAGTGAAGATGGTGAACATCGACTTGTTGCCCACCGTGGCATAGAACAGGTTGCCCACCGGCTCACCGTCCTGAGTCAGCAGCTTGAGGCTGGCGCGACTGGCCAACTCGGTCTCCAGCGGCAGATCCTGCTGCGCCAAGCCACTCTCACGCAGGCCGAACGAGGCGCCGAAGGTTTCGGCGTAGCTGGTCATCAAGGCATCACCGGCGCGCGGGTAGAGCGAGACGCCGCTGTACAGGTAGAACCAGTCGCTATCGCTACTCTCGAAACTGAGGTCGATGCTGCGCGCAGCGTAGGTCACCAGCTTTTCGTAGCGGCCATCCTGCGGTGCCTCGTAGGCGGCGAAATCCTCGCCACTGAGCAGCAGACGGCGCTCTTCGGCGACGGGCGGCTCGTTGTCGATACAGCCTGCGAGCGATAGCAGGCTGATCAGCAGCATGAGTCTGAACATGACATTCCTCCCTGAATTGGCGCAGGCAGCTTGCCCGAATGCGCCGCACCCCGCCAGCGACAGCCATCGCCGCTGTGCGCGGTGCCACAGCCTTGCTCAGCGCATCGACGCCTCAGCTACCGCTCAGGCGAAAACCGACCTTGAGCGTGACCTGGTAGTGCGCCACCTTGCCGTTCTCGATATGGCCGCGGGTGTCGACCACCTCGAACCAGTCCATGTTGTGTACGCTCTTGGCGCATTCGGCCAGGGCATTTTCGATGGCCTCCTCGATGCTGGTGGGGGATGAGCCGACGATCTCGATCTTCTTGTAGGTGTGGTGGCTGGACATGGAAGACTCCTGTGTCTTGAAGGTTCTTGTTCAGACTAGCCCGCCGCGCATAAGTGTCATCTGTATCGCCCGCACCCGCACGCAATGGCGCGCTGGAAACCACAACGCAGGCTCCAGCACGCACGCTGACCTCAGAAGTCCAGCTGATAGCCAAGGGTGAAGGTGCGACCCCGCCCCTTGAAGTTGTAGTCATCGGCGATGCGCGCCGACTGCGAGTAGTAGCTGAAGTAGTCCTCGTCGAGCAGGTTGTCGATGCCCAGCGACAGGCTGCCTACCGGCAGACGGCGGCTGACGCTGGCCGAGAGCAGGGCGTAGCCGTCGAAGTCCAGTCGCGGATCGTCGAAGCTGCGGCTGACGTAGTAGTTGTATTGCAGGTAGCTCGACCAGTCGTCGTTCCAGTTGGCTTGCCAGCCCAGGCTGTACTGATCCGGCGCGATGTTCAGGCCGGTCAGGCGCGTGTCCACCTTGCCGTCGTCATCGGTATCGGACTTGCCCTGGCTGTGGGCATAGCTGCCGCGCAGGCTGTGACGCTCGTTCAGGTGCCAGTTGCCGGTCAGCTCGTAGCCCTGGATCTCGACCCGCTCGCGATTGGCGATGTAGTTACCGTCAGCGCTCACCGACAGGCGCTCGCCAAGGTTGGAGAAGGACTCGTAGTAGCTCAGCTCCATGTCCACCCGCTCGAAGTTCAGGCGCAGGCCCACTTCGCGCGAGCGGGTGATGATCGGCTCCAGCTCCAGCAGACTCTCCACGTCCTGCCCGGGCTCATCGAGGCCACGCAGCACACGGCCGATGTCGGGCATGCCGAAGCCTTCGGAGTAGCCGCCGTAGAGCTGCGCCCAGTCAGTGGCCTGGTAGGTGAAGCCATAGTTGCTCAGGGTCTTGCCGAACGACACCTTGCCGCCGCTGACGCTCACCCCACCGGCGTTGTTGGTGCCCCATACGGTATGAAAGTCATCCACATCCAGCTCGGCATGCTCGCGGCGCACACCGGCCATCAGGGTCAGCTTGTCGGTCAGGTGCAGGTCGCCCTGGAGGAAGCCGGCCTGGTTATCGTAGGTGGACGGCGGCACGTAGCTGCGACCGGTTTGCACCAGCACCTGCTCGCCCTTGTCACGCAACAGGTCGACGCCACCGCTCAGGTCGAGCAGCCCGTCGAACAGGCCTTTGCGGCGCAGGGTCAGCTTGCCGCCCCACTTTTCCGAATCGCTGCGACTTTGCTCCCACAGGGTGCCGACCGGGGCGATGTTCGGATCCTGGAACGAGCCCGAAAGCAGCGCGCCGAACTGACCGCGATAGCGCTGGTGATAAAGCTGCAGGTCGAGCACGTTGCCGTACAGGTCTTGGTTGCTGTAGCTGAAGCTGTACTGGCGGTTCTCGTTGAATGCCGGGTCGCCCTGCGGATCACCCTTGCGTGCGGTGCTGGGGATACCGGTGGCGCGGTCGCCGAGCACCGGTACGTAGTCGTTGTTGCCCCGGAGCTCATAGTGGTTGGCGCTGAACTGCAGGTGCTGGACATCGTCGAGCCAGTAGCCGAGCTTGAACATCAGGTCGTGGTCGCGGGTGTCCTGAATCTCGCCGGGGTAGGCGACGCCGATCAGCTCGTCATTGGCGTCGTAGAAGGCGCCACGTTCCTGCCAGGTAGCGCCGAACAGGGTTTCCCAGTCGCCCTGCTGGGCACTGAGCCGGTAGTTCAGCTTGTAGCCCAGGCCGTCCTTGCTGAAACGGTCGTCGCTCTCCAGGCTGACCCCGGCGTGCTGGCTGATGCCGTTGCCTTCGGGGCGACGACTGATGAAGTTGACGATACCGCCAGTGGCGCCGCCGCCATGTTCGGCCGAGGCACCATGGATCACCTCAATGCGCTCGATCTGCGCCAGGTCGATGGTGTAGCTGCTGCGCCCGTCGTTACGAATCGAACTGGCCTGCGGCACGCCGTCGACGAGGAACTGCGGGGTACGGCCACGCAGCGTTTCACCGGCGTTGGACATCTTCTGCCGGCTCGGCGAGTAGGACGGAATCAGGTTGCTCAGCACCTGGCCCGGATCGCTGCTCAGCGCCAGCTGCTGTTCGATCTGCTGGCGGTCGATGACCGTCACACGCTGGCTGGTCTCGCCCACGGCACTGTCACTGCGCAGGGTGCTGACGGTCATCGCATCCAGCTGCAGCACATCGCTACCCGTCTTACGCTGCGCCGGCAGCGCCTCGAGGCCATAGACCCCCGGCGCCTGACGCACCACGCGCAAGCCGCTGCCTTGCAGCAGACGGGCGAAGCCTTCCTCGAGCGGATAGCTGCCCTGCAGGCCCGGGCTGCTGTGCCCCTGCAGCAGCCCGGCATCGAACGAGAGGGCGACGCCGGCCGCGCTGGCATACTGGTTGAGCGCCTCGGCCAGGGAGCCAGCGGGAATGTCGAAGGACTGCTGCTGTACGGCTGGCTCTGCTGATGTGGCACTGGCCACCGGCACCAGCAGTGACAGGGAGGAACAGAGCAGCACGGCCTGAATGGCGGCGCTCAGCGAATGCAATTTGCAGCAAGGATGACGCATGAATTTCCCCTGAAGGTTGAAGGCCTGTAGCCGGTTTTTCAGGAGGGCCGCGCCAGTCGAGAAAAAAGTGCAAATAGCACTGAATATATTTACCAGCTAGACCTTTGGCACCAGCGTCACCCAGTAATCGCTGCGCCGCACCACACGTAGCGGCAGGTTGTGTTCCAGCGCCGCCAGGGCACGATCGGTATCGGCCAACGGGAAGCTGCCGGACACCTTCAACCCGGCCAGAGCCGGGTCGAGGCGCAGCACACCGTGGCGATAGCGCGCCAGCTCGGCGATTACCTCGCCCAGCGGCCGATCCAGCGCGAGCAGGCTGCCCTGCGTCCAGGCCGTCGTGGCAGCATCGTTGGCGCGTGGCGGTCCGAGTCGTTCAGCATCGAAGCGCAGCTGCTGCCCGGCGACCAGCGTGTGCATGTCGTACAGATGGCGCAAAGGCGCAACCTCCACGCGCTGCTGCAACACCGCGACCTGACAATGGTGCGCGTCGCTGCGCACGCAGAAGCGCGCGCCATGGCTGCGCACCACGCCGTAACGGGTTTCCAGCAGCAGCGGTCGCGCCTCATCGACGCTATCAAGCAGCGCCTCGCCACTGAGCAGACACAGCACCCGTCGCTGCCCGTCGGTATGCCACTGCGCGGCGCTGGCCGTGCCGAGCATCAGCTGGCTGCCGTCGCTCAGTTGCCACTGACGGCGCTCGCCTACACCACTGCGGTAGTCGGCCAGCCAGTAGCGGCGGGTATCGCTGTGCCAGGCGAACCAGCCCAGCGGCAACGCCATTGCCAGCAGAGCCAGGCTGCCGAGCAGGCGCCGACGGCCATGATCGACGCCGCGCAGGGTGGATGATGCGATGGGGCCGGGCAGCAGCCCCAGTTGCTCGCGCAGCTTCTCGATCTGTTGCCAGGCCTGGCGATGAAGCTCGTCGGCGTCATACCAGCGCTGCCAGGCCTGCTGCTCGTCGGCATCGCTGGCGCCGGAGCACAGTCGCGCGTACCAGCCACTGGCGGCCTTGAGAGCGGCGCGCTGGGCCTCGGTCACGACTGCCAGCCCGCCTGCAGCAGACAGCAATGCTCCACGGCACGGGCCATGTAGTTGTTCACGCTGCGCAGGGAAACACCCAGGCGAGTGGCGATCTGCGCATAGGTCAGGCCGTCGAGCTGGGACAGTATGAACACCTCGCGCACCTTGTGGCCGAGGCCGGTGAGCATGCGATCGACCTCCATCAGCGCTTCCAGCAGCAGCGCCTGCTGCTCGGCGCTGGGCTGCTCGGCCTGTGGCCGGCTGGCCAGCACATCGAGGTAGGCCTGCTCCAGCGAACGCCGGCGCAGAAAATCGACCATCAAACCGCGCGCCACGGTGGCCAGGTAATCACGCGGTTCGCGGATGCTCGCGGCATTGCCGGCACGCAGCAGGCGCACGAAGGTGTCCTGCGCCAGATCGGCGGCATCGCAACGGTTACCCAGGCGTCGCCGCAGCCAGCCTTGCAGCCAGCTGTGATGATCACGGTAAAGGGTATGCAGCACCTGGGCTTCGGCAGGCATGGCGCGACTTCATATCAAATGACAATGAATTGCATTGTCATCTTTGCCGGGCCAATTTGGCAATCTTCCCGCCGCTTAACAGGCCGTTGCAAACCCAGACGACGACTGCAGGGAGGCAGAGTGATGCAGGAAGCCAAAGCCGAGCTCGTCCTTCAACAGCCTGTTAGCGCCTCGACTCGTCCAGGCTGCCCAAACGGGCATTGATCCAGTTGACGCCATCCTCGACCCCGCCAAAGGGATACAGGTGCCAGCCGATGCGGCCCAGTTGCCGGCCACCCAGCCCAGCCTGCAACTGATCCCAGTAGCGCTCGGCGCCCACGCGCTGCATCAGGTTGGTCATCGACAATCCATAGCGGCGCAGGATGGACGCGGAGGTCGCCACCCCGAACTGACGGGCGAAGCGCAGCAGCTTGCCGACATCCGCCGGGCCAGGCACGCCGATGCGCACCGGGGTATCGATGCCCTGCTGGCGCAACTGCTCGATCCAGCGCACCACTGCCTCGGCATCGAAGCCGAACTGCGTGGTGATCTCCACCGCGCAGCCGGTTTCACGGAGAAAATCCAGCTTCCACTTCAGCGCGCGCATCAGCTCGCCGCTGTCGATCTTCGGGTGCCCTTCCGGGTAACCGGTGATCACCACCTGCTCGATGCCGTGGCGCTCCAGTACGCCGCTGGCCAGCAACGCCAGAGAATCCTGATACGGCCCGGCCGGCGTGGCCGGATCGCCGCCAACGAACATGAAGCGCTTCGGCGCGGCCTGAGCGACCAGCGCGCCGAGCAGTTCATCGCGGTCCGCCTCGGAGCGCAGTCGGCGTGAGGATATGATCGGCACCGGCTCGGCGCCACAGGCCCGGATGACCTGCGCCGCACGGATGCGCTGGGCATGGTCCTCATTGCCGAGAAAGGCGATGTTGATCGGCGTGCCCGCCGGTATGGCCGCCCGCGCCTGCTCGACTTCGTGGATACCCTTGCCAGTGACCTCCAGCGTATAGGGGGCGAAACCGACTGAACTGTTGCACAGGTTGGACATTGGCGCCTCGTCTGAACCGGCCAGGCCGCTAAGCGGATGAAAGTCGCGTGATGCTAGCAAGCGACCTCGCACGCCACGTCGCTGGTAGCGTCGTGGCGTGCCGCAGAGGCGACCTGGCCGGTCAGTCCGGAGCTGGCGCCAGCTCCTTCGTCAGCCAGCGCGCCAGGCGCTCGCTGCGCGGGTCGGCGCGGCGCGTCCACAGCGCCAGGCAGCCGCTGGTCTCGACGAAGCCCCAGGGCGCGACCAGACGACCGGCACGCAGGTCGTCGGCCACCAGAGTCTGCGGCGCGATGGCCACGCCGAGCCCGGCAGCTGCCGCCTCCAGCAGATAGTAGAGATGCTCGAAACCCTGGCCTTGCCGTAGCCGCTCGGCCGCCAGCCCCTGGGCCTGCGCCCACTGCGGCCAAGCCTGCGGGCGCGAGGTGGTGTGCAGCAGTGGCTCGGCATACAGCGCCTCGACACTGGCCGCGAGCAGTTGCCCATGGTTGGCGTAGCGCGGGCTGAGCACCGGGCCGATGCGCTCCGGCGCCAGCTCGAACACCTGCATGTCACTCGGCCAGGGCGGGTCAGCGAACAGCAGGGTGGCATCCACCTCGGCGCTGCGCGGATCCAGCTCGCCCTGACTGGCCGACAGCTGCAAGCGCAGATCCGGCAGCTCGCGCTGCAGGCGATCCAGGCGCGGGATGAACCAGCGCGCCAGCAGGCTGCCCGAGCAGCCGAGGACGAAGGGGCGCTCCTGGGTTTCGCGGCGCAGCTCGGCGCAGACGCCACTCAGGCGCTCGAAACTCTCGGAGGTGACATCACGCAAACGCAACCCGGCATCGGTGAGTTTCACGCCGCGCCCGTCCTTGTCGAATAGACTCAGGCCAAGCTGTTCTTCCAGCGCACGAATCTGCCGGCTGATGGCGCCGTGGGTGACGTGCAGCTCTTCACCCGCCTTGCTGATGCTTTGCAGGCGCGCGGCGGCCTCGAAGGCGCGCAGGGCGTTGAGCGGGGGCAGTTCTCGGCTCATGAATACGTGAATTTTCCTGACATGTCACTGCAATCTAATCGCTTTTCCCCGAGTCGGCCAGAGGTAGAATGGCCCCATCACTCACTCGCCCTGCCAGCTACGCGCTGTCGACAAGGAGCACGCCATGACCTCATTTCGCACCGGCCCCGACGCCCGCGGCCTGTTCGGCCGCTTCGGCGGTCAGTTCGTCGCCGAAACCCTGATGCCGCTGATCAATTCGCTGGCCGCCGAATACGAGAAGGCCAAGGACGATCCGGCCTTCCTCGAAGAGCTGGCCTATTTCCAGCGCGACTACATCGGCCGCGCCAGCCCGCTGTATTACGCCGAACGTCTCTCCGAGCACTTCGGCGGAGCGAAGATCTACCTCAAGCGCGAAGACCTGAACCACACCGGCGCGCACAAGATCAACAACTGCATCGGCCAGATTCTCCTGGCCAAGCGCATGGGCAAGCAGCGCATCATCGCCGAGACCGGCGCTGGCATGCACGGTGTGGCCACTGCCACCGTGGCCGCGCGCTTCGGCATGCAGTGCGTGGTGTACATGGGCACCACCGACATCGATCGCCAGCAAGCCAACGTCTTCCGCATGAAGCTGCTCGGCGCCGAGGTGATCCCGGTCACCGCCGGCACCGGCACGCTCAAGGATGCGATGAACGAGGCCCTGCGCGACTGGGTGACCAACGTCCACAACACCTTCTACCTGATCGGCACTGCCGCAGGCCCGCATCCGTACCCGGCCATGGTGCGCGACTTCCAGTCGGTGATCGGCAATGAGGTGCGTGAGCAGATCCTGGCGAAGGAAGGGCGCCTGCCCGACTCGCTGGTGGCCTGCATCGGCGGCGGCTCCAATGCCATCGGCCTGTTCCACCCCTTCCTCGATGACAAAGACGTGCAGATCGTTGGCGTCGAGGCGGCCGGCCACGGCATCGACACCGGCAAGCATGCGGCGAGCATGGCCGGCGGCGCGCCGGGCGTGCTGCACGGCAACCGCACCTTCCTGCTGCAGGACGCGGACGGCCAGATCACCGATGCCCACTCGATTTCCGCCGGCCTCGACTACCCTGGCGTCGGCCCAGAGCACGCCTGGTTGCATGAGATCAAGCGTGTCGAGTACGTACCGATCAGCGATGACGAAGCGCTCGAAGCCTTCCACCACTGCTGCCGCCTGGAAGGCATTATCCCAGCCCTGGAAAGCGCCCATGCACTGGCCGAAGCCTTCAAACGCGCACCCAAGCTGCCCAAGGATCACCTGATGGTGGTCAACCTGTCCGGTCGTGGCGACAAGGACATGCAAACCGTGATGCACCACATGGGCGAACAGGAGAAACACGCATGAGCCGCCTGCACAACCGCTTCGCCGAACTCAAGGCGGAAAACCGCGCCGCGCTGGTCACCTTCATCACCGCCGGTGATCCCGACTACGCCACCTCGCTGGAAATCCTCAAGGGCCTGCCGGACGCTGGCGCCGACGTGATCGAGCTGGGCATGCCCTTCACCGACCCTATGGCCGACGGCCCAGCCATCCAGCTCGCCAACATCCGCGCGCTGGACGGCAAGCAGAACATGCTGAAGACCCTGCAGATGGTTCGCGAATTTCGCGCCGGCAACCAGAGCACGCCGCTGGTGCTGATGGGCTACTACAACCCGATCTTCTGCTACGGCGTCGAGCGTTTCATCAGTGACGCCAAGGAAGCTGGCGTCGACGGCCTGATCGTGGTCGACCTGCCGCCAGAGCACAACGACGAGCTGTGCGAGCCGGCGCAGAACGCAGGCATCGACTTCATCCGCCTGACCACACCGACCACCGACGACGACCGCCTGCCCACCGTACTGGCCGGCAGCTCCGGTTTCGTCTACTACGTGTCGGTGGCCGGCGTCACCGGTGCCGGTGCGGCGACCATGGATCACGTCGAGCAAGCCGTGGCGCGCCTGCGTCGCCACACCGACCTGCCCGTGTGCATCGGCTTCGGCATCCGCACCCCCGAGCACGCCGCCGAAGTGGCCAAGCGCGCCGAAGGCGCGGTGGTCGGCTCGGCGCTGATCGACAAGATCGCCGAGGCGCAAAGCCCGCAGCAGGCCATCGACGGCGTACTCGGCCTGTGCCGCGAACTGGCCGAGGGTGTGCGCAACGCGCGCCGCTGAGCAATGCAAGTAATACAAAAACCGCTGATGGCCTGAGCTATCAGCGGTTTTTATGGGTGGGACGGCTACTGCTTGCCATCGCCCCAGCTTGGGAACGCTAGGTTCCCTGGAGGGACTCTTCGCGCTCAGAAGCAAGCGCTTTTCTGTGGCAATTGAGGCCCTTCCTAGTGCTTCCCCGGCTGGTGCTGGCTTGCATGTTACCCAAGCATGTCGAGTGCCTTCTCTTCACCACTTGCTGGATGACCAAGATTTTTGCAACCTGCCCTGATCGAATTGCTCAAGGCCAGGATCGGCGAGAGCTAAGGAGCAATCATGCACAGCCAGAGCGAATTTCTTGAGGCCATACGGCAACACACGACCAGCAAAGCAGATGTAAGTCTTGCTAGCAGGCTTATCGAGGATTTGCGGATCGACGGTGACGATGCCGAGGAGTTGATCGAGGCGCTCAATGCGCGCGCTCACCCTGACTGTCCGGATGTGAAGTGGCAAAAGCACTTTCATGCAGAAGGCGAGTTGTTGTCATGGAGCCATTTCCCGAAGTGGCTGGCGTATCACGCTGGACTTGTTAAGCACCCACCATTGCGCACCGTCGAGTCGCTAACAGTCGAGAAACTGATGACGCTGTACCGGTTGAACCGGAAGATGATCTGAACATTCCCATACTTGCCAGCAGGTCGATAAAACCCGATGCAGCACCGTCAGCCTCGGGCAGAAACAAGAACGCCCGCGTTGAAGCGGGCGTTTGCAGGCGAACCGGCGTTACTCCTGGCCGTACTGCTCCAGTTCGCTGTCGTCGTCCAGACCCTTCATACCCGGGCCACTGCCCATGGCGAAGGCCATGAACTCGGCGACGCTCATGGCCTTGCCGTTGAAGGTCACCTGGTCGTCCGCATAGGTCAGCGAGCCACGCAGGGCATTGCCGTCTTCCACCACCCACTGCGAGGCCAGCGCCATGCCACTGAACATCTCGGTCATCATTTCCGCTTGCTGGGCGAGGGCTTGCGGGTCAACAGCGCCGCTGGCCGCGCCTTCCAGTGTGCCCTGCACCCTGGCCAGATCGCCGATCACCGCCTTGTCCAGCTTGAAATCGGCCTTCAGAGCGGCCAGCGCGCTTTGCGCCAGCTCCTGCGGGCTGCTGGCATCGTCTGCGGGTTTGCGCAGGTTGAACGACAGCGCGGCCTTACCCTGGCCGTTGGCAGTGTTCAGCGAGAACTCGTCCAGGGCCAGCTCCGGGGCACCTTCCAACAGGGCCAGGGTGAGGCCTTTGAATTCTTCCCCGATGTCGCTACCAGGCTCCTGACCTTCCAGGCTGCTCAGTATCAGCTGGTTATAGGCGTCCTCAAGCGCCTTGAGCGCGGTCTCGTCGAGATGACGGGCGCTGAGGGCCAGCTTCACGCCGCCGACCTCTTGCTCCTGCACCAACACCCGATCAATGCGATAGCCCATGCTCTGATCCAGGCTGCCACCGTTCTGGGTCAGGGCTTCCTCGATCACCGCGTCCTGCAGTTCGATCTGCATCTCTGAAGATGACTGGATCGTCATGCTCCTGATCGTGACTGAACTCGGGCCCAGGGCAAAGCCGCTGGCGTTTTTCTGCTTTTCAGCCTGCATACTCAGGTCACGCATCTTCAGGCTGACCGGCCGGTCGTTGCGGCTCTCGGCAATGTCGAAATCGAATTCGGCCAGCTGCCCGCTGAGGCTGACGCGTTTTCTGTCAGCGGAAACGCTGATGTCCAGGCCCGCCGGGGAGGTACGCAGGGTGCCCTTGCTGTCGCTGTATTGCAGCGCAGCCAAGTCGATGCGGCCACTCTGGCTCTGGTCATAATTCAGCGCGACTTCACCCGTTAACGGCAATTTACCGCCGGCCGCTGCGAACAGCGGCGCGGTCAGCTCATTCTGCTCCAGGCTGAAGTGGCTCTGCGCCATGACCGGAGCGAGCTTGCCGGCAGCCAGCCGCGAGGGCGGAAACGGGCCATGCTCGAGTTTGTCGCTGAAGGCCAGGATCAGCGGCTCCTCATTGGGCCCGGTGGCAAAGCTGAAGGTGTAACGAGCACGGCTGGAAAAGACGCCCTGCTCGAATTCGACCATCTGAACCTGGGCCTTGAGGTGCGGCACCTCCTCGGCCAGCGAGGCATTGGCCTGGCTGACGGCGGCCTGCAGTTGCTGTTCGACCAGAGTGCCGGTGTACCAGGCGCCGGCAACGGAGACGCCGACGATAGCGAGGGGAATGGCAACGGCCAGGGTAGTCTTTTTCATGCTGAGTCCTTGCGTGTGTGGCCGTACGGGCGCGTCCTGTCGACCGATTATGCGTTGGGCGGCGGATGCTAGCAGGCGTATTGCTACCATTCCACAGGGCAGGGTGACGGTGATCACAGTTGCCGGCAATTGTCCCCGGGCGAGGCCGGCGCTACCTGGCAGACCAGGCGTCGGCCAGCGGCCGCGCCCGGCTGCTTAGCGACTCAGTGGTCCGAGCCAGCGCGCTTGAGCAGCTGCTTGCAGCGCTCGGACAGGTGGGTCACGCGCAGGTGCTTGCCGGCGCGCTCGTAACGTTCACGCAGGGTCTTCAGCGCGGCGATGGCCGAGTAGTCGACGAAGCTCAGGTGACGGCAGTCCAGGGTCACCTGCTGCGGATCGTCGGCCGGTTCGAACTGCGCCAGGAAGGTGGTGCAGGAGGCGAAGAACAGCGTGCCGTGCACGCGGTACAGCTTGCTGCCGTCGGCCTGCATATCGCTGTCGGCATACAGCTCGCGGGCGTGCTGCCAGGCGAAGTTGAGCGCAGCGATGACGATGCCGCAGAGTACGGCCGTGGCCAGGTCGGTGGCCACGGTGATGGCGGTCACCGCGACGATCACCAGCACGTCGTTGGCCGGCACCTTGCCGGCCACGCGCAGCGAGCCCCAGGCGAAGGTCTGCTGCGCCACCACGAACATCACCCCCACCAGTGCCGCCAGCGGGATACGCTCGATCAGCGGCGAGAGGAACAGCACGAAGAGCAGGATCATCACCCCGGCGACGACGCCAGACAGCCGCCCGCGCCCGCCAGAGCTGAGGTTGATCACGGTCTGGCCGATCATCGCGCAGCCGCCCATGCCGCCGAACAGGCCGGAGGTCATGTTGGCCACGCCGAGCGCCACGCACTCGCGATCCGGGTGGCCGCGCGTGGCGGTGATCTCGTCGGTGAGGTTCAGCGTCAGCAGGGTTTCCAGCAGACCGACCATGGCCATCAGCACGGCGTAAGGGGCGATGATGACGAGGGTGTCCAGCGTCCATGGAATGTCCGGCAGTACCAGGCTCGGCAGGCCGCCGGCGATATGCGCCATATCGCCGAGGGTGTGCGTCGGCAGATCCAGCAGGTAGACCATCGCGCCGATGCCAAGAATCGCCACCAGCGCCGGTGGCACCGCACGGGTCACACGCGGCAGCAGGTAGACGATGCACATGGTCAGCGCCACCAGACCGAGCATCAGGTACAGCGCCTTGCCCTGCAGCCAGTGGCCGTCGTGCTGGAAGTGCTCGAACTGGGCCAGGGCGATGATGATCGCCAGGCCGTTGACGAAACCGAGCATCACCGAATGCGGCACCATGCGGATCAACTTGCCCAGGCGTAGCAGGCCGAACGCGAGCATGATCAGGCCACCGAGCAGCACCGTGGCCAGCAGGTACTGCACGCCGTGCTGCACCACCAGGGCGACGATCACCACCGCCATCGAGCCGGCGGCGCCGGAAATCATGCCGGGGCGGCCACCGAACAGGGCGGTGAGGGTACAGATGATGAAGGCGCCGTACAGGCCCATCAGCGGGTTGACCTGGGCCACCAGAGCGAAGGCGATGCACTCCGGTACCAGAGCGAAGGACGAGGTCAGGCCGGCCAGCAGGTCGGCGCGCAGGCGTGCAGGTTTCATGAGCAGGTGCAGATCGCTAAAGGGGCGCGCATGGTAACCCCCGTGTCCGCTGGCGGCCACCCGCCCTGCCCACTGGTCCCCGGCGAGCCTCTGCCGTAGGGTGGGCAACGCTGTTTTTGTCCACCTTCTGGCTCGCCAAGTGGTGGACGGGTGAAGCGTCGTCCACCCTACGCATGATGACCACAACGAAGAGGAGTCAGCCTGATGAGCAAGAACCTGCTGATTACCGGCGCCAGCCGCGGCATCGGTCGCGCCACCGCCTTGCTGGCAGCCACTCAGGGCTGGACGGTCGGCATCAACTACCGCAGCGACCGCGCCGCCGCCGATGAGGTGGTGGCGCAGATCGAAGCCATGGGCGGCAAGGCCATCGCCATACGGGGCGACGTCGCCGAGGAAGACGATGTATTGCGCCTGTTCGAGGCCATGGACACGCTCGGCCCGCTGCACGCGCTGGTGATCAATGCCGGCATCGTCGCCCCACCCATGCCGCTGCTGGAGATGAGCGGCGAACGCCTGCAGCGCATGTTCGACGTCAACGTGCTGGGCAGCTACCTGACCGCACGCGAAGGTGCCCGGCGCATGGCCCGCAGCCGTGGCGGCGAGGGCGGCTCGATGGTGCTGGTGTCATCGGTGGCAGCCAGTCTTGGCTCGCCCTTCGAGTACGTCGACTATGCCGGCGCCAAGGGCGCCATGGACGTGCTGACCCGCGGCCTGGCCAAGGAGCTGGGCGGCGAGGGCGTACGGGTCAACGCCGTGCGACCGGGGCTGATCGACACCGAGATCCACGCCAGCGGCGGCCAGCCGGATCGCGCCGAGCGCCTGGGCAAGGCCACGCCCCTGGGTCGCGCCGGGCGTGCCGAAGAGGTCGCCGAGGCCATCGTCTGGCTGCTCGATGACAAATCCAGCTATACCACCGGCGCCCTGATCGACATCGCCGGCGGACGTTGACCGAGTTGCCGGCACTGGCCGTGCTCGGCAGACTCTTGCTCGAAACCTCAGCAAATTTGCTGACGCCTGTGACTGAAGATCAACAATGAAGACCAGCCTGGAAGAAATGCTCGCCTTCGTCAGCGTGGTCGACTGCGGCTCGATCAGCGCCGCCGCCGAGCAGCTCGAACAAACCGCGTCCGGCGTCAGCCGTGCCCTCAGCCGGCTGGAGGAGAAGCTCGCCGTCACCCTGCTGCGCCGCACAACCCGGCGCCTGGAGCTGACCGAGGAGGGTGAGGTGTTCCTGGCGCAGGCGCGGCGCATCCTGATCAGTGTCGAGCAAGCCGAGGAGCAGATGGCCCTGCGCCGCCAGGCACCGGCCGGGCGCCTGCGCATCAACACCGCCTCGCCCTTCATGCTGCATGTGATCGTGCCGCTGATCGGCGAGTTTCGTGCGCTCTACCCACAGATCGAGCTGGAGCTGAACAGCGACGACCGCATCATCGATCTGCTGGAGCGGCGTACCGACCTGGCCATCCGTATCGGCAACCTGCCGGACTCCAGCCTGCATGCACGGCCGCTGTGCCACAGCCGCCGCCGCGTACTGGCCAGCCCGGAGTACCTGCGCCAGCACGGTACCCCGACGCGCACCGAAGAGCTGGCCGGGCACGCCCTGATTGGCTTCACCGAGCCGGACAGCCTCAACGAATGGCCGCTGCGCCATGCCCTGGGCGAGCGCTGGCGCATCACCCCGAGCCTGCGCGCCTCCAGCGGCGACACTGTTCTCGAACTGGCCCTGGCCGGTGAAGGGCTGGTGTGCCTGTCGGACTTCATGACCGATACCGCCCGCGCCAGCGGCGCGCTAGTGGAGGTGCTGGCCGAGCAGCGCGTCGAGGTGCGCCAGCCGATCAATGCCGTGTACTACCGCAACACCGCGCTGGCCTCGCGCATCACCTGTTTTCTCGATTTCCTCAGCGAAAGGCTGGGCGGCCCGCGCTGACGCACCACGACTGAGAAAGATTGAGCGTAGCCCGGATGCAATCCGCGGCCTTGTGACTGTTGCCCCGGATTGCATCCGGGCTACACGACGGCACAACGAAAAAGGGCGACTCATCGAGTCGCCCTTCGTGCATCGGTGCAGATCACTGCTTGGCCTGCAGGCTCCATTCGGCCAGCTTCTGCTGCTTGTAGCTCAGCGCAGCGGCCGGCACCGGGGTGACCTTGCCGGTTTCCATCCAGCGCTTGAGGCGGTTGGCATCGGCCATGTGGGTGTACTTGCCGAAGGCGCCGAGCACCACGAAGGCCACCGGACGATTGGCGATGGTGGTGGCCATCACCAGGCAGCGACCAGCGGCATTGGTGAAGCCGGTCTTGCTCAGGTTGATGTTCCAGTCGGCCTTGCGTACCAGCGCATTGGTGTTACGAAAACCCAATGTGTAATTCGGCTTGCGGAACGCGACCGTAGCCTCCGAGTCGGTGGTGAACTGATGGATCAGCGGATACTGAGCCGCCGCCTTGACCATCAGCGCCAGGTCACGAGCCGTGGAAACGTTCTCTTCCGACAGGCCGGTTGGTTCGACGAAGTGGCTGTGGTTCATACCCAGCGCCTTCGCCTTGGCGTTCATCGCCTTGATGAACGCAGCCTGGCCGCCCGGATAATGGTGGGCGAGGCTGGCAGCCGCGCGGTTCTCCGAGGACATCAGCGCCAGGTGCAGCATGTCGCGGCGGCTGAGTTCACTGCCCACGCGCACACGGGAGAACACGCCCTGCATTTCCTTGGTGTCGCGGATGTTGACGGGCAGCATCTCATCAAGCGAAAGCTTGGCGTCGAGGGTCACCATGGCGGTCATCAGCTTGGTCACCGAGGCGATCGGCAGGCGCAGGTCAGGGTTGCTGGAATACAGCTCCTTGCCGGTCTTCAGGTCGATCAGCAGCGCACTACCGGCGGCCAGCTCCTGCTTGGACTGGGCCGGCGCGGCCTGGAGGTTCGAAACAACAAGGCTGCCGCACAGCAGCAGGCCCAAAATCGAATGACGGAGTTTCACGGTTCACTTCACCGGTTGTCTGAGAAAGCCGAGGAGACGGCGGCGTCCAGTATAGGGACTCCGCCTGCGCTCTTGCAGTATGGCCCGATCAAACGCTCGCTGCTGGCGAATCCAGCTCGGCCTGCAACCAGTCGACGAAACGCGCGGTCAGGCGCTGGCGGCGTTTGCGCTCGGGCAGCACCAGGTAATAGCCCAGTGCCGAATGTGCCTCGGCGTCCCCCAGACGACAGAGCAGTCCCTGGGCGAGAAGTTCATCCACCAGATGGCGCCAGCCGATGGCCACGCCTTGCCCGGCAATCGCCGCCTGGATCAGCAGGGTGTAATTGTCGAAACGCAGCGCGCCGGGCGTCGGCAAGCCGGCGATACCCAGGGCGCGGAACAGGCCATCCCAGTCGAACCAGCGTGAACGGTGCTCCGGGCGCAGGTGCAACAACGGCAGGTCAGCCAGCGCCGCGACCGGCAGGGGCGGCTGACGCTCGCCGAGCAGGCGCGGGCTGCACACCGGGAACACCTCCTCGCGAAACAGCAGGTGTGCCTCGCCGTGCTTGAAGCGGCCATCGCCGAAACGGATCGCCACGTCGATGTCGCTGGACACGCTGCCCGGCTCGCGCTCACTGGTGATCAGGCTGACATCCACCTCCGGGTACAGCCGATTGAAGCGCTGCAGGCGCGGCATCAGCCAGTAGGCGGCGAAGGCAAAATCGGTGGCCACCTGCAACACCTCGTGCTGCTGCCGGGCGGTGACGGCGACGAGTCCGGCATCGAGGCTGGCCAGTCCTTCCTGCACGTGGGCCAGCAACAGCTCGCCGGCCTCGGTCAGGACGATGCCGCGGTAGACGCGATCGAACAGGCGCGTGGCCAGTTGCTGCTCCAGGCGCTTGATCTGCTGGCTGATGGCCGGCTGGCTGCTGCCCAGCTCGCTGGCGGCAGCGGTGAAACTCAGCTGGCGCGCCGCCGACTCGAACACCCGCAACGCGTCGAGCGACAGCCCATCGATAGCATTAAACATAAGCTCTGCTTATCCAAGGCATGTATTTCAGCCGGGTTTACCCCGCCACCGTTCTACCGGAATCATGGTGCCCGCACTGTCGCATAAACCAACAATATGGAATACCCGCCACCATGAAGCGCCCGAACATCCTCTTCATCATGGCCGACCAGATGGCCGCACCGATCCTGCCGCTGCACGATGCCGCCTCGCCGGTGCAGATGCCCAACCTGATGAAGCTGGCCGAACAGGCCGTGGTGTTCGACTCGGCCTACTGCAACAGCCCGCTCTGCGCGCCGTCGCGCTTCACCCTGGTCAGCGGCCGGCTGCCGTCGAAGATCGGCGCCTACGACAATGCCGCCGACTTCCCCGCCGATGTGCCGACCTACGCCCACTACCTGCGCCGTCTCGGCTACCGCACCGCGCTGTCGGGCAAGATGCACTTCTGCGGACCCGACCAGCTGCACGGCTACGAGGAGCGCCTGACCAGCGACATCTACCCGGCCGACTACGGCTGGGCGGTGAACTGGGATGAGCCGGACGTGCGCGCCAGCTGGTACCACAACATGTCCTCGGTGCTGCAGGCCGGCCCCTGCGTGCGCAGCAACCAGCTGGATTTCGACGAGGAGGTGGTTTTCAAGGCCCGCCAATACCTCTACGACCACGTGCGCCTGACGCCCGAACAACCGTTCTGCCTGACCGTGTCGATGACCCACCCACACGACCCCTACACCATCCCCCGCGAATACTGGGATCGCTACGAGGGCGTGGACATCCCCCTGCCGCGCCAGCACATCGAACAGGCCGAGCAGGACCCGCACTCGCAGCGCCTGCTCAAGGTCATCGACCTGTGGGACAAACCGCTGCCCGAGGACAAGATCCGCGACGCCCGCCGCGCCTACTTCGGTGCCTGCAGCTACATCGACGACAACATCGGCAAGTTGCTGAGGACCCTGGAAGAATGCGGCCTGGCAGACGACACCCTGATCGTCTTCTCTGGCGACCATGGCGACATGCTTGGCGAGCGCGGCCTCTGGTACAAGATGCATTGGTTCGAGATGTCCGCCCGCGTGCCGCTGCTGGTACACGCGCCCAAGCGCTTCGCCGCGCAGCGTGTCAGTCAGTCGGTGTCGACCCTCGACCTGCTGCCGACGCTGGTGGAACTGGCTGGCGGCCAGGTCGATGCCGGCCTGGAGCTGGAGGGGCAATCGCTGCTGCCGCACCTCAAGGGCGAGGGCGGGCACGACGAGGTACTCGGCGAATACATGGCCGAAGGCACCGACAGCCCGCTGATGATGATCCGCCGTGGGCCGTGGAAGTTCGTCTACTCCGAACGCGACCCGCTGCTGCTGTTCAATCTCGACAGTGACCCGCAGGAGCGCCAGAACCTGGCCGACTGCAGCGAGCACAAGGGCATCCTCGCCGGCTTCATCGCCGAGGTTCGCGAGCGCTGGGACATCCCGGCCATTCACGCCGCCACCCTGGCCAGCCAGCGCCGCCGGCGCCTGGTGGCCGACGCCCTGAGCCAGGGCAAGCTGACCAGCTGGGATCACCAGCCCTGGGTCGACGCCAGCGAGCAATACATGCGCAACCACATCGACCTCGACGACCTGGAGCGCCGCGCGCGCTTTCCGCAGGTGTGAACCGTTACCAACTGCCGCCCCCAAAAGGACACCTCTAAAAACTACCTGCGTTGCCATCGCTGCGTTAAAAACAGGCTCAAAATGCTCATTTACAACTCGTAAACTCCGCTTTTTCGCCTGTTTCTGCCTTGCGCTGGCTGCCTCGCCTACGTTTTTAGAAGTGCCCAAAACAGAAGAAAAAAGGAGAGACGCCATGAACCGATTCAGCGTGCTACTGATCGCCGCCACGCTCACCAGTGCCGGCAACGCCTGGGCCGAAGATGCCGCCTGCGACACGGTCAAGCTGGGTGATCCGGGCTGGAGCGATATCGCCGTGACCAACGGCATCGCCAGCTTCCTGCTCGACGGTCTGGGCTACAAGGCGCAAAGCCAGACCCTGGCCGTACCGATCATCTTCGCCGGGCTGCAGAAGGGCCAGGTCGATGTGTTCCTCGGTAACTGGATGCCGGCGCAGCAGAGCAACTACGACAAGTTCGTCGCCAGCGGCGAGGTGGACAAGGTCGCGCAGAACCTGGAAGGCACCGAATACACCCTGGCGGTACCCACCTACGCCTATGAGGCCGGGGTGAAGACCTTCGCCGACCTCGACAAGCACGCCGACAAGTTCGGCAAGAAGCTCTACGGCATCGCCTCCGGCTCGCCGGCCAACGAGTCGATCAAGCAGATGATCGCCGCCGACGAATTCGGCCTTGGCGACTGGAAGCTGGTGGAGTCCAGCGAACAGGCGATGCTGGTACAGGTCGGCCGCGCAGTGAAGCGCGATCAGTTCGTGGTGTTCCTCGGCTGGACGCCGCACCCGATGAACGTGCAGTACGACATGAAATACCTCAAGGGCGGCGAGAAGTATTTCGGCGACAGCGGCCAGGTCAACACCCTGGCGCGCAAGGGCTATGCCGCGCAGTGCCCGAATGTCGGCAAGCTGCTGAGCCAGCTGCGCTTCACTCAGGATATGGAGAACAGCATCATGGATCAGGTACTGAGCAAGCAGGCCAGCAACGACGCGGCGATCAAGGCCTGGCTCAAGGCCAACCCGCAGGTGCTCGATGGCTGGTTGCAGGGCGTGACCACCCGTGACGGCGGCGACGGACTGGCCGCAGTGAAGGCGCGGCTTTGAATTAACCGCTGCAAATGAGTAGGGTGGAGTCGCCTGCGGCCCACCCTCGACCCAAACCAATGCGCCTACCTGACCAACAGACCCTGCTGCCGTTTCTACGCTGGTTGCCCGGCACCAGTCGCAAGACCTTCGGCAATGACCTGCTGGTGGGCCTGACCGGCGCCATCCTAGCCCTGCCACAGTCACTGGCCTACGCGCTGATTGCCGGCCTGCCGGCCGAATATGGCCTGTACGCCGCCATAGTGCCGGTGATCATCGCCTGCCTGTGGGGCTCGTCCTGGCACCTGATCTGCGGACCGACCGCGGCCATTTCCATCGTCCTGTTCACCAGCGTCAGCCCCATGGCACGCATGGGCAGCGACGAATTCATCGCCCTGATCCTGCTGCTGACCTTTCTCGCCGGGCTGTTCCAGTGGCTGCTCGGTTTGCTGCGCTTCGGCGCGTTGGTGAACTTCGTCTCGCAATCGGTGGTGCTCGGCTTCACCCTCGGCGCGGCATTGGTCATCGCCATCGGGCAGATGCCCAATCTGCTCGGCGTCGAGGTCGACAGCCAACCCACGGCATTGACCAGCCTGCTGCAGATCGGCCAGCACCTGCCGCAGGCGCACTGGCCCAGCGTGGCATTGGCGGCCTTCACCCTGCTGCTCAGCCTGGCCGTACGCCGCCTGTGGCCGAAACTGCCCGCGCTGTTGATCGGTCTGGTCAGTGGCAGCCTGCTGGCCTGGTTGTTGCCGGCGCGTTTCGCCGATGAAATCGCCCTGGTGGCGCCCTTTGCCGGCGGCCTGCCGCCACTGACGATGCTCAACTTTGATCTCGACGATGTGCTGCGCCTGCTGCCTGCTGCGGTGGCCTGCGGCATGCTCGGGCTGGTCACCAGCCTGTCCATCGCCCGCGCACTGGCGGTCAAATCACACCAGTTCCTCGATGCCAACCAGGAAGTTCGCGCCCAAGGGCTGTCCAACATCATCGGCCCGTGGTTCTCTGGCTCGCTGTCGGCCGGCTCCTTCACCCGCTCGGCGCTGAACCTGCAGGCTGGCGCCCGTACGCCGCTGGCCGGGGTGTTCTCGGCGCTGCTGGTGGCGCTGTTCGCGGTGTTCGGGGCGGCGCTGCTGACGCATATCCCGCTGCCGGTGATGGCGGCCGGCATCCTGCTGATCTGCTGGGGCCTGGTGGATCTGCCGGCGATCCGCGCGTTGCGCCGGGTCAGCCGCTCTGAGTTCGCGGTGATGCTGCTGACCTTCGCCGCGACCCTGGTGCTGGAACTGCAGACGGCGATCTACGCCGGTGTGCTGGCCTCGCTGTTCTTCTACCTCAAGCGCACCTCGCAGCCGCGTGTGCGCCTGTGGCACGACGGCGACGACGAGGTGCTGCGCATCGACGGCTCGATCTTCTTCGGCGCCTGCCAGTACATCCAGCAGCTGCTGCAGCGCAGCCGCGGGCAACGCCTGGTGATCGACGCGCGGCACATCAACTTCATCGACTACGCCGGGGTGGAAATGCTGCATCAGGAGGCGCGCCGCCTGCAGGGGCAGCAGCGCAGCCTGGTGCTGCGCCAGGCACGCCCGCAGGTGGTGGAGGAAATCCTAAAACTCGAAGGCGCCGAGCACTGCCCGGTACAGTTCGAGGATTGAGCCAGGTAGCTCGCTCCAGCCATTACTCGTCTGCGAGCACGCTCAGATCCAGCGGACGCACCTGACCAAGCCACAGCGGCCAGTCGCGATGATCGCGCAGCTCGTCATCGGTGAGCGGGTGCACCAGGACGTTGAGGCCGTCGCGGTGCTGCATCAACCAGGGCACCAGTTCGCCGAACAGATCGGGACGAAAGGCCAGCTGACAACTCCAGTCCGGGTGCGGACCGACCGGGCGCTCGTGCATCCGCCCCATCTTCAACGGGAAACGCCGCGCGGCTTCTTCGCACAACGCCCGTGCCTGGTCGAGGGTGCCAGCGTCGAAGTAGACGTGGGCGTGATAGCCCCTGATCCTCGGCAGCGCGTCTTCACCCATGCGCGCTAGCCCGCCAGCTGACGGCGTAGCTCGGCCAGCACCGGCGCCGTGTCAGGACGCACGCCACGCCACAACTCGAACGCCTCGGCCGCTTGCTCGACCAGCATACCCAGACCGTCGAGGCAACGCGCCGCACCTTGTTCGGCGGCCCAGCGGTTGAAGGCGGTCGGTTCCTTGGCGTACATCATGTCGTAGCAGACGGTATGGCCGGGCTGGATCAGCCCCGGCGCGATCGGCGGCAGCTCACCGCCGAGGCTGGCCGAAGTGCCGTTGACGATCAGGTCCACCGGCGCATCGATCCAGTCGAAACCGGCCGCAACCAGCGGGCCGAGATCGGCGAATTCGCGCACCAGTTGTTCGGCCTTGGCCAGGGTACGGTTGGCGATCACCAGCACGGCTGGTTTCTGCGCCAGGAAGGGTTCGAGCACGCCGCGCACGGCGCCACCGGCACCGAGCAGCAGCACGCGCTTGCCGGCCAGGCTGAAGCCGGCGTTGTCCTGCAGGTCGCGGGTCAGGCCGGCGCCATCGGTGTTGTCGCCGAGCAGGCGACCGTCGGCCTGCTTCTTCAAGGTATTCACTGCGCCGGCGCGGCGAGCGCGCTCGGTCAGTTCATCGGCCAGGCGGAAGGCCTCTTCCTTGAACGGTACGGTGACGTTGCCACCCAGGCCGTCGACGAAGAACGCGCCGGCATTGCCGGTGAAATCGTCCAGTGGCGCCAGGCGCGCCTGGTAATCGAGCTGCTGGCCGGTCTGCTCGGCGAACAAGCGATGAATCAGCGGTGATTTGCTGTGGCCGATGGGGTTGCCAAAGACGCAGTAACGATCCATGGGAAATCCTGTTTGTGTAGGCGCCAGCTTGCTGGCGATTCGCTCTGCGGCCAGATCGCCCGCAAGCGGGCTCCTACAGGGAAATGGCGCCAATTCGTAGCCCGGATGAAATCCGGGAGCGGTCGCTAAATTACCCCGGATTGCATCCGGGCTACAGGATCATTACGTGACCGAAAGCCAGTCGCGATCGGTCAGGAAGTACTCGGTCAGGCGCGCTTCCTCGCTACCCGGCTCAGGCTTCCAGTCGTAGCCCCAGCGCACGTGCGGCGGCAGCGACATGAGAATCGACTCGGTGCGCCCACCCGATTGCAGGCCGAACAGGGTGCCGCGGTCGAACACCAGGTTGAACTCCACATAGCGGCCACGGCGGAAGGCCTGGAACTCGCGCTCGCGCTCGCCATATGGAGTGAGCTTGCGGCGCTGGACGATGGGCAGGTAGGCCTGGATGTAGGCATCGCCGATGGCGCGGATGAAGGCGAAGCAGGTGTCGAAATCCCATTCGTTGAGATCGTCGAAGAACAGCCCACCAATGCCGCGCGGCTCGCCACGGTGCTTGAGGTGGAAGTAGCGGTCGCACCAGGCCTTGTACTTCGCGTACACGTCGGCGCCGAACGGCGCACAGGCATCATGCGCGACCTGGTGCCAGAACACGCAGTCTTCCTCGTTGGCGTAGTAGGGCGTCAGGTCGAAACCGCCACCGAACCACCACACCGGCTCTTCGCCCTCCTTCTCGGCGCTGAAGAAGCGCACGTTGGCGTGCGAGGTCGGCACATGAGGGTTTTCCGGGTGGATCACCAGCGATACGCCGAGAGCCTGGAAGCCACGCCCGGCCAATTCGGGACGGTGAGCGCTGGCCGAGGGCGGCAGGCTGTCACCGAACACATGAGAGAAATTCACCCCGCCTTTTTCGATCAGCGCGCCGTTCTCGATCACCCGCGTGCGCCCGCCACCGCCAGCCGGGCGCTGCCAGGCGTCCTCGGCGAACACGGCCTGGCCGTCTTCGGTTTGCAGGGCAGAGCAGATGCGGTCTTGCAGGTCGAGCAGGTAGGCCTTCACGGCCTCGGTACGGTCAGTCACGGCGGCACCTTGAACAGAGAGCAGGTCGAAATCGGCGGGCAGCATAGCATTCACCCTGGTACATCCGCAGTTGACGTCGGTCAATCGGGACGATTGGATAGACCCTTTCGCCGCTTGCAGCGGCGCCGATCAGACAAGGAATCCGAGATGGCCAAGCGTATTCAATTCAGCCAGCACGGCGGCAGCGAGGTGCTGGAATACCGTGACTACCAGCCGGCAGCCCCAGGCCCGCGCGAAGTCCGGGTGGCCAACCAGGCCGTCGGCCTGAACTTCATTGACACCTATTTCCGCAGCGGTCTGTATCAGCCGCCAGCGCTGCCTTCGAGCCTGGGCACCGAGGGTGCGGGCGTGGTCGAGGCGGTAGGCAGCGAAGTCACCGGTTTTGAAGTGGGCGACCGCGTGGCCTATGCCACCGGCCCGCTCGGCGCCTACAGCGAGCTGCACGTGCTACCCGCCGACAAGCTGGTGAAACTGCCGGACAGCATCAGCTTCGAACAAGCCGCCGCAGTGATGCTCAAGGGTCTGACGGTGCAGTACCTGTTGCGCCAGACCTATGAACTCAAGGGTGGCGAGACCATCCTGTTTCACGCGGCCGCCGGCGGCGTCGGCTCCTTCGCCTGCCAGTGGGCCAAGGCGCTGGGTGTCAATCTGATCGGCACCGTCAGCTCGGCGGAGAAGGCCGCACGAGCCAAGGAACAGGGCGCCTGGGCAACCATCGATTACAGCCATGAGAACGTCGTGCAGCGTGTGCTGGAGCTGACCGACGGCGCCAAGTGCCCGGTGGTCTATGACGGCGTCGGCAAGGACACCTGGGAAACTTCGCTGGACTGTGTGGCGCCACGCGGCCTGCTGGTCAGCTTCGGCAACGCCTCAGGCGCCGTGACCGGGGTCAACCTGGGCATCCTGGCGCAAAAGGGGTCGCTGTACGTCACCCGCCCGACCCTGGCCGGCTATGCCACCAGCGCCCCGCGTCTGCAGGCCATGGCCGATGAGCTGTTCGGCATGATCGCCAGCGGCAAGCTGCAGGTGGAAATCAGCAATCGCTACGCGCTGAAAGATGCCGCCGCTGCCCAGGATGCACTGAGCGCACGGCAGACCACCGGCTCGACCATCCTGCTGCCGTGAACAGGCACTCAGAGTACTAAGACAGTCGCGGCTAAAGCCCCTCCCACAGTCGGCATATTCGTAGGAGGGGCTTTAGCCGCGAGCTTTCTGGCTCTTCAGGACGGGCGAATCACATCACCCGTGCGCAGATCGCGAATCAGACTGGGGTTCTTGCGTCCGCCCAGTGCGCCACCGAGCACCTTGTCCAACTCCCCTGGAAAGTACTGCTCGACGCGCAGCCGCGAACGCGCCGACGGGCGCCCCGCCGGGTTGGCCGAGGTGGAGATCAGCGGCCCGGTGTAGCGGCATAGCGCGCGCACCAGCGGATGATCGCTGACGCGCAGGGCGACGGAGTCATGCATGCCAGTGACCCACTCGGGCAGGCGATTCTGGTGTGGCACCAGCCAGGTGTTCGGGCCCGGCCAGCTGCCGGCCAGGCGTTCCTGCCAGACGTCCGGCAGGTCGTCGAGCAGGAAGTCGAACTGCTCGATGTCATCGGCCACCAGGATCAGGCCTTTGTGCACGGGCCGTTCCTTGAGCGCCAGCAGGCGATCAACCGCTTCTTCGTTCCACGGATCGCAGCCCAGCCCCCAGACTGCCTCGGTCGGATAGGCAATCACGCCGCCCTCACGCACCACACGCGCCGTTTGCTGTATCTGCCAGTTGCCGGCCATCGCCTGTCTCCCAATGAATCGATGGGCGGCAGTCTATCCAAGCCAGTCGGGACCTGCCACGGCCCAGGGCAGCTGTTCAGGTTCGGCTGCGTGCCAGCCAGTAGCCGGCCTCGTTGCACACCAGGCCATCGAGCTCCAGCTCGGTCAGCGCCGCCAGAACCTCTGCCAGTGGCCAGCCGCTGCTCTGCACCAATGCCTCGGTGCTGTGCGGCGCAGCATGCAGCAGGGCCAACAGTGGATGTGAGGCCTCAGCGACCGGCATCGGCGCAGGAGGGACAGCCGGTGCCTGCCAGCCACGCAAGGCTTCGAGAATATGCTCGATGCTTTCCACCAGCGTGGCGCCATCTCGAATCAGCTGGTGGCAGCCACGCGCGCCCGGGTGGTGGATGGAACCGGGAATGGCATAGACCTCACGCCCCTGTTCTGCGGCCAGCCTTGCGGTGATCAGCGAGCCACTCGAGGGGCTGGCCTCGACCACCAGCACACCAAGAGACAGACCGCTGATGATCCGGTTGCGCCGGGGAAAGTTGCTCGCCTGCGGCGGACAATCCAGCGGCAGCTCGGAGACCAGTGCGCCGCCTTGCTCGATGATCTGCGCCGCCAGCCCCACATGCCGACGTGGATACAGGCACTGCAAGCCCGTGCCCAGCACGGCCACGGTTTTACCGTTGCCCTCCAGCGCACCCTGATGCGCAGCGCCATCGATACCCAATGCCAGCCCGCTGGTGATGACGAAACCTCCGGCAGCGAGGCTACGGGCAAAGGCACGCGCGTTATCCAGGCCGGGCTGAGAGGCGCGCCGACTGCCGACCATCGCCAGTTGCGGCGCCTCCAGTACGCGTGGCTCACCGGCGACGAACAGCAACGGCGGCGCGTCCGCCAACTCGGCGAGCAAAGCCGGGTAAGCCGGATCGTCCCACATCAACACATGCTGATCTGGCGCGTCCAGCCACTGCAGCGTGGCACGCGCCCTGTCGCGGATTTCCGCACTGCGCCGAGGCTCGGCACAGGCGGCAGGCAGGCCCAGAGCGCGCCAAGCACTGGCCGGCGCACTGAGCGCAGCCGAAGCACTGTCGAAAGCCCTCAGGAGTTTGCGAAAACGCCGCGGCCCCAGCTCCGGCAGCAGATGCAGGCGCAGGCGGGCTTCAAGCTCGGCGGGGGAAAACGAGGAGGATGCAGACATGGCGACTCTTCCCTGATGAACCGCGCCGCCATCCTGGCGGCCAGAAAGCACGAGCCCCGCATTCGCGGGGCTCGTCGGGTGTTACGGGTTGCGGACCTTGTCCATCACCGCAAGCTGGCGGCTGGCCTGCAATACCAGGCCGTAGCTGAGCTTGTCGTAGGTGCGGAACACCATCAGCAGGCCGGAACGCTCATCCGGGATCTTCACGTTTTCACCGGTGACGCGATCACGGACGGTTTCGCCGGTCTTGTACACCGCCAGCACGTTGCCGATTTCCAGGCCGTCACGCGCCCCCTTGTTGAGGGTAACCACGTCGAACTGACCGATCTGGTTCACGCCACGCGGTACGTCGAGAATCACACCTTTGATCTCAGTAGCCGGCTCACTGGGCATGAAAGTGGAATTGATCGCACGTTCCTCTGTGGGGAACAGGCGGTCACCCAGACGTACTTCTTGCGTCGAGCGGCTCAGAATCAGCGTACCGATATCGCCTTCCTCGGCAACGATCTCGCCCGTACCGATGTCGTCGGCGTTGATACCCAGAAATTCTTTTGATTCTGGATCAACGTAGGTTTTGCCCTGACGGAAGATGCCGTAGACCGGATGCTCTTCATCAAACTTGCCGCGAGCATAGATGCGATCGCCGGCACCACTGACTACGCGCTCGGCATTGCCGGCGACGACATAGGGCTTGTCGTTGAACTCTTCCGGGGAATCGACGATGCGGTTGCTCAGCAGGAAGCTGTTGATCGCCTCCAGCGGGATGGTCGGGATTGCCTCGGCCATCGGCGTGCTGCGCACCTGCGGCGAAAGCTTGATGGTACCGCGCGACTCGCCGCGGTTGAGCATCAGGCGCGGCTGGCCGTCGATGTAGACCAGATTGAGGATGTCACCGGGGTAGATCAGGTGCGGATTGGCGACCTGCGGGTTGGCGTGCCAGATTTCCGGCCACTTCCACGGCTGACTGAGGAATTTGCCGGAGATATCCCAGAGGGTATCGCCCTTGACCACGGTATAACGGTCCGGATGACCGTCCTTGAGTTGCACTGCGGCCTGAGCCATGCAGGTCAGGACCATTCCGCCAGCTGCCAGGAGCAGGGCGAGTAGTGATTTCCTCATACGGTGAATCCCTTTATTATGTGCCTTCACGTAAAGCGCCCTAGCGCCGCGTGCCAAACCCGCTGATTACGCGGCGTGAAGCCGTTTTTCAATGCTGTTCATCATCTTAGCAGCGGATTTTGACTTTATTCTACAAGTGCATCACAAACGCATATGGCGATCCTGAATATCCTTGAGTTTCCTGATCCACGCCTGCGTACCATCGCCAAACCGGTGGACGTCGTGGACGACTCCATCCGTCAATTGGTCGACGACATGTTCGAGACCATGTATGACGCTCCCGGTATCGGCCTGGCCGCAACGCAGGTCAACGTGCACAAGCGCGTAGTGGTCATGGATCTGTCCGAGGACAAGTCCGAGCCACGGGTATTCATCAACCCCGAGTTCGAGTCGTTGACCGAGGAGATGGACCAGTACCAGGAAGGCTGCCTGTCGGTGCCCGGCTTCTACGAGAACGTCGACCGCCCGCAGAAGGTCAAGATCAAGGCACTGGACCGTGATGGCCAGCCTTACGAGCTGATCGCCGAAGGCCTGCTGGCTGTGTGCATCCAGCACGAGTGCGATCACCTCAACGGCAAGCTGTTCGTCGACTACCTGTCCAGCCTCAAGCGCGACCGCATCAAGAAGAAGCTGGAAAAACAGCATCGTCAGCGCGCTTGAACCCGATGCCAGAAGGCTTGCTACGGCAAGCCTTTTTTATTTTAGCGAGCCCCCATGCCTGATTCATTGCGTATCGTCTTTGCCGGCACCCCGGAATTCGCCGCCGAGCACCTCAAGGCCCTGCTGGCCAGCCAGCACGAGATCATCGCCGTCTACACCCAGCCGGATCGCCCGGCAGGTCGCGGCCAGAAGCTGATGCCCAGCCCGGTCAAGCAGCTCGCCACCGCACACGGCATCCCGGTCTACCAACCGGCCAGCCTGCGCAATGAAGAGGCACAGGCCGAGCTGGCCGCGCTCAAGCCGGACCTGATGGTGGTGGTGGCCTACGGCCTGATCCTGCCGCAGGTGGTGCTCGACATCCCACGCCTGGGCTGCATCAACAGCCACGCATCCTTGCTGCCGCGCTGGCGTGGCGCCGCGCCGATCCAGCGTGCGGTGCAGGCCGGTGATGCCGAAAGTGGCGTCACCGTGATGCAGATGGAAGCCGGTCTCGATACCGGACCGATGCTGCTCAAGGTGACCACCCCGATCAGCGCCAACGACACCGGCGGCAGCCTGCACGACCGCCTCGCCCAGCTCGGCCCGCAGGCCGTGCTGCAGGCCATCGACGGTCTGGCCGCGGGTACGCTGAAAGGCGAAGTACAGGACGATGCCCTGGCCAACTACGCACACAAACTGAGCAAGGAAGAAGCACTTCTGGACTTCAGCCGCCCTGCCGTCGAACTGGAGCGCCTGATACGCGCCTTCCACCCCTGGCCGATCTGCCACACCACGCTCAGCGGCGATGCGCTGAAAGTCCATGCCGCCGAGATCGGGGAGGGCCAGGGCGCTCCAGGCAGCATTCTTGCCGCCGACAAACATGGCCTGACCGTGGCCTGCGGCGAGGGTGCGCTGCGCCTGACCCGCCTGCAGCTGCCCGGCGGCAAGCCGCTGGCCTTCAGTGATCTGTACAACAGCCGCCGCGAGCAGTTCGCCCCCGGCCTGGTACTCGGCCAATGAACCCACGCCTGGCCGCCGCCCGCGCTCTGACCGCCGTGCTCTCGGGCAAAGCCTCGCTGGGCAGCAGCCTGCCGCCGCAGTTGGACAAGGTCGAGCACCACGACCGCGCCCTGGCGCAGGATCTGGCCTTCGGCGCCGCACGCTGGCAGCCGCGCCTGCAACTGCTGGCAGAGAAGCTGCTGGAAAAACCCTTCAAGGCTGCCGACAAGGACGTCGAAGCGCTGCTGCTGATCGGCCTCTACCAGTTGCTGCACAGCCGCATCCCCGAACACGCCGCCATCGGCGAGACGGTCGGCTGCGCCGGTGCGCTGAAGAAGCCCTGGGCCAAGGGCCTGCTCAACGCCGTACTGCGCCGCGCCCAACGCGAGCATGAAGCCCTGTTCGCCGAGCTGGATCGCGACCCGGTGCTGCATACGGCCCATCCCCGCTGGCTGCAGAAGGCGCTCAAGGCGCATTGGCCCGAGCACTGGCAGGCCATCTGCGCCGCCAATAACGCCCATCCGCCGCTGATCCTGCGGGTCGATCGCCGTCACGGCAGCCGCGACGACTATCTAACAGAACTGCGCGATGCCGGGATCGGTGCCGAACCCTGCACCTTCAGCCGCGATGGCGTGCGCCTGCTGCAACCCTGCGACGTAACCAGCCTGCCGGGCTTCAAGGAAGGCCGCGTCAGCGTGCAGGACGAAGCCGCGCAGCTGGCCGCCGACCTGCTCGAACTGGCGCCCGGCCAACGCGTGCTAGATGCCTGCGCCGCCCCCGGCGGCAAGACCTGCCACCTGCTGGAAGTCGAGCCGGGGCTGGCCGAGGTGGTCGCTGTCGATCTGGAGGCCAAGCGCCTGACACGCGTGCGCGAGAACCTCGAGCGCCTGCACCTGCAGGCCACGCTGATCGCCGCCGACGGCCGCGACACCGCCGCCTGGTGGGACGGTAAGCCGTTCCAGCGCATTCTGCTCGACGCGCCCTGCTCGGCCACTGGGGTGATCCGCCGTCATCCGGACATCAAGCTGACCCGCCAACCCGAGGACATTCCCGCCCTGGCCCAGTTGCAGGGCGAGCTGCTCGACGCCCTATGGCCAACCCTGGCGCCGGGCGGCATCCTGCTCTACGCCACCTGTTCGGTACTGCCGACGGAAAACAGCGAAACCATCGCCGCGTTTCTGGCCCGCACCGCAGATGCTCAGGAAGTCGCCATCGCCGGCGAGTTCGGCCTGCAGCCCGCCCATGGCCGCCAGTTGCTGCCGCAGCTGGACGGCCACGACGGCTTCTACTATGCCAAGCTGATAAAGACCGCTGTGACCAGCCACAGCTAACGGAGCGATCAGTGAAAATCATCATTCTCGGCGCCGGCCAGGTGGGCGGCACCCTGGCCGAACACCTCGCCAGCGAGGCCAACGACATTACCGTGGTCGACACCGACGGCGACCGCCTGCGCGACCTCGGCGACCGCCTGGATATCCGCACCGTGCAGGGCAAGGGCTCGTTTCCCACCGTACTGCGCCAGGCCGGTGCCGACGATGCCGACATGCTGGTGGCGGTGACCAACAGCGATGAAGTCAACATGATCGCCTGCCAGGTGGCCTACACCCTGTTCCATACACCGACCAAGATCGCCCGGGTACGCGAGGCCGCCTATCTGACCCGCGAGGCGCTGTTCGACAACGAGGCGATTCCGGTCGACGTACTGATCAGCCCCGAGCAGGTGGTGACCAACTACATCAAGCGCCTGATCGAATACCCCGGCGCCTTGCAGGTGATCGACTTCGCCGAAGGCAAGGCCCAGCTGGTGGCGGTCAAGGCCTACTACGGCGGCCCGCTGGTCGGCCAGCAACTGCGCCAGCTGCGCCAGCACATGCCCAACGTCGACACCCGCGTGGCGGCCATCTTCCGCCGCAACCGGCCGATCATGCCCAAGGGTGATACCGTCATCGAGGCCGATGACGAAGTGTTCTTCATCGCCGCCAAGGCGCACATCCGCGCGGTGATGAGCGAGATGCGCCGCCTCGAG
>Ga0208645_1000702_pt1 | contig 33585 bp, 50 predicted proteins | sample VirMetDEL_Sep_01_FD_184519 | JGI IMG/M metagenome (GOLD analysis project Ga0208645, IMG submission 184519) | Aqueous microbial communities from the Delaware River and Bay under freshwater to marine salinity gradient to study organic matter... | ecosystem: Environmental > Aquatic > Marine >... | reverse complement strand
TCCCTCTGGATTCTCGCTGTAATTGTTTTCAGCTTTTTTGTAAATTTCTAACATGATGTTATGATTTTAAGTTATAAAGCACTAATATATAAATTTATCTTGTATATCAAAAATAAATGCAAAAATATTTCTTTCATGGACATAAAAAAAGGCACCCTCGCCAAATAAAGGTGCCCATGTGAACTTGAGTTGTTTAAGTCTAAGATAAAGAACTGCCCACAATATAAGACAATTATTCTAAAAAAAGAAAGGCACAATCCAATTAAGGATCATGCCCACCACACCTTGATTTACAATGGAATCAATCAAGATTTTTAAAACTCATCTATTAAGCAAAAAGATACCATTATCTGCTCCCCATTCTCAAATGATTTCTTGTAATATTCAATCTGCTCCATATATTTTCTCCTGTCATTAATAACCTGACATCCTGCACTCCAGTACCCAATGGCCCACTTAACAACCTTTAAATTTGCTAAACTAAAATCATACGTATTTGTATGATAATTTATCCCATACCAACCCAATTCAGGAGCTCCAATCTGCTCAACTTTCTTATTCTTGTTACCATCTCTATACACTTTCACTCTCCTTCCTTTCTGGATCAATGCAGGCATCTTCCCTCTGTGCAATCCATAACTCCATACGTTATAGTACCATTCATCTGCCTTCAATACTGCAACTCCTCTCTTATTGTACTTAAGAAATCCTCCTCTTAATACTCCAGATCCTGCATTGGTTGTGCCTGTTAATACTCTGATAAATTTCTCTCCCTCAAACTCATAGAACTTATCATCATAACTATTGTACACATCCTCTTTTGACCTTACTCCTAAGATCCATCTTTGTTTTGGAATCTTTGTGAATGTGGGCAGGCTTTTTACTTTATTCAATAATTCCTGATCTGTATATGCTTTGACTTTGGTTTTCATTTAAGTAATTTGAGGAATTTATATGCAATAATCATTAATGCAAATATCAGGAATATTAATCCAATATATTTTGCATAATTCTTCACACAAAATCCATCATTAACCTCGTAGTATTTTATAGGAATTTTTCTCTCTATTATCTTATCCAGATATACCGTATCACAATCTGCCTCAATGTATATGGAATCATGGATCTCTGTTATTTTAACAGTTAGATTATCCTTTTCAATCGTAATTGTGTCTTTTAAGGCCACTATAAAGCTATCTAAGAACATAATTGTATCATGTTGTACCTTTGGTACTATAATGCTCAAAGTATCCCTTAGAATGACTGTATCAGTTTGATGTACAAATGGGTATTTTTTTACTAATCTTGAATGTCTTTTCACTGGAGAGCATGATGCCAATGCAAAAATCAAAACTAATAATATCAATGCAATGCTTAATCCTATTGTTTTTTGATTGTTTCCCATGTTGATACTCCCATTATAACCAAAATTGCACTCAAAAGCTCCCCTAATACGAACTCCATGTTTTCAACTGTGGTATATCTTAATGTTACAAAATAAACCAAAACAGTCAATCCAATTCCAAGAAATCTCTTGGATGAATCACTGCTCTTGCTGTTAATTAACTTTTTTATATATAGAAAAACATTCATTTTTTCTTAATTCCATTCTCTGCCATCATCACAACCAACTCATGCACATTATTTGATAACACACTCACATTTTGGGCCAATGCCTTAATCTCCAATTGTGTTGTATTCTCAATCCTTTTCACATCATTCTCCTGCTGTTTTGCAATTAAGTCAATACGGCCCTTATTTCTTCCTGTTTCAATCATGCAATGTTTAACATCATTAATCAATCTGGAAAGAAAGAAACCCACTACACCAATTAATATTGTAATGATAACTCCTGAAATGGTTAAGGCATTAAGTTCCATTAGGCTGTTGTTTTTACATTATTCCCAACAAAAGTACCTGTGTACTCCTGTAATAACTCCAAAAGGCTCTGCACAGTGTATGGTGCATCATTCTCATCAACAATCAATCCTGCATTAATATCTGCAACTGTTACATATGTTTTACCATCTGATATATCATTGATAATCTCAATAGTTTCTAATCCTGATTGTCCAAATCGTGTGAAATAAAAACTCCTGCCCTGTGCATATTCAAAAGTCTTTGTTACTCCTCCAATTACTCTCTCAATTACCACATAATTTCCCTTAATCTCAATTTTCATCTGTCAATTATTTTAATAATATGTCCTTTTATTGTTTACCTTATCTCCAACTGTACACGTTAATACCGCTTTTCTCTGATACTGCTCCAGATAATCTATCTCTGGACTCTCCTGCACAATCACTGGAAGATCCAAGATACCATGTGTATGATTGAATTGATTGTAATCTGATATGAACAACTCATTCTCACTTAATAAGTATAAATCAGTCATTAAATCAATAATACTGTTTGTATAAGGATCTGTTTTTATCTGGTATGTATTAAGATTCTCCCTTACAACCGTTCTCACTGTTCTATCTTGATATATCAGATTGTCAATCTCCATGTTTGGTTGTCGCTCTCCAATGAATCCATTAAAACGCAAAGTATCCTCCACATTGGAATCTGTGAAATTGATACCTTCAATTGCTTGATTAAGATTGAATTTTACTCTCAATCTCGCTGTATATTTTGCTGTTGATAGGCTGTATTGCTTAAGATCATAAATACCCCATATCAAGCTCCCTGATATACCTCCAATGCTATACTGTAATTCCAACTTATAACATCCTGCTCCATCACTTAATAATACATCCTTCCATTGAATTGTTGTGTACCATGAATGGCTCTCTTTCACAAATCTTCTCTCAATCGGAGTATATGATGTTGCAACTCCATTCTTTGTTAAACTGAATGTAATTGTATCAGTGATTCCAGATAATTTGATCCATGCACTTGTAATGTCATTCTTATAACTCTCTGTTTCCGTTGGATGTGCCAAAACTAATTGCTTTTCATCACAGCATCTGAATGGCTCATCAAATTCATTCACAGTATTAGGTACTGGAATTCTGATTGCCTCATACTCTGCAAATCCTCTTTCTTCTATGGTTATACAATCACTCATTTATTCTAATATCATAAAAAAATCTGCATCATCGGTTGTTGGTGATGAACTTATTCCTAAAATTTCTACAGCATCTAAAGATATGGAACCACTTGTTGCAACCGCCCTCAATGGAATTGAACCCGCACTATGACCCGAAGATTGACTAATTGCACCATTTGCCACCTGTCTATAAGTGTTTTGAGCTGTAAAAGTTCTGTTAGTTCCTGTTGGAATTTGTTGTCCATTTGTTGAAGGAATAACATTATACGCACAACTTGTCATCATTATTAAACTGTCATCACTAACAGTTATATTTGCATTTCTTGGTGTTCCACTTGCACCATTTAATATAAAGTTTCCAATACCTCCGCTATTTGTAAAACTTCTTGCACAAAATCCAATAGGATTAAATTGTCCGGGATTATAATTGATAACAATATTGCCACTCCCTGAGTTTGGATTTGACAAGTACCACATTTCCATTCTTTGACCTATTCCATTTCTGTTCGTACCATGAATTTTAGTCAATCCAACTCCACCAAAAGTCATTGATGTAATATTTGCTGTATTCATTGCAGTAACAGTAACAACCAACAGTCTATCACTTCCCGAATTTTGAGAATGTCCACTAATGGTTATACTTGTTCCATTTGGATTCTGATTATTATAGGTAACATTTCCTATTGTTGGTACTGCCATTATAATTCACTTTTAGAATTAATTTGCGGTATGTTTAATTCATCAACATTATCCACAATTGTTCTTGCTTCATTGACATAAGGAGTAGTTGCAAAAAAACTACTTATTAATACTTGACCAATTTCCAATTTAGTTCTATTTTCCCCACTAAACTTTCCAAAAGTAGAATCATAATCCTCATTGATTTCTGTTGCTACACTTTCATCCTCCGTATATCCAACTTCGGTAAACTGCAAGTTTTCCGTTCCTTCAATTAATTCTATTTTACTTATTATCCAATATTGCATCTTTTAATTATTTATGAATGTCATAATTATTCCTCCTCTACTAAAACAACCTTTGAAACATCATATCCAAAAGTATTTGCAATAATTTTTCTCTGATCCTCTTTGTAACTCTGAATTCCCCAATTAGGTACATCAGAAATTGGATAAGTAAAATTAACCAACCTTTTCCATACTAATACGGGTTCTTCCTCTGTTCCTTCGTTTACTTCATGCTCTCCCTTGAAGAAATACTTTCCTGCATTATACGTATCCGCAGAAACATATACATTGTATTCGCATTTCAATAAACCGTCTGCAATTACTCCCTTGTCTGAAACTGCAATTTTAATGATAGGATTTGAGATTGTCGTTCCAAAATCTGCTTTGAAATCCCCTGTGATTTGATAATGTATTTTATTCTTAATCATTTTATTTAGTTTTTATTTTTATGCTTCTTCTTTTACTGCAATAACATCCCACTTTGAATCAGTGATGTTGTAAACTGCTCCAACATATAATGTCTTATTAGCTGTTGTTGCTGTTGGTAAAGTTACACCAATCGCTCTCCAAATAATATTCCATGTAAAGTTTCTTGTTGTTCCGTCATCCTTGAATCTTAACATCAACTTTTGACCTTGAACGGGAGTTCCCGTTGGTGCTTCAATATTAACATTTTGTGTCATTCCCGTAAGAACACCCATTGTTTCACTGTCTGCATCTATTGTGAATGATGTTGTTGATGCTGTTTCTTGAACACTTGGATTAATAACCGCATTTTTTATACGGTTGTTGTCCATGTTTAAATCATTACTTATAGTTGTTTGGCTGTCAGTAATTTTAACTCTTTCAATGCTTCCGCTTGTATTAAAAGAAATACCACTTACTGCACTTGTTGCCTCAATAACTAAATAATCGTTTGTTGGTCTATAACCAAAGAATCCCATGTATCCCGTTACTGTATCAGTTAATCCAATACCGTTAAAAGATTGGTCGTTGGAATTAAGGTTAAGAGTTCCTTTACTTATAACCCAATTCGCATTGATTTCTTGATTACCGTTTAATGTAAAATTATCATTTACTATTAATTCATTTTCACTTGTAAAGCTCGAAGATGTAAAAATATATGATTGAACATTTGCTGAGTGCTCAATAGCAAAACCTCCTGTATTGGAACCAATAGTTAAGTATTGTGTTGTTGGTCGCCAAAAGAAACCACCATAATACCCGTTAATTGTATCAGTTAATCCAAAACCAACAAAAGACTGATTATTACTGTTAAGTTTTATAGTACCTTCGTTTGCTCTCCAATTTGCGTTAATGTCAACATTTCCATTATTAAAAAATTCAACCTTTTTATTTGGTATTGAATCTCCGTCATAGATTGCCAAAGCTGTATCTGTACCTAATGTATTAGCTCCTTGTATTTCAAAAGTACCATCTTTAAACCTTACGGTATCAGTCAAAGTAGCAATTCTTCCACTTCCAATTGTCCCGTCCAACGAATAAATTGACGCACCGCCTCCTCCTAATGCAACCCAATTTAATGATGAATCAACATACTCAAACTGATTTGTAGTAGTGTTGTATATCAATAAGGATTCCTCCCCTACGCCTAATGTAATATTATTCCTTTGTGTTGTTGTTAGTCTTGGAATAAGAATACCCTTGTCATCACTAATAATTTCCAATTTTGCAGACGTGTTTGGATTGTGTGTTCCGATTCCAACATTTTCATGTTGATTCCCAACAACCAAAACAGGTTGAGAATTGCTACTTATGAATTGGCTTAAACTATATCTTGAGGCATCTGTGGAAATAACCGTCATAAAATCTCCAAATGTTACCTCCCCTCCTTGCATTGCAAGGTAATAACTGTCTAAATTAACAGTCCTATTTCCCGATAAAGTACCGTCATTGGCATAAATGGTTAAAACTCCTGCTTCAATCCCTGCTTTTATAACACTTCCTTTAATCTTCGCTGTTTGGTATCCTGCACCATCCCAATAGTCAATGTCGTAGTAATCGTCATCGCCAAATGTTAATCTTTCTAATGGATACTGATTTATTTTTATTCCCATAACTTTTTATTTTATGCTAAAATTTTCTCATCATCATCGGTAGTCAATTTATCCTCATCGTCAGTAGTAATTTTATTTACTTCTACAATGTCATCGCATACCTGTTTTATCTTTGCTGTAATTTTAACTCCATTAGTGGTGTCTAATTTATTAGGGTCAAACTTACATTTTAATTTTATTGTAGTTGCTGAAATATACGAAATTTGACATAACAATCCACTAATAGGTGTTAACGGATTATTAGAATTGTTATCATAAGCAACTATTGTACTGCTTATCCATCTTGGTGCTCCCTCTTTTGGTTCAACAGTTATCATTCCCCATATTTTCTGCACATCCCAATTTCCTGTTGTTAATACATGAGTACTCTCTATGAACAATTGCTCTCCCTCTGGAATAATATTTACCACACTGTTATCCGATTGCCTTTGGAGCTCGATTGTAGTAGTAACATCTGCATTGTTGTTGTATGGATTATCAATTAAAGTATTTTCATGGATAAATGCCAATCCTCCATCATCCAACTCCACAACCATTCTAATTGTCCAATTGCCTGTGTTATCATACTGCTCCCAATTCTGGTTTTCATTAGGTGCAAAATCTGTACTCACTCCCTCCAATGGTAACCAATATTTCCAATTTAATAGAAATGGATAGTACACTGCAACCTCATATGTTGTCAATGTATCATTTCCTGTCAATGTTACTCTGGCATCCTTCTTATTGCTCGTTGTTGGTAGTTCTGTGTTGATTGTGGATGTTTCATTCAATAGATACTTTCCTGTACTTGATTGATATGTAACTCCTCCAAAACTAAAGTTTGTTTGCTGTAAAGTGAATTTATCCTCTGATACCGTATTAAATGCCTCAACTCTTAAATTAATGCTGTTGTATGTTTGTTTGTTTAACTCCAGATTAAATGTACCATAATAGGCAATATCATCCTCTGTATCTCCAACAAATCCAACATGATCTCCTGCAATTGATGTAGTGTTTTGACTATGATCCAAGAAACCATAATCACTATTCATTGTCAATGCTCCTCCAACTGGTAACTCCTTTGTTAATTGATTGCTGTACACTAAATGGTTAGTATTCCCAATCTTAACCCATAAATAGAACAACCTATCATCTGCATCCCTTGATTCAAAGAAAGTTTGCAGGCTTGAATTACAGCTCCAATCAAGATTGATAATTGCATTTCCTCCACTTGGAGTTATACTATTTACAGTTATTTCCCAATTTGCTCCTGAATAACTACCCACACCACTGTTGGATGTATAAGTATTTGTTGCAACTATTGTAGTTGTTGGTAATAAGTATGTTAAATTTTCTTGATTGTAAACCTGATTCTTATAGTATGCATCATCATTACTCACATATGCTCCTCCCATTGCCAAATCTGCAATGTTTGTTCCTGCCAAATCAACCTCAAAAGATACCGTATTTGGGCTTACATTGTACTCTAATTCTGCAAAAGTATTAACAACACTTCCTCCAGTTGCAATGCTTACATTATTTGCCTCATTGAACCATCCTGTATTGGCTTGATTGTCATATGTGAATTCTACTCTATCAAATACCTCTCCAACCTTACTACTCCAAAGGCCTCTGACAAATATTTTTAAGCAATTTCCTAATGCAAACCACTCTTGATCATAGATTCCAGAATTTGCGAATACAAAAGTTATCGTGTATTGATTGAATCCATCTGCATTTGTTCCAAGATATTCAATATCTGTTGATTGAAGGAATTGCCCTGACTCATTCCCAACTATGGCACCACTTTGTGTGCCTCCAATACCTAATGCAGAAAGATTGGAGAAAAAAGATCGTGTTAATTCTCCATCAATTAATGATGATGGACTGCCTGCCTGATTGTTTAAACTATGATTAAATTCCAACAATAGATCCTCTCTCCTTCTTACTGCTCCACCTACGCTGACAACTGGAGTAACAACCATTAAATCTCCTGCACCAATATCATAAAACAAGTTATTTACCCATGAATCAACATTTAACTCTGTATCTGTTACGCTTGTTACTGTGGCCGTATGACTATGGCTTAAATTTCCACTTGCTGTGTATCTTGCAATGTACACCAAATCTCCTGATCTTATCCCCTCATCCAACCAACTGACAGCAGGACTTGTAAGGATATACAAAAGAGGATCAAATGTAAATGGATTATTTAATGTAGATACCCTGATCTGTTCTGCAACTGTTAATTCCAACGTTGTTACATCCCCTGCATTGGATACATATGTATTGCCCGTATAACCAAATGCATTTGAATACTCACTATTTTCTATAATTACAGGCATCTTATTTCAAATATTTATTTATTAAGTTATCAACAGCATTTGTGTTTCCCTTCCTGAATTCTCTAATCATGGCATTAGTATCAATATGATGCTGTTTAACTTTCTCATATGACTCTGGATCAAGTTTTGAATATGCCTGATTAATCATCTTGTTAAAACCTTCCATCTGTTTATTCAAATTTTCCAGATTATCAAACTCCTTCTTAAAGTCCATAATTAGTCATTTATTGTAATAATTTCCACTTTCCCCTCTGCATACTCAAATGGCTCCTTATATGATATTATTGCCTTGCTTAACTCATCAATATATCTTATGGATAGGATCTCACAAAGTATTCCATCAATATACGCAAAATTGTTATCAAGTAAAGATACAAATTCCTCTGATTTCAATCTCATAGGCACATCACTGTATATCTTATAGCCATTTATATTAATCTCATTGATTTTATGATACTCATTGTATATATTTCCTGCCTTGATTTTATCCACATAATCTGCACTCTGTTTCCCATTTGTAGCATACAATACCTTTGTAACTGAATAATACTGCTGTGAAATCTGTGTTACTCCTAATCTATTTGTGATTAATGCTGTACTGTTTAATCCTGCTCCAAATAATCCTGTTACCGTATCCAGTAATTGAAAGAAAGTTTTTGCAAATGCCTCAACCCAACTCAACCTATCCTTTCTCACTCCTAATGCAAAAGGAATATTAATATCATTTAGGCCTCTAATACTTACTAAATCTTCATTAATAACGTTCAATGGCTCTGTGCTGAATTCTGCATCCGTAGGATCAAAGAAATCCAATGTATGTGTATCTGAATAGTCCACTTGATAATGCACATAACTCCTTTTCCATGCCTCATCTGTATTCAAAACATACTGTGATTGTCTGCTATCCTGTAAATTTAATGCAGGCACCGTTGTGTTGGATGTGATGTTCTGCCAATAATCCCTCCTTTCTATCTGCACAACTCCATTATACACCTTTGTTCTTGCATTAAACCATATCTCAACTGCTGTAATCAACTCTCCTAATGTTGATACCGTATCCTGTGCTGATGGATACCCTTTTGTAAAGCTAAAATTCAACTCATTTTGTATAAAATTGAATATGCTTTTTTTATTCTTTATCAATGGCACAGGCATAATGGTTAATTTATCCCATTCATTTAATAATGTTGAATCCAACGTATATCCAAGATATTCACATCCTTTTTCAATTAAGTTTTTTATTGTAGCTCCCTTATAAGTTCTGACTTTTGGAAAGATTAACTCCAACATTTGCCTCCCTAACTTGATCAATGCTGTATATACTGCCAATGTATATGCCAATTGCCCTGCCAATGCTAAACTTAATGATATTATCTCTCCCAATGGAGGGAATGGAGTACCTGTTAATGCCTCAATCAAATCCCTTAATGCCGTATTAAGATCCTTTGTTGCTTGGATGGCCTCTTTTGTCATCACATATATTGCAATAGATAGACTCACTCCCAACTCTAACTGATTATCTGGAATAATCACATAAGGAATATCAATGAAATCAAAATTTACTCCTTTTTTATTCATCAATTCAAAGGATAGGCCCTGCGAATTCTCTATAAAGTTGTCAAATCCTTTCCTTTTTTTGATCTTAACCTCAATTTCAAAATCCTTGTATGTTGTTCCCTCTGTTAAATCAACATAATACTCCAATTTTATTCCTGATTCTGTTTCGATCATGTATGGAATTCCCTCAAATACTCCTTGTGTTGCAATATGATTGAGGATGATTTCTCTTGCCTCTCTTGGAAGAACAACAGTATCTGAATCAATCTGGAGCATATTTGGATTGCCTGTGTAATCAGTAATCAATCCAATCTCCAAAACATTTCTTGGACTTATAGGTATATTATTTAAAAAATGCTTCATGATACTCTGTATCTGTTAAATATCTTTGTATTTCCTTGTTTAGTTCTTCTTGTTATTGCCATAGCTCCATCAATAATCTGCTCCAATTCAATGTTGTGCTCTGGCTTATTTGATATTGTTCGCTCTAAACTATCCAATTTTTTTGCAAGTACATCAACTCCACTCACACTGTTTGATACTGTTACACCATCTGTTACATCCCTTAAAAGGCCGTTTTGATAGTTATATGCTAACTGTGCCAGATCATCATTGGACATATTACCAATCATGTCATTATTCTTCTTTGGAACAACTCTCTCATTAGGATGCAATACGGATAGAAATCCTCCTCTGCCATCAATCCCCTGTCCATGTGTACCTGTATCCTCTATTCCATCAAAGAATGAAAATGACTTAATAAATTCAGTTAGTAACACTGTATCTGTGATTGTTTTCTGCAATGGCTTTTTTACATCTGGATCTGATGAATTTTTCATATAAGTTTGCAGGACTGTATTGGCAAATTGAACTCTTTGTTTTCTCTTTTCCAACTGCTCTCTTTTTCTTGTCTGCTCTGCAATTAACTTGGTTTCCTCTGCAAGGCTCTCCTTTGCAAGGATGTTTCCTTGATTTGCAAGATCCTGTAAATTATCAAATCTTTTTTGGCTTGCCTCAATCTCCTCATCAATCTTTGCAATTCTTCTATCCGCATAGAAATCATGTGCATCTGTTAAGGCCTGTGCAACTGCAATCCTGTCCTCTGCTCTTTGCTGTTCAAGGTCTGCCAATTTCTCTGCCTTGTCCTCCTCATTTTGTATCTCCTCCTCATCAAGTTCCTTCTTTTTATCTGTCGTTTCGTTTTCTATTCGGATAATGTCATTCTGCAACTTGTTATTGATCTCCTCAATTTTCTGTGCCTTTTGATCCTCCTCCATTATAGAATTACGGATCTCCAACCTCTCAAAACTTGCTTGAATCATTAACTGTTTTTTTCTTTCATCTCTAATCTTATTCAATCTTTGTTTTAACTCATCAATTGATTCTGCTCCCTTTACCTTCTCATCTTGTAATGACTTATCCCTTAACTTTTTTTCCTCATCAAAGGCCTTCTCCATCAACTCTATTGTGAAATCAAAATTTTCTTGTCCTTCATTCTGGATACTTTCTGCTATGGCTTGATTGTTTTCAATTCTCTTTTTTGCTGTTTCATCCTCAATATCTGCTAAATCCTGAACAACAGTTTTTCTGTTTTTTAATATATCCAGAATTCGAGTCAAGGTTGTTTCATTAAGATCAAACTTTTTTAATGTTCTTCTGATTTCCTCCTCATCTGTCATCTTCAACAGCTTGTCAAAATCAATCCTTTGCTTTGTATAATCTTGAACCAACTTAACCTGATTAGCGTATGCACTATCCGCCAATCTTCTTGTTTCCTCTGTCATTGCATCTCTCTGTGCTAATGTTGTTTTTTCGTTATTGATAATCCTTTCATTGATGGTTTTCTGTATATCAAAGGCATCTATTGCATAATCTAACTGTTTCTCAAAGTCATCCTTTGCAGTATTTCGGGCCTCCATTGCATTTTTGGCCTGTGCCGAATTTAACTCATTATCAATGGCAATTAACTCTCTTTTTGCATCTGATAATTGGGCAAGCTCATCACTATTGATTATCATCCTTGCCTCCTCATCCTTTAAAAAGTCTAAATTTTTTATCTGTTCATCATTATATTGCATTCCTGCATCAATTAATCTTTGCTTGATTTTCAACGCTTGTAAGTCAACATTTGCCAGTGCCAAATCTTTTTCCAATCCAATTCTTTCCTCTACTGTATCATTATATTCTTTTTGTGCTTTTCTTTGTTTGTCAAAAGATAATGTCATATCTCCTGCCTGTTCACTTAACAACTCCTCCTCTCCTCTCAACTTCTCAATTTTATCACTTAAACTGGCAATTAAATCCTCATATTCAAATCCCTTCTTGATAGTTTTATCAATATTCTCAACAATATCTCCTAATTTATACTCCTTTTTTGATAATATATTTAACCTGTTTTCAAGCTCACCAATTTCCTTTTTTGTTTTTTCGGTATCAATATCAAACAATCCTTCAAATGGCTTTACATTAGTATATGGAATAGTTAAATCCATTAATGCCATTTTAAACTTATCAAGGGACAACATTGCAAGTTGAACTCTTATTTTTATTTTCTCAAAGGTATCCATGATTTTATTTCCTATCATGGTAATAAATGCCTGTGTCTTTTGCATTGTTCCTTGCATTGCCAATACTCCTGCTCTTGTATCTCCTAATGCACTTACAACAGATCCTAACATTGCAATCAATATTCCTATTCCAGAGGCCTTAATTGCTTTACCAATTAAACGAATCTTTTTTGCACTTGTATCTGCTGATTTGGCCTGTATCATGAATGCCTTTGCTTGATCCTTTATACCATCAATGGAATCCTTAATTCCTTTGATCATCCCTCCAATCTCTCCTGTGGCCTCTTGGATTGATTCTGTATAATTACCAACGTTTAACTTTTGCTTTTTTAAGGCATCTGAATTCTCTCTGATAACCTCATTGTTATCATCCAACTCCTCATTAATTTCCTTTAATCTCTTCCTTCCTTCCTCTGTTTCCAGATTCAATTTTTCTCTTTCCCTTCTTAACTGCCTACTTTTTGCACTTAATTTCTCCAACGTTCCTGCATTATCATCTTGCAATATCAACTCATCTTGCAACTCTTTTTTTAATGCTTGGCTTATCTTTTGGCTCCTTAATTTTTCTTTAATCTCCTCCCTTGTTAAGGCAACATTTTTCTGTTTTTGCTTTTCGCTTTGCTTATCCTGTTTGTTCTGTTTGTCCTTTAACTTGATTTCCTCTTGTGCAAGTTTATTCTCCTGAATCTGTGTTTTGATTCTCTCCTGCTCCAACTTCTCCAACTTGGTTTCTGCATCAATCTGTGTTTTGATTGCATCTGCCTTTGCCTTATCAAGTTTGATGGATGCCTCCATAGTTTCATTCATGGCATTAACGGATGTATTCACGCTATTAATACCATCAATAGTTACTTTTAAAGGTTTTTGTAACTCTGTCTTAATTACTGTTGCAGTCTGGGCCAATGAATCATTTAACTCATTGATATTAACAATTGTTTTCTCTGCTGAATCCCGTATATCTTTATACAAATCCTCTTCTGCTATTTCAGACCTTTTTATTTGCTTTGCCATATTCCTCTAATATTACAAAATACTCTTTTACTGTGGTTGTTTTTTGATCTAATTTGTAGCCTAAAAACATTCCTAACCATGTTAATATTACCTCAATTTTTTTTCCTCCTGCAAAGTGAATCTCCAAATCCTGTATCTTTTGACTCTCAATTTCAATCTCTGTCAATTTAAATCTTTCTTTGGTTATTACATATTCGCTTTGCAATAATGCTCTTTTTTTTTGTGCTTCAAGATACTTTTTGTATCTCACATCCAATCCGAATTCCTTTAAATATTCATTATACAACTTTTTCCAATTATATACATCTTGGATCTTATTTCCTTTTTTCTCTTTTCTGGTGTATTCTAATTTTCCATCATTGCATCTAATCCAATTATATAAAGGCATTTCATCAATCGAGCTCCAATACTCTCCTTGCGTAAAGGATAAAATTTTCTTTAACCATTGTAGCATATATGTCAAGATTTTCCTCTGTCAATCCTAATATGTCAACACTCCACCAATTCTGATCCTCCATCTTTGCACTGTCTGCATCAATGAGTATGCTATCTGATAAAACCTTGATAAACATGGAACGAAAAAAGGCACCAGTATCATTCAAGTTGTAAGGATCTCCCATTCTTTTCCTTCCTCCTGATAATACCTCTGTTAAATAGCTGTAAGTACCAATAATATCATCATTGGCATCAACTCCCTCCTCCATTAATTGCTCATTTCTAATCAGATTCAAAATCTCCTCTTTGACCTCATCACTATGTGCATCAATCCATGCAATGGAATCATCCAATAAAACTGCCTTTTTTAAGTGTATATCAATATCAGTATTTCCAATCATTCGGTGTGATTATAAAAAAAGGAGGCCTTTTGACCTCCCCTTATTACTGTTGTTTAGTTTTCTTGGAAGGCCTTCTCTTGGCCTTTTTTGGATTTGCCTCACTCCATGCCCTTTCCACTATCTTGCTATCAATGGATTTAAAACTGCTCACAGCTTTTTCCTTTGATATGCTTTTCAGTGTATTAGCATTAAACGAGTATTTTCCAATCACTATATCCATCATGCTGTTGCAGTTGCATTACCTTCATATCCATTCTTTGCAACGGATACCTTTAATACATCTCCTCCTGATACAGTTCCTCCCACTGAATAATCCAATGAGTATGTACCATCTGGATTCTCTGTTACAGAATCAGGTGCAAAAGTAACTGATTGAGTAACATTCTCAATGCTCCAATCTGCTGTTGCTGTTGCTCCTTTGTAAAGGATCTTATTAACTGCTGTTCCATAGTCTAACTTTGCAGTGAAAGTAGCAACCGTAGTTGATACAGCTAATGATAATAAGTTTACATCCTTCAATCCTTCCAATTTAGTGAAATCTTGTCCTGCCTCCTCAACATTAATCATGTACATAGTTGACTCATCAAATAATCTGTCAAAGTCAAATCCTAACATAATTTTTTGAGTAGTTGAATCAGTAGCAAAGGCAAATTTTGGATCAAAACTTGGATTATCAACAGGAATTGGATACAAGTATCCTCCTTCCTCACTTCCAATTAAGTTACCATTTACATCAACAATGTACATTCCAAAGTCAACACATCTATTTGCCTGTAATTTTCCTAAGAATGTTGGAGTTGAATCCTCTGCCCATAACTCTCCAGAAAAGGATCTCTTTCCTTGTCTTAAGAATACCATTCTACCACTGTTTGCCTCCTCAAACTGTGAGTCTGCCTTTGGCAATTCTACATTTTCAAACGCGGGTAATGGAAACCAACGTTTAGAAGAATCTGCCTCATTTACTAAATCACTCCATGTTGGAAGAGTAGTAGATAAGTCGATTCCATTTCTTGTACCATCATTCGCAATCAATGGCACCATAATAAAACTTGACGTAATACCAAAGATTGGCACACAATTTGGCCTCCCTGTATTTGATAATCCTGCGTCGCAATTACATCCTATCATTTTTTTTAATTTTTAACATTTACAAATTTCTTTATATCTGGATAGTGTAAGCTCCAATGCAACTCCAGATAAGTTTGCATCCAAGACATTTTGAATAACACCACTCTCCTGCTCTACACCAAAACGGGAAAATGTTCTATAACGGTAATTTTCTATTGTTTGATACATCCTATCATTGTTTACAACCTCAAGGAATTCTAACATCAACTTTTGCATAGGTATAACAACCTGCTCTCTGTGATCCTTTGTGTAATACTGGCTTGGATCTGTTTCATCTAAAAAGAATAATCTTACATCAATATCCTTCTCCAATGCTGATCCTTTTCCATACCCTGTTTCACTTATTATCTCTAATAGCCATACTAAAGGTAATTTATTCTCCAAATTACTATCTGCCAAAGTCCACTCCGTATTGGTTGCCAATTTTGTTCCTGTAATGAAAAAAGTATTTTTCAAATAAAAAACTCCCTCCAATACTCCTCCATCCAATGCATCTGCTTTGATATACTCATCGTATCCGATTTCACTGATCCTGAATCTCCTATCCATTGAATCAGTAACAATCTTTCCAACTCTGGCCCACTTAGTGTTACATACAAAGGTTTTCTCACTCACAGCATCATATGTGCCTGTTAAGCTGTTATCAATCTCTGATACTAAATCCTTTATGTACTCACTTGCTTCAATCATAGCCAATACGCTGTACTAATTCCTATACCATTATACTGTAAATAATCAGAGTTGAAATCACAAATATACTTTTGTATCGTTTTGTAAGTCCTTACACTGTCATTATAACGAGTATAAATCATTGAATTTAATGTGGATACATTCTCTGAATTTTCTCCCAATGGACGAACATTTCCAGATACAGCAACCGTATTTGTCAAATCCTTTAAATACTGATAATAAACAAATCCTTTGATCATATCAATCATACCCTCTGAAATATAGACATAGCAATTCACATTATCATACTCAAATGGATTGTAAATCTTAAGATAAATTGCTGACTGTGGAACTCCTGCAACCAAATCCGCAACAAATAAATTAAACAAGTCAACTCCTAATAATTTAACAAGGTATTGCCGTTCATATTTATCAATGTATGCCTGGATCTTTGTTTGCTCGTACATCCCATGATGCAATTCAAACTTACCCTTTCCAAAATCATCATATGTAATATTCAGTATGCTCATATTTCTTCAAGTAAAGGCCTCTACTTCTTTGCAGAGGCCTTTGTTTTTCTTACCGTTTTTTTAGCTGGTGCCTTCTTCTTTGCCTTGCCTTTGCAATCTTCGCACTCTTTGCAATCTTTACCACAATCAGATAAAACTGCAATTGAATTAGTTAATAAAAAGTATGCCTGTGGCTCTGTTACCTCAATAACAGCTCCTTTCTTACTATTACCGTAATCTCTTATTAATTTTATCTTTTTCATGGCTTAAATCGCTTTAAATTAAGGTGCTGTAATTGCAGTTAATGCCGTAGCAATATCAGTACACTTCATGAATGCATCTTGATTGATTTGTGCAACGTGGAATTGTAATCTCTCAACAACTTTCATAGTAACAATCTCATGCTCAAAATTGTCATTGTTTTCGTAGCTCATCTCCAATGTTGCTCCTTGTCTATCAAGGATCTCTCCTTTTGTAGAATCAAATACATATAAAGTGTTAGCAGTTACCAATGGGCTTGTAACAATTCTCATCCCATTTAAGATACCATCTCCTGCCATAACAAAATTAGGTAACAAGTAATCTCCCTCACTGTTCTTCTGGTGCATGAACTTAACAAAATCATTGTAGTTCATTACAATTGTGTCAGCATCCCATGCATTCTCTTGTCCAAAAGTATATATTTGGGCCTTCATTGATGCTGTTAATTCTGCTAATGTTGCAGATTGAAAAGCACCTGAGAATGGAGCAAGAACGTTTGCAGGATCAAATTCAGATGCAATCGCATCAATAGATAAGATATTACCTGATCCAAGTAAAATTTCTGCCTCCTCTTTAAGTTTTACAGATTCATTAACCAACTGCTCAACCTCTGATGCAACGAATGAATAATCATCAATCATATCGATACAAATGTCAACGAAATCTCTGATCTTTTGGATCTGAACTGTTCTATTAACCCAAGTTGTCTTTGTGTTACTTGTTGATGTTGCACAAGCTACTACCACTGATGCATCTCTTGTTACCACATCCTGCTCTCTATACTTTACGTATTCAGTAGATACAGCAACTCGTCTGAAAAGATCAATGATTCTTGTTGCTCTAACTGGCTTTTTGATAGTACCATCTAAGAAAGTTGCATAATCATCACGAGTACCAATATCTGATGGATTCTGTTGTGCTTTTAAAGCAATCTCAACTTTTCCCTTTCCAGATTTTACAACCTCATTGATTCTTTCTGCTTTTTCTTTAATTAAGTCAACTAATGACTTTGCCTTTGCAGGTACGCTTTTTGATGCCTCCTTTAATCCAGATACCGCAGATTCCAACTCAACAAATTTGGACTTCAACTCTGATGTGTTGTCCTTTTCTGCTAATGCTTTGATTCCTGCCAATTCTGATTTTAATTGGGCCATTTCATCTGAAGAAACTAATCCTTTTGTTGCCTCCTCAATTTTACCTTCAAATTTTGCCACCATTTCCTCTGGTGTAATGTTTGGATTTTCCATTTTTTAATAATTTAATTAACTGTTTTCAATCTCTGTTATCTTCTTCTCACACCAACTTTTCATTGCTTTTCCTCCCCATAACAAGTACGAAATTGTACCACACGCCTCTGTATCTTCTGCATTGTAGTATTCCTCTGCTCTTGAAAGATAGCTAAATGTACGCTTAATAACATCCAATGACAATCCTCTTTTATTTGCAATGTCCTGTGCTCTCTGTTTTCCAACATCTGTTGCACATCTGTTATTAACTGCCTCATTCAACTCAATCCCTTTCTTTGCATTATTCACTGCCTGTTGTGGATAGTCTGCATATGTTTGTTTGGTGCTCAATAGATAATCTACTTTTGCCCAATCAAAATCCTGTTTAATATTGATTTGCTGAACTTCCTCCATCTTAGGCTCAATGGATTTCATTATTGCAAGATCAACTAAACGAGAATTCAAGTATTTTAATTTCATTTCAAGATTGTACATTCTCTCATCTGTACCTCTCCCATTTATTAATGCCTTTGTTACTACGTCAATTTCCTTTGTAAGTTTCTCCAATGCTGTTACCTTATCCTCACTTTTTCCAACGCTTAAAACCTCTGTATATTCGTTTGCTCCAAATGTAACTGCTGATCCTTCAAAGAGTTTAACTTCATCAATCTGATAGTATCCTTTTTCTCCATTCTCAATCCACTTTACATTATCACTCATGTACTGGAATCCAATGGAATGCTCTTTGATTATTCCCTCCTCATAATCTCTCAATGCATCCTCTCCCTTTGTTGATGTGCTCAACTTAGCAACTGCAAATAATCCTTTTTGATCCTCCTCTAACTTTAAGAACTTACCAATAGGATGTTGCCAATCATGGTACCTCAAAAATGCAATGTTTCTATTTGAGTTGCTTTGTGGGCCTCTTTCCTTTATGCTTTTTTCAAATGCTCCAGATACAATCATATCATTATCTGAATCAATTACATCGAATTTGGATAGGTACATTGCAACCTCTCTTTTTCCCAATGAAATATCCTTAATTGAGTTATTGAATGACTTAATTGAGTATTGATTAAAATTCTTTTTCATTATATTAACCATTTTATAAATCTCTGCATTATAAGGATTTTATTTTTAAAATTAACTATTTTTGACGTTATTGATGTAAATTTTATATTTTTTTTGTATGCAAAACAATTTTTGGACTAACTTATTCGGATGGACAAGTGGTAAAAATGATAACCTTATCAAGATGCTGACTCGTCAACACAACCAATTTTGGGGAAATACAAAACCAACTTGGATTGATACAAATAAACCATATGAACTATACATCCAAATTCCTGAATTAAGAACAGTAATTAATAAACGGGCCATTATGATGTCAAGTGGTATTCCTGTTCTTTGTGATCTTGATGGCAATCCTGTGGAATCTCATTGGATGTTGGATCTCATCAATAAACCTAATCCAACCCAATCATGGTCTGATGTAGTATTCTCACTTGCTGTTAATGATGGATTATTTAATAATTCTTTTGCCTATTGTCCAAAACGTTCATTCGATATACGGAATCTGTTTATTCCTTTACCATCAAATCAGATTAAGGTTGTTGGAACTGGAAAGTATTTGGATCAAATTGATACGGATGGATTAATAAAGGAATTCCAATTCTGGTATGATACAGAAAAAATGGAAATCATACAGGTTGATGATATGGTGTATCTCAATACTCCTGATGGAATCAATCTTCTTAATCCTGTGAATCGAATTGATACTCTTAAATATCCCTTGAGTAACATCATGGCCCAATACAACAAAAGGAATGTGATACTCGAAAACATGGGAGCAATTGGAATCCTATCATCCAAAAAAAGTGATATGGGAGGAGCTTTGCCAATGACTCCAGAGGAAAGGGATGAAATACAAAAGGATTGGTTAAAACGTAGCAAAGATAAACTTGTAATGACAGAGGCTGATGTTGATTGGACTCCAATGTCTTATCCAACAAAGGATCTAATGTTATTTGAGGAGCTAACAGAGGATAAAATGGCAATCATTGATGCTTATGGATTATCTTATTATTTGTTCTCTCAATCCAACGGTGCTACATTTACCAATGTTAAGGAGGGAATGAGAATGAGTTATCAGGATACCATTATACCTGAAACCAATCAAATGTATGAAACCATCTCCCAACAATTAGGACTGTATGATGATGGTGTATATCTTAAGGCTGACTTTTCACATATACCTGCACTGCAAAGTGATAAGGCCTCTGAATCTGCAACCGTTGTTAGCTTGGTGCAAAATGGAGTAATTGATGCAAATGAGGCAAGAAATGTTCTTGGTTATACTGAAAAGGAGGAGCAAGAAAGAGCAATACAGGCCTTGAATGGTGCACAGGTAACATCAATGGTAACTGTTGCAGAGAAAGTTGCAGAGGGAATATTATCACAAGAATCTGCAATTGAAATCTTGATAGTTTCTTTTGGAATATCAAGAGCACAGGCAGAAAGTATCATCAATAGTATTAATCCAATAACAAGAGAATAATAACATCCTTATAAAACACAAAGGCCCTTTATTGGGCCTCTGGCAGTCAACTTTGTTTATAAGGTTATTAGTGGTCATACGCTTTAAATAACTTATGACATTTAATACACATATAACCACTCTCGATAATTTCATTTCTAGCGTCTATAATTTCGCATTGCGTACAACCACTAACATCATCTAAAACACTATTATTTTCAAAGTTTGTTTCCAATAATGTTTTAATTTTCAGCGTTAAATCAACTTTAGTTATCATCCCTTGTGAATCTCTTTGTTCGTTAACAAGGGCAATTATCTCATTTATTAATTCTTGTGTCATAACTTTTAATATTTAAAAATAACTGTGTTTAGTTGTATCATTAGCATTAATACTAACCAATCCTTTCAAATTCAATTATTTCAATTTTCATTTCGTATGTATCTAATTCCATGTGAGGAAATCCTTTTGTTATTACTTCAACCACACAATAACCCTCTTTAAAACAAATACGAGGATGTTTATGTGAGCCTCCCCAACCGCTGTCTGTTCCTTCTAAAATTTTAACATTTGGGTAAACTGTTATTGGTTTTTGTTTATTCTTTCTAACTAAACAAGGTTTTCCATTAACATAAAGGTTTCCAAAAATATCTGTAAGTTTTAATACTATTCTAAACTTACCACTCAATAAATCTCTTAATTTGTTTATTTCTTCAAACTTATTACCTCCATTTTTTAATATATCAGTATAAGTTCCATTCCAAATATATGGTGTTTCATCACTCTGTAATCTGCTCATTATATTTATTTTTTCGTTAATAATCCGTACTAATGCTAACAAGTATTAAAAACAAGCTACCGCCAGTTTTTACACTTATCATTATAAGTAATAAATTATTCCTCTATTGTTCCAAATCCGCTACAAGTAGGGCATCCACCACCTTGACAATTTGGACAAGGATATTGTTTTTTACTACTTATAACATTAGGTAAAATATCATTATTATTTTCAGCTTCATGCTCTAAAAATGTGATTCCCCAATATTTAGCTTGTTCAAAGTCAACCTTTCCACCAACTTCAGCAACAAACTGTATAAATTCATCAATTATTTTTTCCTTTTGTGTCATAACTATAAATTCAATAATAACAATATTTACCTATAACATTATTTCTTTATTAATCTCCTTCCAACTATCAATATAATTGAAAGTATCAAAAATATCTTAACCATCATTTTCTCTCTGGATCTGGATTGCACTTCTCACACTTACAAATTAGATCATCCTGCCCATACCAACCAACTCCACAACATTCCTCACAGATTTCCTCCTGATTTGTCATTTCAAAATGGAAATAATGTGCATAATCTTTTACCCATTGGTTGATGATATTCCAACTCCCAATGCTCATCTCAATATCAAAAAGTTCTTTTAACTTCTTTGCCCTTGCAAATTCAATAGGATTCTTCATTGCTTATTAATCTAATTTTCCATAATGTCCTGCACTCATCATCTCTGCATATCCTCTGCTCTTTTCGGATGATAGCTTGATGTAAAATGGATCATTCTCTCCTCCTTTGCCATAGTAGCTCAATAGATAGAACTTGTCAACCTTTCCAAAGTGTTCCTCCTGCTTCATTGCCTGTTCAATTATCTCCTTTACTTTCTTGTATAGATCCTTGCTCCAATTAAGTTTCTGGATACTTGGATTAAAGTGTACTAATTCGGATTGCACCTCTAATGATTTGATTGTATTAGGCAATCTTTTAACTGCTCTTAATAACTCCTTAAGATTTGTGCATTCTGCTGAATAACCGTTATAGACTATCATTTGTTATGTTTTAAATTGTTGTAATGAAATATAATTAAAAAAAGTATGTAATATGATAAGAGTTTAATTAACTCTCCACATTCTTTGATCTTCATAAAGCCAATATATTTTCAAGTTTCTCAATTCCTTCTCTACTCAAATATTCTTTATTCTCAATCAATATCTCTGCATCTCTTTGGGCCTTCTCTATCAATACCCTCTTATCCAATCTTAGGCCATCAATGACAATATATGCAACATTGTGTGCTCTCAATAGGCTCTCTGGAATCTGTGATAAAAATTTAATACTTTCCATGATCCTAATTTTCTGCTGTTACTTCATTGCTCCACTCTAACCAAAGAGAATATCCAATCTTTTCCTGCCATAGATTATTGAAATCGTACACCTCTGTACTCCAATATCCATGCTCCATTATTAAATGCCTTAACTGATCTTTAAATGCTTGTTTCATTGAGTTATGTTTAAATGTTTCCTCTAATATATAAATTTATCTTATATAATAGAAATACAGAGTAAAAATACTTATTAACTCTCTGATGTTTATTTGTGAGGATAGAAATTGAGGATATTATGCAAGGATCTTTCTGCCTCGCTTAATACATCCTCCAGATACTCTGTGGCCTGTGGATCATCCTTGCACTGTTCCCTTAATTGATCTCTATACATGAATGCATAATAAGGATTGAAATTGCTTTTATTAGATATTAATTTGGTGTATGATTCAACCTGTAATCTAATTAATTTGGATGCCATGTTTTTTTGGTTTCCTAATATAAAAATATTTCCCTAATATTCTTTGAAATTTTGTTGGAATAATCCTCTTATGAATATAGATAAACCTGCAATACAATCTGGAGCATCATCATTTTTGTTCTTTCCCTCCTTGCTGAATGACTCAATATTTTGTACAAATTGATAGAATTCCTGTGTGTTATTTTCAACAAAGTTTAATTGACTCAATATAAATGCAGACTCCATGATGATCCTGGTAATCTTATTCTTTGTGTTATGGACTTGCAGGATACGAGTATTAACCATCTTGTCTAATTGTCTGCTGAACATGGCTCCCATACTATTTGATTCAACTCTGCAATACTTAACATCCCATTTTTTGAGTTTTTCTGCACACAATGGTAATGTTATATCTGTGTTATCCCTTGTGAATAGATAATCAACAATGTACACTTCATTTCCAACTATTCCTCCAATTGCCATTGCTGTAAAGTCCTTTCCTTGATCTGCAACATCAATATATCCAATGTATCCCTCAACCTTATCCCTGATCTGTTCAAACTCCTCCTTTGATACTTTGTTTAACTCACTGAATAAACGGCCTTTCATATCAACAGGCTCCTGCATGTATTCTGCAATCCAAATATCAGGATTGATTCTGGATCTGATATCATGATATTGCTCTGTTGTCATTACATCCTCACAAAAGGATTCATCATTCTCATCCAATGCAGGTACAATGATACTCTCATCATATCTCTCCTTATCCATGTTCCTTCCAATCACATCATTTGTGCTCCAACGTGTACCAATGTCTATTTTTGAACAGTTTTTCTCTAATCTGGAATCATGTGTTGCCTCCTTCCACATTAATATTTTCTCATTGGTATTATCACTCAATGCGTCCTCAACTCCTCTGTATAGATCATCTGTAATTGCAAGTTTAGTTGCACCAAATCCAATGATTGTACCTCCAACTCCTGCTCCGAAATAACCAACCTGTTTTGATTGATTTGTATTCCATCCCTGCAAATTGGCCTTATCATCACTCAATCCAACCTCTGGAAAAATGGCCTTGAATTGATCTGTTTTGAGTATGTTTCGTACATCATATGAGAATTTAAGATACAGAGTTGCTGTACAGGTATTCCTCATTATACTCTCTGTTGGATTCCTGCCCAATGTCCATGCACTGAATAATGTTGTTATAAAGGATTTTCCTGCTCTTGGAGGCATTGAAACTGATAAGCTGTTAATTTGCCTCTCCTCTATCTTTTGGAATCCCTGTGCAATATCTTTTAAGAATGGCCTTTTGGTAAAGAACTCTCTATCATAAAACAAACAAAACTCCCAAAAATCTCTCCTTGCAAGTTCTCTCCTTAAAAGTTCTTTAATTGCATCCTTTTTATTCATTATCAAGGAACTTCCTTATTTCCTCTGTTGTTAAATCTGATAAGTCCATTGTTGTTTGGTTCTGATCCACTACCTGTATTGGAGCTCCATATCCTGAATCCATTAATGCCTTGTATGCTGATACATCTCCTTCCCTTGCTTTTTTAATCAATGCCAATGTCATCAAATCCTCTTGGCTCATGGTTTCATTCTCTCCAGTTATTGGATTCTTTAGGCTCTGATTAACCTCCAACCATTGACGTGCAATTGTGGATCTGTTCTTTCTTCCTTTAGGCCTCCCGTTTGGGTTTCCACTTTGTCCGGGCTTATATGATTTTAAATTATCCTCCTTTGCCATGATTCACTGTTTTATCACTGTAAAACTAAAATATAAGGAAATATTGTTAAAGGTTTAACTGTATTGTAAACTCATTAGCTTTTCTTTTAGCACTTCTTATCATTTTTGGATATAATTTTATTAAATCTTTTATTGCTTTCCTTTCAATTTCAATAGTACGATAGTCTTTGCATCCTCCCTCTGTTACCCAGTGTTCATTTTCCCAATGTAAATATCTTATACCCAATATTCCTCCATACTTTACAATATGTCTTAAGCAAATTTCGTAATCCTCCTTGACCTTAAAATTTTCATCAAATAAAAACTCCCCATCATTTATTAACCCCATACAGGAAGCCGTTAAATATGTTTTAGTAAGTATTGGTTTATACGGATAAACAGAACGTGGTGCAGCCTCTGTTTTAACTCCCCACATCTTATAATTCATTTGTTGGCATATATCAAAAGCCTTTGTAAACTCTTCAAACCAAAATCCCTCATCTCTTATCTCAATTTTTTCTGATTTTCTTTCATTGAGTTTAGTATAACCAACATTTTTTGCATCATCATCTAAAAACACAACTCTTTGCTCATTACTGTTTTTGAGTATCCAGTTTCTTGTTGGTGTTATTCCTTGAACTTCATTAGGTATGCCAATTACATTTTTAATATTGCTATACTGATGTACTTCACTTTCTGGTACAAAAAATGTCCCAATATTTGGCAAAATTTTATTTGTAGTTGTTCTCCCTGCTCTGTTTTTACTTGGTATCGCTATTAACATATCTCTGTTTAAAGTCATTCCATTCTAAAACTCTCTCTAATCCTATTGCATCAAATGCACTCCCCTTTTTATATCCTCCTTTTCTAACTATTTTAAGTTTAAGTTTTTCTTTTATCTCTTCCCATTCAATGCTATTAGGTTCTGCCATTATTAAAATATATTCCATTGGTGGCTCTAATTGTACACTTTGCTCCAATTCAATCTCCTCTCCCTCCTCAAGCTCATCAATTTTATCCTCAATAGGTACTTCCAATCCCCACTCCTCAAGCTTTTCAGTATCCCAATCGGATGTAAGCATATCCCAATCCCATTCTCCTCCGGATACGTTATCCTTGATAATAAACTGCCTTTGCTCATCCTCTGTAAGATCACTTGCCTTGATTATTGGCACCTCTTTCAATCCTGCCTCCTTACAGGCTTTTAGTCTCATATTGCCTCCAAGTACTATCATATCATCATTTACGACAATAGGCCGTATTTTTAACATCTTTGGAAACTCCTTGATACTGTTTACTAACTTCCTAAAATTATCATCCTGAATCACTCTTGGATTGTTAGGATTGCTTTTTACCTGTCCGATTTTTACAGTTTCTGTTTTCATGATATACACTTGAATATGATTATCGGAATAAGGAATATTAATACCCTTGCAAAAGTATGTTTAACATTGGATGCATCTTTGGCCCATGATGTGAATTGTGGATGCTCTCTATGTGGTAACAATAAATGTAATGCCCTGTCCAATATCCAGATTAGGAACATTAAAACAATAGCTGAATATCCTGCTATCCTTAAAAAAACATTTGCTTTTTTTTCTTCATTCTCCATAATATAATCTTTTGGTGTGTTATTATGCTTTATGTGAATGAGGAATCAATCACAGAAATCAATCCCTCATATCACTATAACTCTAAAACATAACAGTTACTAATATATGAATTATTCTGTTACCTGTATTTAAAAAAATGCTGTATGTTGTCATATGGTATTATGATGTGCTTTTTAGTCATTTGATACTTGTATGGAGTAAAATTGACTTTTTCCAACTTATCATAACACTCTGGAAGGAGGATCTTAAATTGCTTATTTATCATCAATTTATTGGCAATCTTTGCATCTAACATATAACTATTGAATGTTAAATCTGATACATCCAGATTGTTGCATTCATACTCAATGGCCATGATTTTATTGTAATCAATCATCTGTAATTTTTAAAAGTAAAAAAGGCCCGTATTTGGGCCTCCTGATATTAACTGATCTTATCTGCAATCTTTTGCATTGTTGTAAGATTCAATCCTCTTTTATTATCCAAGAACAGGTGCAATTGTGCAGGATGAATGCCACATTTTTTTGCAAATGCATGAATGCTCATGCTGTTATCTTTCATGTGTTGTCTTATAATAGCCCTGCAATCCCGTATAAGGAACTTTATTTGCTCTTTGGATATTGGCTCTATCTTTTCCATAATAATGCTTTAAACGTTCTTAAAATGGCAATCCATCATCTTCATCATCTAATGATGGCAATGTACTTACTGCATCTTCAATGAAATTTTGCTCAATTCCTCCTCTGGATGATGTACTATGATTCATTGGATCAAAGTTCTGTGCAGATTCATTTGTGATTTTCCATGCATCTAAACTATTGAAGAACTTTTCCTCTCCCTGTGGATTTGTCCATGATCTTCCTCTGATGTTGAAAAACACTTGTACTTCCTCTCCAACTGCAATATTATCCAACAGCTCACATCTTTCCTGTGTTGCCTGCATTATGATTTGCTGTGGATACTTATCCTCTGTTGCAATTACAAACTCTCTCTTTGCAAATTTCTCTGATACTTGTTGTTTTGCAAATATTCTGATTATTTTTCCTTTTATATCCATGATTCTGCTTTTTTACGTTTTGTTTCTAACTCTGCCATGCATTCTTTAAAGTACTCATTGGCCAATTTGTACTGATTATATATTTCGGTTTCTAATACATTACATCTTTCAACTTTTACACTTGTCATTCTATCCTCTATTGCAATATGATCCACATCATGCAATGCAGGAACATCAAATGGACTCAATAAACTTGGAGGAGTAGTTGTTAAACAATATACAACCTCTGCCACATTTCTATCATACAACATCATGTATCCTCTCATCTGCCAATCATATCCTGCCTTTTTTACGGATTTCTCTGCCTCCTCTTGGAATGCGGGAAAGGTTTCAAAACTCCATGAGCATTTTATGTCAATGATTCTCTCATCTCCAAGTATATCACATTCTCCAGTCAACCAATCAAGATTCTTTCTTTCCTGATTCTTTCTGAAATCCATGAATCTTACTTGATTAATCATCTCGATTCCTTGATCCTCATTTAAGAGTCCTTTTTCTGTGTACTTGTTGCTAATATCTGGCCTAATACCAAAGAATGCCTCTTTTGCTTTTTCCATCACATAACTTTTTGTAGTTTCTGATAATGGATTACTTTTTGATCTGCTCTTTGTCATGATCTTGCTCAACTCTGAACATCTTACTACTAAATTTGCCATGTTTTTAATTGTTTTCTGTTGTTTCTGTTAATTCTTCTTTTTGTTCTGCCTCTGCCTCTTGGAGCTCCTTGATGAACTTATCTGCCTTTTTCTTTTGGGCATCTGTAAGATCAAAAGTATCCATCAACTTATCATAGGTATAATTCCCATTTTTGATTGATTCCAATGCTCCATTCAATCTCTTGGTATCCAATTTAGGTTTTACAGGTGCAGGTGGCTCATATCCCTCTGGAAGATCCTCTCCTGCATAGATATAAAGTCCTAATCCATGTAATGCTAATGCCTTTGTTGTACTCCTTTGGATTGCTTTATTCACATCAAAACTTGTTACTTTATCAAGTAAGATTGAATTATTCCTGAAATCCATCACAGGCAAATAGTCGATATGTTCTAATCCATTGATTGTTACTCCAACCTTTACCCAACATGATTTGCCATCTGTAAAGTAATTGATTCCATTCTCTGATTCGTAAACTGTTCTTTGAATGTCTGGATAAAGTTTTTTGACCTCTGCCCATGCCCATGCCCAACTCAAATAAGTAAGGTTTCCTTTTTTCTCTGTTTTGTCATTGACATTGATACTGTTCAATGATTCAAATACTGATGCTTTTTTCTGTGCCATGATGTTATGTTTATGATTGTTTAAAATTATATCCATGCTTCAAGGCCATCTGCCTCCATGATATTAATAAATTCGTGTGCCTCGCATTCATCAAAGAACTTTATTTCCTCGCTTGTGCTAAATTCGTGATGTACCTCATTGTTAAATCTATCTCTAACAATGCACCATGCGATTACGCAATCTCTTAATGATGTAGTAACTGTAAATAATTCTGATTCCATTGTTGTTATGTTTTAAATGATACTACTAATATATAAATTTATCTTGTATAATAAAAATATATCTTAATTATCTGCATTTTTTTGATATTGCTCCTCCCTTTTCAAGTTGCTAATATGCTGATTCATGGCATCAATGATGGATGTTGTATTCTCATAGAAATATCTCATCTGATTAAATATACCATCCCACTGCTTTTCCCTTACATACTCATCTGTGCTGTAAAACTTTCCCAACTCTGATGCCTTACTCATTGGAAATCCTGCCTCAATGTACTTCCTTGTATGCTCCCTCCTGACTCTCTCTGTTTCCGCCTCTGCATTTTTCCATTGTATTCTGGCATCTCCCAACTCTGATGCATAATAACTCAACAGAGTAACTAATTGGACTCTCTGATACATCAAATCATTTATTCCTGTATAATCCATCTCCAGATTCCTGTACCATTCAACTATCCCTGTAATCTGATCCACCACATCATCAAATTCTTTCATGATCCTTAATTTTTTGTTTGTACTCTTTGTATAATTCCTCCAGATCCTGTTTGCTTAATTTCAATTTGCAATGCCTGTTATCATCCAACCACTGGAGCTCCTCTTTTGTGATCCTGTTTGTAATCCTCTTTCTGTACTCATGGATGTTTCCATGCTTATCTCTATTGCATGGCACACACTGTCCATGTACATTCATCTCATTAAATCTCAATCCTTCATAGGTTGTTGGAAAAAAATGCCCTGCATCAAACTTCCTATTTTCTAATGATGCACCACAACTTATGCAACCTTTGTGCACATCTCTTAATCTGATATACTTATTGAAAACTGTTTGTACTTTTTTTTTCCAATCACTCAAAGTCATATTATCCTCATAATATTTCTTCCTCTCTGCTCTGGCCTTCTTTAATGCCTGTGCCTTAATCTTTTTATTAGAGTATTCAATTGCACATTTTGTCGAACATACAACCTGTGTTGATTTGTATGGAGTAAAGATCACTCCACAGGATCTGCACTTTTTATCTTTTAATGGTTTTTTCAAAATGGTATATTTGTATTTGGTTTCATTCCCGCATAGTAATCAACAATCTGCTCCTTTGATCTTGTTATGGTATCATCAATATCATTCCACTCTGATGTTGCCAATCTAACCTCCATCTGTTTAATTCCTATCCCTCCATCCCTGTTCTTAGTAATGATAAACTCTCCAACTCCTTCCATGCTGTTTCCTTCCTCATCCACTTCCTGCCCATAATATTCAGGCCTATGCAAAAAACTTACAATACTTGCATCCTGCTCAATCTCTCCTGACTCCTTAAGATCGGGCAATGATGGCCTCTTTCCTGTCCTTCCAACATCCCTGCTCAATTGTGCCAATCCAATGCATGGTATCCTGTGGCTCATTACAATTCTCTTTACATCATTTGAAATCTTTGTAACTTCTTGATACCTGTTTTCAGATTTGGATGGCATTATCTTTTGGATGTAATCAATCACAAATAAATCAATGTTCTTCTTATTCTTTACTGTCTGCAATTTGGCCTCTATATCCTTTGTTGTATGGCTCCCATCAAATATTATCAAGTTATCCCAACACTTATCCTTTTTGAGCTCCTCAATCCTCTGCAATTCACTGTCTGAACATTTACCGTATTTGATATGATTTGAATTTATTCCTGTTATGTTGCTGATTATTCTCCTCACAATCCTATCATGGGCCATCTCCAATGAATAAAATACAACCACTTTTTTCTCATTAAAACAAAGGTTTCTAATCAATGAAATTGCCCATGCTGTTTTGCCCATTGCAGGCCTTCCTCCAACTATCATCACATCATCTGCCTCCAGAATCAACTCTCCATCCAATGCCTTCCATCCCAACTCTAATCCTAAAGGAATGCCCAACTTTGCTTGATTGTGTTTGTAGATAACCTGTTCAATACTCTCCAGATTTGTTATTTGTTTAACTGATTTGTTATCACTCAATAAATCTTTAACCTTACTTACTTCATCCAGTATATATTTTCTTCTTGGATCGGATGACTGCATCTCTCCATTGATATTCTGGAGCATTAATTGCACCTTTCTCACTGAATATTTGTACCAACACTCATTGAGGATGCCTTCTTTATTTAGTGTTTCATGGAACTCAACACATGATGCAAGATTACTGATGTTTATGATGGTATCTTTTTCGAGGCAATTGTTTTCTCTTAACCACTCTGTTAAGTTCATTAAATCAACTAAATGTCCTTTATCTGTGATTTCTGCAATGGCCCTGAATACATTCTGATGTAGATTGCTATTAAACCAATCAAACTCTAATTTTGTAATGTATTCCTGTTGCTCTCCCTTGCTTAATGTAAAGATTAGGCCCAATGCCTTATCAAAAATGTTTGTCATGTTTTAAGTTTTATAGTGTTGGAATATACTTCTTTTTTTCCTTTGATAAAAAACTATATGTGTCTAATGTTTTGATTCTGGAAAAATAACCAATTGAACAATGCTTGTATTTGGAATCAATATGAAAAGGATCATTCTTTACATTAATCATTGCATCCATGATATTTCCTTTTGTGTAATCCTTTTTTAATCTTTTTCTGTAATCATCCTTGAATTTATCTGGAAATGCTGTACACTTTTTATTAAATGTCTGATTAAAAAACTCTAATAACTTATCAAAATCAATGGGCTCCTGCCCATTATTTATACTATTATCTTCTATTCTATTATGTTCTATTATATTATGGTTTTCATCCGCTTTTGTATTAGGTTTCTTTTCGGTTTCAATTAGGTTTTTATTAGGTTTTTTTTCGGTTGTTTCCTTTCTTGGCCTTCCTCCTTTTGATCCATTAATCTTCTTTGTTTCCCATACTCCCATTACTGCTTTTAATGCAGGAGAATAGAACTTGCCATCCTGCTCCTCTAATAATCCAAATTTGATACAATCCTGATACCAATTAATAAACTTATCACTATCCTTACATCCAATCAAATCTGCCAACATAACCAAATCAAACTCCTCATTGCTATACTCATAGTTCTCTGTATCTCTCAACATCTCCACAACATCCCAATATATGCCTTTTCCCCAATGCCCATATATATGTGCTATTTTACGCATCTTCAATCCCCTTCCTGCTGTTGAATCATGCCTGAACCAATAACTATCTTTGCCCATTCTTTAAAATTTTAAACTTTTTATTTAAAAAAAACTAATCCTTTTTAACAAGAAAAACACTTCCTATTTTCTTGAATACAACTGCATTTTTTGCAATTCTCTGATATACTGCCTGAACAGATATACCATGATATTCTGCATACTCTTTTACTGATACAAAATCTTTCATTTTTCAAATATACTTTAAAATTTTAAATTTTATTTACTTTCCTCAATTAATTTGATTGCATTCTCCAGATCCCTGCACTTATCTTCTCTGATCTTCAATGCCTCTTTATACTGGCTCCAATCACTATATTCAATTGCCTTTTTTAAGGCCCTTAATTCGTCAATTAATATTTGCTTTGCGTACTTCATACCTCAATATTCTTTAATGATGCTAACATTGATTGTGCTCTGTCCTTAACTCCCTGCACATATTTTCTCCTTTCATCAATATTAGTCTCTATGTAATAACCTTTGGAGGAGGCAATCAGATTGACAATCAATCCCTGAATACGTATAAAATTGATAATCTTTCTCACTCTTGGCCCACTCAACTTCTTGTATCCAATCTCCTCCAACTTGCTCTGAATCTCCTTATTAGTAATTGCCATTCCTGATCCAATCTTTGCTCTTAATCCTCTAACAATAACAGGCAACAATACATCCCTCTCATAATCTGTCAATGGCTCTGTATGATGTTCAAATCCTGCAATCATTTCCTAAGTGTTAAAAGTTTATAATAAAGCTCCCTATTGAAACTGGAACGGATTATTAACTCACTTCTTTGCTCCTCCCATCTCTTAATATCTTGGAGTACCTTTGGGCCCACAAATACATTGTATTTCTTTTCTGACTTCTTTACCTTATTGAATCCTAATAATTTACCAATTGCCTTCTTCATGACTTGTTGTTTAAAAATGTTAATAATTCATTGAATTGAGTAGTTAGTTTTTTGAACTCCTCCTCTTTCTCTTTTAATGCTGTGATTCTTACCTCAATGTGGGTTGTCATCTCCTTTAACGTGTAACTGATAATCTCATCCTTAAGCATCTCAATGATTTTCTTTGTGGAACTAATGTTCCAACACAAATCAGTTAAGGAATCTAAAATTGCCAATCTGATTCCCTCTGGATTCTCGCTGTAATTGTTTTCAGCTTTTTTGTAAATTTCTAACATGATGTTATGATTTTAAGTTATAAAGCACTAATATATAAATTTATCTTGTATATCAAAAATAAATGCAAAAATA
>Ga0208645_1000700_pt1 | contig 33704 bp, 53 predicted proteins | sample VirMetDEL_Sep_01_FD_184519 | JGI IMG/M metagenome (GOLD analysis project Ga0208645, IMG submission 184519) | Aqueous microbial communities from the Delaware River and Bay under freshwater to marine salinity gradient to study organic matter... | ecosystem: Environmental > Aquatic > Marine >... | reverse complement strand
GGCTGGCGCTCGGTGGTCGCATGTGCCACCTGTGCTGCGACGAAGTCGAGGCGGACAACCGCAAGCGATACCGCGAGGATGTGTTCACTGATTCAAATTACTGGCATGATGAGGATCTAGAGCCAGCGGCCGGTGTTGGTCGCGATGAGTTCAGTGGATACTAGGAGCAACGGCGGGCTGAATCAGCCCGCCGTCTTTTTGTGCCCGCGTCCCTTTGACAGCAAAGGCGCGCAGGCCGCAGAACGCAAGGCCCGCCAGTGGATCATGGCCCGCGAAACACGGTTTTTTTGACAGCGACGGCGCGCAGGCAAGGCCCGCAAATGAAAATAGAACGGCCTGACACGGTACACGGTGCAAGAAAAACCGAAACGGAATTCTGCGAAATTCCAATAAATCCGAGGAAATAGCAGGGAATCCCATTTCTGCAAATTGGTTTTTTATTGTGCGGGCTGGGATTATTTGCAATACTGTTTTAACAACCCATAACGAGGAATCTAAACCAATGCAGATGCAAACGAGATATATAAAAAGCCGCCGCAAAATGGCGGGTTACACGTTTAAAGTGTTGAAGCCTGTCACCAATAAGAAGCTATTAAAAGAGGTCATAAAAGGCCGATTCAAAGGTTATCGCGTCCACACTCTGACGCTAGAAGAGCGGGCAACATGCCCCGCAACATGTCACCATCTAGAGTCTTGCTATGGCAATAACATGCCATTCGCACACCGGCTGGAACATGGTCCGGAGTTAATCGCCAAGATTGACGACGAATTAAAAGCCCGCCATGAAAAGCTGACGCTGGTTCGGTTGCATGTTTTGGGCGATTTTTGGTCGGTCGAGTACGTCGAACAATGGGGCAGGTGGCTGGATGATCACCCGAAGCTGGCCGCATGGGGCTACTCGCATAACTGGCCCGACAGTATCATTCCATTAGAACGCGACATTGGGCAAGCCATCCAACGGGTGAAGGATCGGCATCCTGACCGGTTCAGAATTCGCTGGTCTGATCGCCCTGATTTGCCAGACAGTGCCAACAGTGAAGCGTTAGCGCAGCCGGTAAAAGGTGAAAGCTTGATTTGTCCAGAACAGGAAGGCAAGACCGGCGGTTGCGGTGATTGCGTCCTGTGCTGGGAAATGCCCGCGCGGAACATCATTTTTAAAACTCATTAACAGGCGGCGGCGTTCCCTTGGGACGTCGCGTTTTTTTCATGCCCAAAATTTCAACCGCATCAGATCGCAAGGCCGCAGATATGTCTGAAAGCGCGGACGCGCAGACAGGTTCCGGCCATTTGTCACGCGGGCCGCAGAGCGCAAGGCAGTCCGCAGAGCGGTACAGGAGCGCAGTCTTTGCCCCCTCTTCTCGCAGCAGGAAAAACGACGCCCCGCCGCATCTAGTGTGCGACAGGTGCCAAGCAATTTGCGACTCGGCAATCCGGACACGGTTTTTCTTTATGACCTTGAGTTCAAGCCAGCACGGCACACCATCGATGACCAAATACACGTCTGGCATGCCAGTGCCTGTGCGGTTTTCAACTCGATTCCAGTGGGATTTCCTCGGCAGGTGCTGCTTGAATGACTTCCAGAGATTTTGTTCCGGCTGGGGCATGTTCGATCACTTCGCCTTCTATGAAGGCCGCAGGGTGGCTTTTTCTAATCTCAGCAAGACGCGCCGCTATCTCTTCGCGGGACAGTTTATCAAGCTGGTGAGTGTGGTTCTGTTCGCGCCTGTCGATGGTCAGACCGCCAAGCGCAGACCTGATCTTCTCTGCGTTGATCGCCGCAGAGAATTGTCCGGATTCTTCAGCACTGCGGGACAGTTCGTCCAGCCGTTTCAATTGGCCAAGAAGCGTGACGCCGTACCGGCGTTCTTTTTCTTCGCGCAAATCTTTTATCAATTCGACAACATGTGGATAATCTCGGCCATTCAAGAACAGGCTAGCCGTCTTCGCCGCCTGACCTTCTGCATAGCCAGCCTTACGAGCGCATTCCGCGTTGGAATAAACACCCTCGACAATATAGCGGGCAAATTCTCGCTGGCGATTATTCAAACCAGCGGGTCTACCGGCAGATCGTTTTTGCTTTTCCATTCTGCCATTATAGTTTCTGTCATATTTTTTAAAAGACTATTTACTAAAATATGGCTGGAGGGTCTGACTCCGTGTAACCAACGTAACGAGGGTGTAACGAACACATTGTTGCTGACCAACGGTTACAGAGCACTCGTTACGCCGTTACGCTCGTTACGCCACTTTTACAAAATAAAAAACAAAAACAAAAAAATATGGGGGAAACTGTATATAACCGTTTTTTCTGTTTACATAGCTGGGATGTTGTGGGAACATTCCTAGACATCAACGAGAGGAGACTTCTAAATGAGCAGAGACGATATCATCGAGAACGTAAAGGACGCCAAGTTCCAAATCGAGTTCATGGCACTAATGCTCCTGTCTGACAGGACAGATGAAGCGGCGACCGCATACGAGAAGGCACTGGCCAAGCTGTCAGAGATTGTAGGAGACGCACAATGAACCGTGATCCGGCGACCAAGATTCAGTTTGTCTGCGACCAGTGTGTTGGGACAGGTTACCAGCCGGTCAACAGCTATGAGATTGATGCGTGTCCTGAGTGCGACGGCACAGGTTTGATTGATCATCTTCCAAAGCGTCACAGTTATTACGACGACATTCTATATGTGAATGGCGACCGTTATCAGAAGGTGGGTTGAGATGAGCAATGATCTAAAAACCGTGCACGGCAGTCCAAGGGACCGTGGATCGGCGGACAGGTATTATGGTCGGCGTTACAACCCGCATTGGGAGTGGTACAGCGATCATGGCTGTCAGCGCATAGACTCTGAGCACATGACTGTCGAGGAAATTGCCGAGTACAACGAGGGCTGGCATGGCGAGACGGGCGAGAAGGTCTGGTCTGATCCGGAGCCGAGGGAGGACTATTGAAATGAAGACGTATGAAGTGACGATTCGCGCGACGGTGACGAAGACGTATGAGGTTCGTGCTGTGGATAAAGAGTCAGCGGAGGATTTGGCTCATGACATGTTCACTGTGTCTTGTGAGGGGCCGGAGAAGTATCAGCAGGACACCCTTGAAGTAGAGGAGGTAAGCTAATGGCGAGGATCATTGAGGCCGAGTACCATGTACAGGCCACACATTTCTGGGAGATCAAGGAGATTGAGGGGTGGCCGGTTGATGACGAGGGCCAGCCGCGTGATATCAAATCGGCACATGACTTCTACATCAAGTGGGGACTGCTGCATGTGCAGTGGGACAAGGATGGTCACAGGTTCGAATACGAGCCGACGAGCGAGGAGAATGGTGACGGCATGGACTACAAGTGGCCGGACGCCGAGTACGTCGATGGCGAGAGGTTGGACTGATGGAAGAACTACCGCTCGACCATGAGCCTAGCCTCGACCATTGGGCGAAGGGTATCGCCGACGAGGACGTAGCCACCGGCTACCACACAAACTGGGATCATGCCTATGAAGAGGCATGGCACGGGTTGGATGCTGAATACAACTACACCTACGAGTATCAGGGAGAGAGGGTAGAGTGATGAAGAAGGACATCTTGACGGTTCGTTTTATTATGGAACGCGAGTATTGGGTTCAGCCCAAAACAGACGGTCTTGGGGCTTTTGACCTTGGCGACATGATGGTGATGAGCGGCCACAATGTTAATGACACGCTGAAACACGAGTCCGTCTTTGACAAGCCTGTCAGTGCGTTTCGTCCATTCAAGGGCATCCACTTACATGATGCCAATCTGTACAACATCCAGAATTTTCACGACGAACCAGAGCCGTGGCTTCTGAGAGAGATGCACGAGGTTTTGGGTGATTTGTCTGGCACAGGATATTAGGGAGAAGAGTGATGGGTAAGGTAAGTGATTGGCTGATCGGCATGGAAGAAGATGCCGCGTGGATGAGCCGAGATTCGTGGGCCGCGAAGCACGGTGCGACGAATCTGCGAGTCTATGACGAGGTGCAAGAGGACATGACAGGTCAGCGTTCTCCGACGCCTGAGATGTTGCAGGAACAGATCAACAAGCTGGAGGAAATATTCTGTGGGAAAGGCTGACCCCAGACTGATGCATGTGGCCGACGAGGTTCGTCGGCTCATGCGCGAGTTCGGTGATCTCTGTTTTGACGAGGCACCGCAGGATGAAATCGATGCGGCTTGGCGCAGGTACAAATCCGTCAAGCGGCTACAGCAGGAGGGGGTTCAGTATGTCCCAAGATTCTAAGGCTGTTGTTTGCAGCAAAAAATTGAAGTTCAGCGACTGGGATGAGTTCAACGAAAGAGTCGCGCATGTGGCTGAGAACCCCGACGCCATGACATCGCAAGAGATGTTGTCCTCGTACTTTTTGGACAAGGTGTTTTGGGAAAAGTTTGGCAAGGGTCGGCACGAATTGTTTGTGCGTCACTGGGTGATCCGAAAGAAGCTACACAACGGCACCTACAAGAGCAACAGCGGTAAACGGATGGGAAACTACACACCGTTTTTCCGGATAAAAAACAGACAAACAGGGAAGATTCGGCACATTGGCATGGGACTTCTAACAATGGTTCTGGAGCGTGAGATGAAATATCGTCCGAACAGGCGCAACGATCCGGATCGTAATTGGGGGCTACCCGAATGACCCTCGATTCTGATTATGACGAGGAGTCTAAGAAGATCGAGGACGACTACCAAGGCGTCGAGTGCGACCACTGCGGCGAGAGATGCTGGGAACATACCAGCTATTTTGGGGACATTCGTTGCGACGAGTGTGCCTGCGAAGACGAAACCTATAGAAGGGAGATTCTAGGTGAGTGTACATGACAAGCGAGTGACGCGCGAAATGCGTCGGAAGATGTTGGAAGTCCATAACGACCTGAAAAGCATTCGCTGCACAGTCGAAGAGTGCAACGATATGTGGCTGTCTGATCTGGCTAAGATGAACGATATCATCAACTACCTACAAAGGGAGTTCGAGTTCAAGCCGCCGCAGGGTACGGGTGGGTATTACATAAACTATGTTTTTGCAGAGGATGTTCCAGACAAGGACGACGAAGAATGAAGCTGGTCTGGGTTCTGCTTTTAGTCACGGGATACGGTGTCGATGAGTTCGACACCAAGTCTCTGGGCGGCTACGATACTATGGCAGAGTGTCATGTGGCATCGACTCAAACATTTTGGGAAAACATGCCCATCAATCAGGAAGCACTCTGCATCAGAGTGGAGACAAGGATAGATGACGATTGATAAAGGCGACGGAGTAATGGCAAGGCGGCTGGCACACGGCATGTGTCCAAAGTGTCAGACCGCGATACCAAAAGCACCGAGGATCAAGTGCCCTGGTTGCGGACTCGAGATTGTAAGCAACGAGACGCAGGACGAAGATCGTCCTGTCGTCGTTAGAATGAAGGCGGTTTGGAAATGAGTAGAGCGTTTTATATTCATCCATCGGCATGCATGTATGCAGGGGTTCTGGATCCGGATTTTGATTTGATGTTTGGTGGCAGCTTTCCTGCCGATCTGACATTTCAGGAGGAACCCTATCGAGGAAACATTGGTGGCAGCATCAATGGTCCTGTTGTCCGCAACACACAGGTCTATGACCGTCCGGCGATTGGTAGGGTCAGTCCGTGGCCTGAGATTCGCAGGCAATAGCGGATAGCATTGCATGGCATGGGATAATAAAGTATCATATGTCATTTCAGGGAGATTGGACATGAGCGAAGAAACAAAACTGATGCCGGAGGCAGAGGCAAGAACTGTTATGGAGTGGAGCACCGCTGTTCAGGTAATCGACTGGTGCGTTAATGAAGTGCTGTGCACTTTGCACGAATGGCCGGAAGATTTCGAAGACGGTCAGGCAGATAAGGTTATGGAAGCATGGGAACGGATTCTGAGAGGGTGATATGTTTGTTGCGATAATAGCTGTCTGCTTTGCGGCGGATGTAAATGGTCTGCCGGTAAACAAATGCTACATGCGTCAGAGCGATGAGAGTTTTAAAAGTCTGGCTATCTGCGAGGCGTGGTCTTACCGCAACGAGGAGAGTATGTTCCGAGCCATGACATTAGAGTCTACAGAACCAGTGGTTATCAACATTGTTTGCCGAACCGCTGATAAGGAACAGACATGAAACCCCGCGATCCAAGCTGGCGCGACATCCGTCGCCACCACATAGTGCCGGACAAGCGTCAGGATATGCTTGCCAAGATTCACGAGGAAGAGATGCAGGATCGATGCCCGCGCTGTGGAGGTGCTGGTCGGGTTGAGGTTCATGGACATTATCAATGTGCTGCATGTGGCAGCGTGATCGATGACTGCTGCCAAGGAGAATGCGCGATATGACCGACAATGTACTTAGCTTTCCGGTCCACAAAGTAGAAAAAGCCAGAGACCCTGTGCCGCAGGTGTGTGAGGCCGCAGCAAAAAACTTCAAGGAATTAATTATACTTGGTCAGAACGAGGCTGGCGAAGTGCAGATGATAACCACGGTCCACGATCCAGCAGAGATATTTTGGTATTTCGAAGCTGCCCGATTCGGGATCATGCTAGGAGCAACAGACGATGAGTGAAGTTGTAGAAATGATTCGCGTTCAGTTTGATTACATGGACGGCAAGCTGTCGCTGCGAGAGGCGCTGGATGCTTTCGAGGAGTGTGGTTCAGACTGCACTCGCGGGCAACTGGAGAAGATGCTGCGAGAGTCACCGCGCTACAATGTAACAAACATAAAAGAACCGAGGACCGAGGATGAAGTTTAACTATAGGACGGAGCCGTATGCTCACCAGCATGAAGCGCTGGTTCGAAGCTACGACAAACGCAACTACGCTTACTTTATGGAGATGGGATGTGGCAAGTCGAAGGTACTTATTGACAACATGGTGTGGCTCTACGAGCAGGGCTGTATTGACACGGCGGTTATTGTTGCGCCGAAGGGTGTTTATCGCAACTGGGAAACGGCGGAGATTCCCACCCATTTCCCCGAAGCCGTTCCGCACGAGGTTTATGTATGGAATCCGAGTCCCAACAAGTCACAGGCAGAACGTCTTGCAGCCGGTGTTAAAGAGCGTGGTGTCTTCCGCATCCTTCTGGCAAACGTGGAAGGGTTTGCGACTAAGAAGCTGCCAGCTTTTGTGGATAAGTTCACACAAGGCAGCACGTTCTTACTTGCTGTTGATGAGTCCACTACAATCAAGAACCCCAAAGCCAAACGCACTAAGACGCTGGTCATCTTCGGTGCAAAGGCTGCATATAAAAGGATCCTGACGGGATCACCGGTAACCAAGTCACCTTTGGATTTGTATGCACAATGTGGATTCATGGACAAGCGGCTGCTCGGGTTCGATTCGTTCTATTCTTTTCAAGGTAGGTATGCGATCACGCGAACGCAGCGGATGGGGTCGCACAGTTTCAATCAGGTGGTGGGCTATCGGAATCTGGAAGAGTTATCAAACAAGCTGCTGACGTTTTCGTATCGCGTAACGAAAGACGAGGCGCTGGATCTTCCGGATAAAGTCTACACCACACGCAATGTGTCACTGACCAAGCAGCAGATCGAGCACTACCACTCGCTCAAGAAGGCTGCGATTGCGATACTTGAAAGTGGTGAGTTGGTTTCGGCGCCCGCTGCTATGACGCAGTTGATCAGGCTGCAACAGCTACTGTGCGGGCATCTGGTAACAGACGACGGCGAACTGGTCGAGATTCCCAGCAACAGGATTACGGCGCTGCTGGACTGTATTGAAGAGATGACTGGTAAGGTTATTATCTGGTCCAGGTTCCGCTACGACATCCGCAAGATTGAAGCAGAGCTAAAGAAAAAGTATGGACCAGAAAGCACAGTCACATACTTCGGCGACACGACCAGTGACCAGCGCGAGGAGGCAAAGAAACAATTCCAGACAGGTGATGTTCGGTTCTTTGTTGGCAACCCGCAGACCGCTGGCATGGGTCTGACACTGCATGCTGCAACGAACGTGGTTTACTATGCAAACGACTTTAATCTCGAGAGTAGGGTGCAGTCAGAGGATCGAGCGCATCGGATTGGTCAGCATCATCCTGTTCTATACGTTGATCTGATGGCTCCGCAGACTGTGGATGTTCACATTGTGAAGACGCTTCAGAAGAAGATTGAACTGTCGGCTGCTGCTCTGGGTGAAGAAGTCCGGAGATGGTTGGAACTCTCCCCCCGTGCCAATGACGATTAGAAGCCTTTTCGATGATGGCCTGATGTTGAACTGTTAAAGAAGAGTAAAGCTGATGAGGGTACAAAGCACATCTCCCCGTCCCGGGTTCCACATACAGAAGACGTACGCCCATCTTTCTTTGCTTGGGTTTAAGTTTTCGAGATATGTAAGATCCGTTTTCTCTTTGCGCTGCTTTTTTGACATCGAACAGGTGCAGTTTGCCGTCGGGCGCAAGAGCAATCAGGTCTATTGGACCCTGAGACATGACCGGTTGGTAGACATAGCACCCTTGTTGTACCAACCACGCGGCGGCAATAAGCTCACATTGAGCGCCGTCACGGATTCTATGATCTATTCCCATTGAATGCTTGACTCCCTCGCATTGTATGGGGTAAGTTTCCCTTAATCTTCGTATAAAATCAAGGAGAAGAACGTGGACAAGACGAAGTACAAATCTGTTGCAGTGTCGATAGAGATTTACAAAAAGTTACAGAAGCTGGCAGAGGACAGCGACAGAAGTGTGAGTCGTCAGATTGCACACATGGTCAAATTACAGGAGCAGCAGAAAGCTGCTTGACCATAAAAGTTTGCCGGTGTATCACACTGGCCGCAGCCCGCGCTTACCTCCGTGGGCAGGGCTGCACCACCACCCGAAGGGGTTAAACTTTTTACCAGAAGGAGAGAGTGATGAGCGATGTGTTCTCGCTATTTGAAGAAGAGGCAGTCAACGCCGACAAGTTTGACAACGTGCAGAAGGAAGGCGCAAGCGACCTTTCCAATCTGATCCGTCGATCCCTCGAGATTGATAAGCAGATCGCAGATGCAGAACAGTTTCTGAAAGATCTGAAATTTAAAAAGCGCAAGATCAACGAAGAAGATATTCCAATGCTCATGGAAGAGATGGGCATGGACAGCGTCACCGTGGATGGTAACAAGGTTACTCTGCGGCAGTTCGTTCACGCGCGGATTACAGAGGACAAGCGCAATGAAGCGTTCGGTTATCTGCGATCCATTGGCGAGGGTGACATCATCAAGAATGATGTGACGATCTCGTTCTCAGCAGGACAAGACAACATGGCTGGCTCGGTGGTCGAAGACCTCCGGCAACAGTACGGTCTTGATCCATCACAAAAGACTCACGTACATCCGTCCACCCTGAAGGCGTGGGTCAAGAACAGAATCGAAGCCGGCAAAGAGTTGGACTTCGACACGTTTGGGGTTTTTGTTGGCACAGAAGCCAAGATTTCAAGGAGCTAGTGATGGAAGACGTAAGAACTCTTTACAGAACAGACGCCCCGGATACGAGCATCGAGGCTGCACAAAGTATAGACCCGACAAAGCTAGAGGGTCTGGTGCTGCGGGCGATAAAGTCCAGCCCGAACGGGTGTATCTCGGATGATGTTAGAAGGTTCTGCAAGGAAAACTACAACATCAAATCTTATTCCTCGGTGACAGCAAGGTTTGCTTCTTTGGCGAGGAAGGGACTGATTAGGTACACGGGTGAAAGAAGGCCCGGTGCCAGTGGGAGAGGCCAGCGAGTTATGGTGGCTAATCTTGATAACAACATCGAACAAGTGATGGGGAACTAAAATGGCTGGTAAGGTTCGTTTCGATATAGAAAGCGATTACAGCCGGCACGAGGTTGATCCGTGGGATCCTGTTCCCTTCCGGATTCTTGCAGAGAAAAAGCTGCAAGATGTGGGGTGGGAAAAGTCACACACCAACCTAGTGGCTGGTCTTCTTCAACGACTCTACCACTGTGAAGCGGCATCTCGTATCGAGATTGACGATTTCTGGTGGCGTTTCACACATGAACTTGACTTCGATATCGAAGAACAAATCAAGGGGAACTAAAATGGCTGGTACAGCAGTAGCAGATAAGAAAGAAACCGCACCGTCCACAATCTTTGCTGACATGGCAGAGTTTGCAGGCGAGGGCATGGATTCAATTGGTACAGAGGATATGCAGATTCCGTTCTTGCGGATTCTCCAGCCTCTGTCGCCAGAAGTGCAGAAGGGTGACGCCAAGTTCATTAAGGGCGCATCCGCAGGTGACCTGTTCAACACCGTTACTCAGCAGGTCTGGGACGGCGAGGAAGGCGTAGTAGTTATTCCGTGTGGGTACACCGTTAAGTACCTCGAGTTCGGATTGCGTGAGGCTGGTGGAGGTTTCCACGGTGAGTTGGATCCTAATTCACCGGACGTGAAGAACACCACACGCAATGGCGCGGCAGAAATACTACCGTCGGGTAATGAGCTTGTCCGTTCGGCACAGCATCTTGTGTTGCTTGTTGATCTTAAAACGGGTCATACACAGCAGGCGATCTGTGACATGAAGAAGACACAGTTGAAGGTGTCTCGTCGCTGGAATACGCAGATGCGTATGGTGCAGTACGAAGGACCACAAGGTCTGTTCAACCCACCGATGTGGGGCACTGCCTGGAAGATGACGGTGATCTCGGAAAGCAACGACAAGGGTACGTGGTACAACTATGGCGTGTCTCGTGTCGAGCCGACCGAAGTTCCAAGTTCCGCGTTTCACGCTGCGAAGGCGTTCTTCCAGTCTTTCCGGTCCGGTGATGTAAAGACACAAGCTGGTACACAGGATGAAATGAACAAGCAGTCGAACGCTGCATCCAGCAACGCGGATGACGATATCCCATTTTAATTCCGCCGGGGATTGATCCGTAGTACAGGGGGCTGCGGCAAGATTAACAGATCCGGCGGGCTGGTACCTTTCTCAGTTAAAGTTGTCTGTTAATCACCCCCTGCCTTTTTTTATGGGGGCAGGTATGAACCTAGCACAACGGTTCATGGCTGCGTTTGAAGGATTCAGCGCAGCACATGGACAGACACAAATATCAGAAGAACGTCGAGCCGGTAAGCAGAAGGCCAAGTCCTTTATCGTACGTCAGCCGCTCACGCTTGAACTTATTGAAGGGCATCTTGCCGGCGCCAAGGGTGTTGGCTCGATCCCGATTAAGGAAAACAACAAGTGTTCCTTTGGTGCACTCGACATCGATCAGTACCCGCTCGACCTTGTGGCGATAGACAAGAGGCTACGAGACAATGATATCCCGGCTGTGGTCTGCCGTTCGAAATCAGGTGGCGCACATATCTTCTTCTTTTTCACAGAGGAAATTGGCGCTGGTGAGTTCCGTGACAAGGCGGGTGAGATCAGTGCCTTTCTTGGCTACGGGGGCTGCGAAGTGTTCCCAAAGCAGGAGCAGCTTCTGGTCGAGCGTGGTGATGTTGGTAACTTTATCAACCTTCCGTACTTTGATTCGGAACAGACGATGCGTTACGCCATTAAGGAAGATGGCGATGAAGCAGAGATCGAAGAGTTCTTAGCGCTTGTCGAAGCTCGACGGTGTACTCCAGACGCTTTCGTTACACTGTCCCTTGGGCGCAGCCTCGACGAGTTTATGGAATACCCACCGTGTATGCAGAGTCTGTTCTCGGATGGCGTACCGGAGGGCACACGGAACATCGTAATGTTCGGCACGTGCGTGGCGTGTAAGAAAGAGCAGCCAGAAAATTGGAAGGGCAGGCTCGAAGAGATCAACATGTCTCATGTGCAGCCTCCACTGCCTGCATCCGAGATGGTGATCATCCAGACACAACACGAGAAGAAAGAGTACGGTTTCCCCTGCCAGCAGGAGCCGTTCAAGTCTCGCTGCAACAAGACCCTGTGCAAAACGAAGCAGTTTGGAATCGGTGGTGGCAGTGCCTCCGCCGACATCACGGGCCTGTGCGTCGTCAAGTCAGAGCCACCTGTCTGGTTCTGCGACGTTGATGGCAAGCGCGTGGAGTTGATTACCGAGGAGCTACAGACACCACAGAAGTTCCAGAAGGCATGTATGGAACAGATCCATCAAATGCCTCCGCTAATGAAGTTGGGCGACTGGCAGGCTATGGTCACGATGCTGATGTCCGACATGAGCGAGATCGAGGTGCCGGAGGAACTGACATACAAGGGGCAGTTCATGGACTTCCTCGAAGAGTTCTGTACCGGCAGGGTTCAAGCTGCGAGTCCCGAGGAACTAGCACTGGGCAAGCCGTGGACCGAGGATGGGCTGACCTACTTCCGTATCGAGTCCCTGATCAAGTACCTGCGTAACAACCGCTTCGACACCTACAGCCGTGGTCAGATTCAGGAGCGTCTGAAGGAACTGAATCCAGATGCGAAGGCATCTGGGGCGAAGAGCTTCAAGGGTTCGGATGGTCAGTGGAAAAAGATTCGTGTTTGGCACATCCCGGCATTCAGTCCCGAGGTCGAAGCTCCGGATATCGACATACAAGGGGAGGACATTCCGTTCTGATGGAAAAGGCAATCTTTGGCCCACCAGGCACAGGCAAGACAACCACCCTCCTCAACATCGTGGACGAGGCGCTGCAAGGCGGCATGGATCCGACGCGCATTGCGTTTGTTTCGTTTAGTCGCAAGGCCGCAGACGAGGCGCTGGCTCGTGCAAAAGAAAAGTTTGGCTACGACGAGAAGCAGCTTGTCTGGTTCCGCACCCTGCACTCGATGGCGTTTCGGTATCTTGGCCTGACGACAACAGACGTGATGAAGGGCGCGGACTACAACGATCTTGGCAAGGCGCTCGGACTCGAGTTCCGGTCACACGCTGCGCTGAAGATGGAAGACGGTCCGATGTTTGCTACTGGTGTCGGCGGCGATGCGTACATCAACATCATCAGCAAGGCGCGGGCGGCAGAGATCCCCGCCGAGCGGGAGTTCGACATATCTGCCCACTGGAGCATGAGCCGGCAGCAACTGCGGCTGGTTGAGAATGCACTGGCACGATACAAAGATGTGCACGACAAGGTGGACTTCGTCGATATGATCGAGCAGTTCATCCTCGGTGGCGAAGGCCCGAACCTCGACCTGCTGATTGTGGACGAGGCACAAGACCTGACACCAATGCAGTGGCGCATGATTCGAGAGGTTCTAGTTCCACGGTCCAAGGTCGTCTATTACGCGGGCGACGATGACCAGTGCATCTATTCGTGGATGGGTGTGGACGTGAAGGACTTCATGAACGCATCTGAGAACGTCACCGTTCTGGACAGATCGTATCGTCTACCCAAGCCGATCTACGACGTGGCTCAGAGCATCATCCGCCGTGTAGCAGTGCGACAAGATAAAAGCTGGGATCCGAACGATCACGCTGGCACCGTTAAGTTCCATCATGATATTATGAACGTGGACCTACGAACTGGTGAGTGGCTTATCCTTGGCCGTACAAATCACATCGTCAACAAAGTCGCCGCCTCTCTTAAAGATCAGGGCTTCGTCTTCTGGCGCGAGGGTTCGGGTTGGTCCATCTCCCCGAAAACACTGAACGCGCTGGAGGTATGGATCCGATTATGCAGAGGCGAAAAATTTACCCCACTGGAGATGAAGACTTTTGGCTCGTACTTGAGGAAGGAAGTTATCAACCGCCAGGGGAAAAGACGCTTCAACAATTTAGACCCCGAGATCGCCTACTCTCTCGACGAACTTATCGAGAACTGCAACATGCTCGTATCGCGCGAGATGCACTGGACCAAGGTTCTTCGGGCCTCGGAGAAGGAGGCACTGTACATAGCCTCTATTCGGAGGAGTGGCGAGAAGATTCTGGGGGATGCGAAACCGAGGATCCGTCTATCGACGATTCACAAAGCAAAAGGTGGCGAGGCGGATAACGTCTTACTACTGACCGAAACCACAAAGACCTGTGACAAGAACGACCCGGACGATGAGGCGCGGGTGTTTTATGTCGGCGCCACTCGCGCCCGACAGAACCTGCACGTCGTTGAATCCGGCAAAGTGAGGTATGCAATATGAAGAACAGAGAACACTTCTTGCGGGAAGCAGAGGAACTAATCAACGGTCCGAGGGCCGAGGATTACGGGCCAGCGTTGGTAAACCACGAGCGGATTGCTACGATCTGGAACGTGCTGCTTCGTTCCAAGTTACTGGACAAGATCACGCCGACAGAAGTGACGGCGATGATGATCGGCCTGAAGCTTGCCCGCCTTGCCGAGGACATGCACAAGGACGATTCGTGGGTAGATATCATAGGTTATGCCGCTCTGGGAGGAGAGATTTCTAACGATGAAAAAGAAACATCAGTTTGACATCTTCGACGCAGAAGACCTGAAACGTGTAGCGGCGTCAGGGGTTGAGGGAACGTGGTCTCCACCGTCCAACTTCCCTGACCTAACGCAGTTTGATCGGATTGCCATCGACCTTGAGACTCGAGATCCAAACCTTACTCGTCTTGGGCCGGGTTGGTGCCGAGATGATGGTTACGTCATTGGCTACGCTGTAGCCGCTGGGGATTTTGTGGGGTATTATCCCGTGCGTCACGAAGGCGGCGGGAATATATCAGAGAAGAAGGTAGTCAACTGGCTGAAGAAACAACTGGCTACACCGCACATCGATAAGATTATGCACAACGCACTGTACGATCTGGGTTGGCTACGCTGGGCGGGCATCGAAGTACAGGGTCGGGTGATTGATACGATGGTTGCAGCGCCGCTGCTCGACGAAAACCGTCGGTACTACAACCTGAACAGCCTGGCTCGTGACTATCTCAGTGAGTTTAAAAACGAAAAGCTGCTGCGTCAGGCGGCGGATGTGTTCGGTGTAGATCCCAAGTCTGGCATGTGGCAACTACCCAGTCAGTTTGTTGGCCCGTATGCCGAGCAAGATGCTGCTGTTACTCTGCGACTGTGGGATCGTTTGGAACAGGAATTGCGTGACGATGAATGCACAGGCATCTTTGAACTAGAGTCGTCGTTGACCCCGCTGCTGCTAGACATGAAACAGACTGGTGTCCGTGTTGACGTAGATCGAGCAGAGCAGGTGCGAAAAGAACTGAAGACTAGAGAGTCAGTTTTACTTAAAGAAATAAAGGAAGAGACCGGCGTCCTTGTAGAGCCTTGGGTTGCCACATCGATAGCAAAGGCGTTCGACGCGCTTCGGCTCACGTACGAAAGGACAGAAAAGTCTAATGCGCCCGCTTTTACAAAAGCTTTTCTTGCGAATCACGAGCACCCTGTCGCACAGAAGATCGTACGCCTTCGCGAGTTTAACAAAGCCAACACGACATTTATCGAAACTATACTCGAGCATTCTCATAACGGGCGTATCCATTGTGATTTTCACCCTCTTCGTTCAGATGAAGGGGGCACAGTTACCGGACGATTTTCTTCGTCCAACCCGAATCTCCAGCAAATCCCGGCACGAGATCCAGAAATAAAAAAGATGATTCGCGGACTCTTCATACCAGAGGAGGGGCACAAGTGGGGATCGTTTGACTATGCATCTCAAGAGCCACGGTGGCTGGCCCACTACTGTGCGTCACTAAAAAACCCACACCCCATGATCGAAGAAGTTGTACAAGAATACCACGAAGGCGCTGCCGACTTCCACCAGAAGGTGGCAGACCTAGCAGGAATCAGTCGCAAAGAAGCAAAGACCGTGAACTTGGGTATCATGTACGGCATGGGCAAGAAGAAGCTGGCCGGTGTCATGGACATCGAGGTGGACGAGGCGACCGAACTGCTGGGCAAGTACCACGACAAGGTGCCATTCGTGAAAGGCATGGCAGACCTTGCCATGCGTCAGGCAGAAAAGAACGGGTTTATCCGCACCGCTCTGGGACGAAAGTGCCGGTTCAACATGTGGGAGCCAAAGATGTTCGGCTACCACAAGCCTCTGCCACTCGAAGAAGCCGCCAAGGAATATGGCGGACGTGGGGCAATCAGGCCGGCATTCACATACAAGGCGCTGAACAAGCTGATTCAAGGTTCAAGTGCCGACCAGACAAAGAAGGCGATGGCGGTGTGCTATTCAGAAGGATTCACACCAATCCTCACGGTGCATGACGAATTGTGTTTTAACGTGAACTCTGATGAACAGGCAGCGCGGATCAGTGAAATAATGTCAACTTGTGTGAAGGGGCTGAAGGTTCCCTTCGATGTGGATACAGAGCTTGGCAACAACTGGGGTGAGGTGGGATGAGAAAGTTTCGTTACCGTCCCGCCATCGCCAACGGCAACCCGGTTGTTCAGTTCCTGTTCAAGGAGATGCACAAGCAGCGTTGCTGTCAGATGGATCTGTCAGAGCGGGTTGGCCTGCACCGCGACACACTGCGTAAGTGGCGCACGACGCACACCCCCAGGATCAGTGACATGGAAGCAGCGCTGAACTACCTCGGCTACACGCTGAGGGCTGTGCCTATCAGGGAGAAGAAGTGATGCAAAACTGTTTTGCTTGTGGCGGAAAATTAATCTGGGGCGGTGATCACGACATTGAAGACGACGAGGACTACTTCATCGTCTCTAACCTGTCATGCCCTGAGTGTAAGGCGTTCTATCTTATGTATCACCCAACGCCGCCATCCGATGAGACAAACGAGACGCCCGATTCGGAGTCTGTTTAGCCCACTTCGAGTCCAACATCTGACGACTGGCCTCTGCCCAGTCCTTAGAATCGACTGCCGCTTTCATTTTTTTGAAGCCTGTTAGCCGAGGACGGCCTAATTGGAAGCACATGTTTGCGATGATCAATTGTAGCTCTTCCGATAACTCGTTGAAATCACTATACAATAATTCGCAATCTCGTACAGTTCGTTGGATGTCCTCGTGGAATAGTTCATCGACGTGCTCCTGAGAGACCTCTGAGCCGACTTCAAAGCCGTAAAGCTCGTCATTTTCAGTAATTAGGTGACCAATTCCGACGGTGGGGTAGCCAAGATGGTCCAAATAGATTTCGAGCTTGCATCCTTCGTCGGCGGCTAGCTCTTTTTGTAACTGTTCTAAGTTCATGGTCCAGTCCTTGTGGCTATCAGTTGAGTTCCCGGGTTAAGACCAGCCAACGCCTGTCGCGTTTGCGGGCTGGTGGTTGTGGGTACGGGGGCTGCCGTCGTTGCCGGAGGAGCAACGCTAGAGGGAGATGGCGCCCCCGTGTTCGATGTGATTGGTGCAACCTCAGAAACGTCCAAGGTCCGAGGATCCTCTTCCTCTGGCTGATTTACGGGTTCGCCAAGACGACGGTTCTTAAACTCTCTCGCAATTTGACGAAGCTCGAACCGGGGAAGTCTGTTACCATTTTCTCGAACCCGCTTTTCAATATCTCGACTGGGAACAAACGGGACAAACTCTCCACGCATTAACTCTCTAGCGTTTGCCACACCATTTTTTTGGAGTGCGCGTCGTATGTCACGGTCACTCATGCCCATTCGTTTCATGTTTTGAACAAAACGATACATGTTGTTCGCTATTCTATACCTAGCTTCGTTTGCATCGCGATAGGTTTGAATGGCGTTTTCAGGATCAAGCGTACCCTTTGTAGAAACCGCTGTGTTAAAAATCTGCGCTGCGGTTTGTCTATCTCTACCATACTCATAACCACGAAACAGGAGCATGTTGTCAGGCTTAACTTCAGTTTCGGTAATACCGCTTAATGATCTAAATATTTCCTGTGCGATACGCCGTTCATTCCCTGCTGGATCAGTGGTGTCTTCAGCAAAAGCTCTGGCTAAACGTCCAAGCTCAATACCCGGAGCCTGAGTTTCTTTCTTCTGTCCCTTAACGTCAGCGAAAAGCTTAACAGCGCCCGGCACAAAAGCACTGCTTATGTGAGCCATGCTTTTCAAAGCTATGTCCCCCGGAGTATCTGCTTCCGGGCGATAAACTTTTGCACCAGTGGCTGTGCGTCCATTCCTAATTGTCACATCTAAAAGTTTTTCAGACAAAATAGCTTCTCCCGCGAATGGGGAAAAAATCTCTGAAATCACGTTTAAAGCGGCGTCAGTAGCAATAGCGGCGGAACTTTTACCCATCTCCTCGCCCTTACTGACAGCGTTGAGGATGGCTCTGGCGGGTTGATTTAAGTAAGCGTACGGATTTGTATAGCTGTAATTCACGTATCCAGTCACTACGTTCTCTGCGTTTTCGCGTTCCCGTATACTGGTTGGAAGAAGTATAGATGTTTTTTCCCACGGCATTCCGTTTTCTCTAATAGCATCCATCTGTTCTTGCGAAACGCCGGCTAAATCCATAGCCATTTTTTGTATCGCCGTAGGAGCTATTACCGTAGTGCTTGTAAAACCTAAAAGCCGGCGCATGCCTATTTCACGTATAGCCTTGTGCTCTGAGGCTAGTTCATCCAGAGACATTTTTAAGGTGTTCGCACTGGTACGAATTATTTCAGCGGGGAACGCTATAAAGTTTCCGACGGGTAACTTGCGTATTTCTTTAATAACCTCGGGAACACGCTCGTAATTAGGTACTGTGTTTTTTACTATGTTGGCTGCGTATTCATCTATTGCTTGGTTCGTAGCACGTCGTATGGCCGAAGCGCTGTCCGGCGCATCCTGTGCAGCGCGCCTAGCTAACTCTACAAATGCCTCATTACCCAAAACTGCTCGTGCAGCAAGATTTGCATTACCCCCGAAGCCGGAGAGAAGTTTGTTTTTTTCAAACTCAAAATTGTAGACTTTCCAAATATCATCGCCGCCTTGGTATAAATCACGCATACGACGATTGATGCTTCCTAAAAAAGCGCCTGGCTTGCCTCGTTGAAAAGTCTGTTTGAAACTACCGCTTGTTGGAATACCAGCAGCATCTTCGGTGGCTCCTTTGGTGCCACCAAAACCCTCACCAATCAAACGATCAATTTCTTTAAGCTGCGCCTGATTTCCGACCACACCAACTCGTTGAAGATTCGAAAAGTATCTTTCTTTGTCCGGTCTTTTTCGAATGCCGTCCCAAACCACACCAACAGAATCAAATAAGTTTGCTCCACTTCCCACGTTTCCTTGTGCAAGAGCAAACAAACTTGAAGATGTTACGTTTCGAATTTGCGTGACCGGAGACAAGACAGTCGCAGCATATTGCGTGATACCCTTTCCCTTCAAAAAGGCCGAGTAAGAAGCCCGCATAACTTGCGCCATGTCATTTGTATGCGCCTTGGTTTGCATACTGATGTTTTTATACACATCGTTCCGCGCAAAGCTGCCTTGGAGCGATCCGAATCCTTCACCTAGTTCCGTATAATCTGCATCTCGAATGGAACGAGGAAGTCTTTTAGCTGCTTCCTGAGACACAAACATCCCTGACGAATCGTCAAGAAGATCTGAACCAATGTATTTGTAAAACCTATCGGTTGCCACAAACTCAGCCATGTCCGCGACAGTAGTTGTTAAAGCTTCAATAGGATCTTTAACCTCTCCGAGAAGACGACGAAGCATTTCATTGTTAGCTTGACGGCTTTTAAACAGACCTGTGCGGAGCCTGTTTTTGGCTACGGTCTGAGCAGCTTGATTACCTGCACTTTTTAAAAACCTGCCCGAGTATTGAGACACAAAGGCATCTGTTAAACGTTCGGCAGCGTCACGGGTGAGAACTTCTTTTCCGCCTTCCGTTATAATATCAACGCCTTCATCAAGAACAACATCGATCTCTTCGGATATGTTTCTAGCTGCGCCGGGAGCGCTTTGAAAATAATCTATGGTGTCGAGTCTGTTTTGTTTAAACTGCTCTGAACCGATGTAGTTTTTATCTTCAAATATTTTGTATCGCCGCCGCAAGTACGAGCCGATTTGTCTTTGAATAATTTCAGCAGCCTCCGCCTCCTGTCCTACAAGACCTTCTCTTGTAAGGTAGTCAGAAGAAAGAATCTGCTTTGACAAACGATCTACCTGAACCCGTGCTTTTCTTGCAGCGCTTTGCATTTCATCAGGCAGCATTTTTAACGGAGGTATGCCAAGATTCTTGGCCTCCTCCATAAACGCATCTTCTTTAGTCAGGTAGGAGTAAAATCGATTAAGAGCCTCTTCCTTGGCAAGAGGTGACCCATCTGCCATAACATTTTCTGAATTTTTCAAAGAGGCGTCTATGCCCTCTTCAACTTGAATGATTGTTCTAGCAACCTGACCTATTTCAGCATCCACCTCTCCACGAATAGCAGTTTGTTTTTCAAAAGCTTCTTGAGAAAGATAGCCTCTGGATCTAAAGGCAGATAAAAACCCTTCAACCATTGGATGTTTGTCAGCTAGTTTAACAACACCAGAGCTTATTGCAGTGCCTGCTTTTAACGCGCCTTTGGCAACAGGGGATGCAACAGGGGCAAGTCCTTTTGCAACTCCCTTACCTGCGAAACCTAATGTACGAAGAACAGGATCAACCGCAGCCGTGGCTCCAACTGCTTCAAGACCAACTTTTAATTTATTACCTATTTTTGCGGCAGCGGCTTCGCGACCCTCTAAGCCAACTGTTTCGGTGGTCTGTGTGATACCGCCACCAAAGAAATCACCGATTGTGGTGACTCCGTCTGTTGCTACAACTGCATCTGTAACTCCAGCAGCGCCAATCTGAGACGCTTTTTGTGCAACTCTGGACATGGCTTGCACACGGCCAAGCCTACCTACAATTCCGGCAGCGAACAAGCCAGGAACTACAAACTGAGTTACAACCTCGGCTATCTCTCCGGCTGCTCCCTCTGGATCAATACCACCCATCTCTCTAACGGTGTTGGCAAAATCAGTGACATCCTGCGTGTAGTCCGTGTCAAAAGCAAGATCAACAAGAGAAGCACCAAGCTCTCCGACACCTTGTGGAATCGCAATAAGACCAGAGGCTATACCCTCTGCAATTTCTTGCGTCGTGGATTCTTGTTGTGCAGGACTTGTTGTTGGCGTTTGCCCACCCGCCGCCACAAGAGCAGCAGCGGCTTCCCTAGATGTCCCATCTGGAAACTCGTACTCAGAGCCAAAAAAACTATGTGTGACTGCCACAAGTTTTCTCCACTACTGACTTCTTGCGATATAGCCAGTAATCCAAGTATCTAAAGCTTTATCATCGCCATTCGACGCATCGAACACCGCGCCAAGATATCCTAAAAGATCTGCATCTGAAACAGTGGACGAAAGATTTACTTCTGTTGGGTTTTCTGGATTTATTTTCATAGCAACACTGTCTTGAAGTCCATCTATTGCAGTTTGTTTATTGTTGGTGTTTTTAATTATGTCCCGAAGAAATCTTCCGCTAGTGTCTACGCCTGTGCCTTTTGAGCCAACCAGCGCTTTTTCTGCCATCCCGTGCGCCCAGACAAGACCTTGAGTAGTCCACTCACCTTCGTCATCCGTATATCCAAGACTTTGTCCTATCTTGACTAGATTGGGCTGCGCTTTCCATTCATCTATTGCAAGCATTTTAGTTTTATACAACTCATCACTGTCTAGTTTGTCTTTTCGATAGCTTGCATCCGACTCAAGTCGAGCAATATCTATTTTATTTCTGGCTATCGCTGACGCAAATTGAAACTCCAGAGTTTGACCTGCTATGGCGTTTCTTGCTGCCGCAAGTTCTCGAGCAGTGTTGTCACGGAATTGTGCAAGTTCTCGAGCAGTAAGATCTTGTCGAGCCGCATTCGCAGCGTTTTGTTTCAACGCATTCACACTTTGATTGTAGCTGTTAATCATCTGTGCTGTGGCGATTGAAGCATCTTTTTCGTCTTTAATCATCGTACGAAGAGTTGCTCTATATTCTTTTCTTTGTGCCTCATCCTTGGCATCAATACGAGCAGTATCTTTAGCATATCCCTCTAGTCCGAAGGACAAACCTTTGGCAACATTTGTCAAAGCATTTTCTGACTCACCTGCTGCAATCGCAAGACCAGCACGAGTTAGATTCATCCAGAAAGAATTCTTTCGATCTTCTTCCGCCTCGTTAGGGTCAAAGCCCATTATTTCTTTGGCGCGCTTTTCGATATCACTCAAACTAACTTCTTCTGGCTCAACTCTTTCAGCGTACTCTACGCCGAAGTCAGCAACGTCTTTCTGAGATTCTGGCTGCCCACCACTAGGGCCAACTCTTTGCCCTGCTGTGCCTGTGGTTAGCAAATTCATTTCTGTTGAGCTATCTCCGCCGCCACGAATGTTAGCAAGTTCCCCTTCCAACGCCGCGTTGCTTTTCTTTGCCGCTTCAATTGCCGGGTCCACAGTAGAAACTGTTTTCTCTGGCTGATCAGTTTCAGTGGCCTCTTCTTTTTTGGCGGTGTCTGATTTTGGTACAAAACCCGCATCAAGACCTGCGTTTTCACCAGGGTCTACACCCGGTGCAGCAACAGGAGGAGTTTCAGATAAAGCTTCGCCGCCGCCCAACGCCATGATCCTTTGCCTTTCGGCGAACCTAGCAGCCTCCGACTGACCTTGCTCATCTTGTGCAGCCGCCGCTTGTCTTTCCCGAATCTCAGCTTCTCCGATCTTGGGGAAAGCTGTGCCCAGCAAACTTGTTTCAGGGGGCGTATCCATAAGAGGCTGTGCTGAAGTCCTCGCCGCTCTAAGAATATCCAACGGACTACCGTCAGAAAACATGTTTCCAAGATTAACATCGCCCACTTGAAAGAATGGACCCGAGTCGTAACGCGGTCCACCCATACGAGCAACCGTTTCTGCCCGTTGTTGTTGAGCCGCTGAAATTTCCGCTCGTTGTTGTGGCGTCATAACGCTGGAGGGCGCCACTGGCTGCCCCCTACCTGCCGAAAAAACAGAGTCGGGCATAGTACGTGGGGACGAAGTTGTAGATGACACGGAAGGCGCCGAAGAAAAAATCCGACCAAGACCAGCCCGCACATCTGTAGGCAGCATCGCCAAATCCTCAAGCAGCGTACGGTTTTGTGTGTTTACGCTTGTACCGCGCTGCGCCCGCATTGGTTTGTTCTGCGCCATCGCCTTCTGCGCTGCCGTCATCAACGGAGCAGAAGAGGCCAAGATCCCAGTTGCACGTTTCGCGGCCCGTGGATCACGAAACATCTTGCGGTAAAGAGGATTCATCACGCAGTCGCCCTTTGTCCGAAGTTAAACAGGTTGCCAATACCACCCGCCTGACCGGCAGCACCGAGGCCCGCGATTCCAAGACCAAGGATCTGGGACATTGCGCTAGGTGGTGGTGACATAGTCTGCGAGGTTGTTTGTTGCAGAGCCGGTACACCTTGGAAGATGTCTGACATAAATCCAACTTGCTGGAATGGAAGCTGCTGCTGTGCCAACAGATTCTGCTGACCAATGTTAAGACCGGTCTGAGCCTGCTGCTGTTGTAGCCCGCCGATTCCGAGCAATGTGTTGATGTCTTGAACGCCGCCCGCTTGTGCCATTTGACCAAGGCCACCAAGTCCTTGAGCCAGAGCACCGCCAAGCTGTGCTTGTTTCAACTGCTGCTGCGCCGCCTGACTGGCAAGCTGCGAGGCTTGCGAAAACCCGGCACTGCGAAGACGCTCACCTGTACGCGCTTGCTGCTCCAGTGTGTTGCGGCCAATCTCCCCTTCGAGGACAGCTTGACGTGACCCGCCAAACGCTCCTGCACCACGCGCTTTTGCTGCTGCTGCAATTTGCTGCTGCTGACCCTGTCTACCAATATCCGCCTGTGCCCGCTGAACAACGTCATCGAGATACGGATCCATATAGTCTTGATACGCTGTCGGCGACATGCCTGCGCCGGCTGCGGTCTGCATCGCTCCTTGAATACCAGCTTCTGCCTGCTGCAAGAACGGCTGGTAGGCACCCACACCAGACAAAGCCGCCTGTATCGCCTGCTGCTGACCTTCTTGTAGTTCTGCCTGCTGCGCTGGCGCATACGGCATAGTAAGGCCGAGGCCACCCTCGCTTGTCGGCTTGAAGAGTCCTTGGGCCGAGGTCAGCAGATTTGCCAGATACTGTTCCTGAAACTCAGGAAGTCTGGTTTCTTGAATTACGGTTTGTGTAGACATTATGCAGAAGCCTCCAACTCGGCCATCATATCATACATACGTGCGGCACCGATATCTCTATCTCCACCACCCGCACCACGCACGGCCTTTGCTGTTACGACGAACTCACCGTCCGACAGACGTGCAGGCACTGAATCAGAAGTGCCGGTCCCCGGACCGTGGACTTCGCCGCCATGCATATAGTTATAGTTCGATATCTCGCGCTGATATGCTGCAAGATCTTCTGGATCAGTTAGCTGGTACACATCGCCGGTCTCACGCGACCGAGAAGTGATGTCGAACATCTCACCCTTCGGGAACGGGCGCTCGGCTTGTTTTTCTTCTTCCTCTGTCATGCCAAGAAGACCAAGTGCACCGAGACCTAAACCAGCAGTAAGCAGCTTGTTCTCACTGGCAAAGTTGCCAAGGGCGCTCATGATGCCAGACCCTTGACTGGATGACGCTACATCAGACGCCGCTGCCGCCGCTGTATCCCCGGCGGCACCTTGAGTAAATATACCGGGTGAGGCTGAAGCAGGCACAGAAGTAACAGGCGCACCGGTAAGACCGAAACCAGCGGCAGCTTCACTGCCAACGAAACGTGGCATAAAACCACCACTTGCTGCCGGCGCAAACCCCGCTGCACGGCCCGCGTATCCAAGGGTGCCGCCGATAAGGGCTGTCTTCAACGCATCCTCAACATCCTGTCCCGCTGCAAGACCCCCGATTCCAGAACCGATGGCCGCACCCATCGGACCACCAAGACCAAAGCCAATCGTCCCGCCAATAACAGGTGCTGCTTTCTTTAAGGCTTTTGTAAGATTCTTAAACAGGCCCATCAGGTAACCACCTTCACTGTACCACTGTCATTATACAGAGCGCCTGTCTCCAGTCCAGACGCACTAGTCGGCAGTTCGGTCAACGTAATCTTTGTCCCGCGCAACTCTCCGGGGTTACGCTCTTGCGAAATAAAAAGCTCCAGCGCACGAGTCAAATCTGACATATACTGCTGCGTATAGTCTAACGGCGGCTCAGGCAGTCTTGGCGGTGCTATCTGATTTGATGACACTAGCGTCTCCCGTCTGGCCGCAAATCAATTCGCGGACTGCCAAGTTTCCACTTAGCCCCTAATGCTTGCGATTCCACACGCAAAGCAAAAGACCTGCCCCGTGCTCGTAAAAACAACTGGTTCGTAAAGGTCTCGACTGGCGAACTAGCTGTGCGAATAGCATCTCCCGAGGCTGTGTTGTCGAAACTCGCACCGGGGAAGTTTCTAGCCTTAACAGTAAACGTGGCTTGAGGACTGCTAAGATTGGTTGACCCGTTAAACGTAAGGTCCGGAATCACTCTTTGTATATACGTGAATTTGTCTCCGTCGCCAATGTCAATCGCAGCGGACTCAATAAAGGAGTCCATCGCAGATCCATCGTCATCATAGCCAAGTTCGTGGTTGTATATGTACTGGCTGCCGGTAGCTATCGGGAATGTTCTGACACCACGATCCAGCCATGCTGTACGACTGAGGTTGCCGAAGTACCAAACCTTCTCGCCGTAGTTGTATACAACATAACGATCATTATCAGTGCTGCTAGCAGATGGGTAAAACCAAAACACTTCCGAAAATTCAGAGTTGATGCCTGAAACAACCTTGTCAGACTGCTCTAGGTTAAAGTCCAAAAACACCTTGTCTTTGACCGTGCATGGAAGCTGCTGAGTTTGACCCGCGTACACATAGAAGTTGTCGATACCCATCCAGTAAACAACGTCTTCGGTTGCGACGGCAGCGTTCGGACTCATGATGGTGATGTTCGAGGCAAGCTGCTGTAGACCAAAAGTAAAAGGTGGCCCGATAAACCGCATCGAGTTCAGAGCGGTGTCTGTCCACACCAGAATCTCTCGTTTGGTTTCCACCGCCTGCACAAAAGTAGACCCGGCTCCAAGTGTCAGATCACCAGCAGTGTTGGTGGATGTTGGATACCAATCAATCGGGTTCTCTTGCGATGAGAATCGAATTAACAAAGGATCTTGTGTGCCGTCACCTTGCGTATCCGAAGCTCCACCAAGTCCGTCTGAACCAAAAGCAATAACATGTCTGTCTTGATCAGACACAAGAACCTGTTTAGCAATCTGCGGAACACTGCGTTTCGTACCAGTTAAAGTAGAAAGTTCAACGGCTCTTGTTGACAGGTTGTTTGTTTTGTCCCAGTAGAATATGCCACTATCTCTAGGATTAATGAGAAGGTCTTCTCCTAAATTATCATGCGACCACAGACGTATTTCATTTGTAGTCGTCAAGCCACCAGATGCAGCATCTCCCCAACCGTCTCTTCCCCAGGTGCCCGCACCCCAACCAGTGCCGCCAACAGTAGTATCAAGGCCCACGTTAATTTGATAAACGCCAACTGTACTGCCGCCGCCATTCCCAGTATCAGAACCATTAGCGGCAACGCTTACAGAGATGGTGTATGTGTTGGCATCGAGCACATTTACTACCTGATGCTCTTTGTTGAGAACAGCAGCCGTTATGTTTCCTCCGAGGGACGCCGCGCTAGAAAATGTTACAAAGTCGTTTTCGAACGCGCCATGCGAAGCGTCTGTGACAGTGATTGTTGTGCTTCCATTACTGGCTGCAAAAGTCACGTCTCCCGCACCTGTGGTCAGTCGGATCGGAGTGATGTCGTTAAGACCCTGACCCTCTTCGATATAGTATTTAAGGTGAGTGCCAAGGCCCAAGTAATTAGAGCCGTCAAGCGCGATCCAGTTATGCAGGGCACGAGCAGAACCAAGATATGTAGAAGAGCTATACTTTTCCCAACCACCCATCTTTTCGGGGTATCCGAAACGAAACCTGATTTTATCACAATCGCGCCAGCCACCTTCGTTAGAATACGAGGTGATTTCTTGATTTACACCGGGCCTGAACTGTAATTTTGTAAGCGGCATCTACCACACCCAAATTTCAACGTATCCAGAAGCTCCCGTTGCAGCAGTCGCACCACCCGCGCTACCACCAGCACCGCCCCCGCCGATAGAAATAGTTAAAGTCTCTCCGCCGACGTTTGATCCTGTTACATATTTTGTCACTAGGTTAGCAGGGCGGCCATCTCCCATATCCACGTCAAAGTTGTCTTTGTAGGATGATCCTCCGGCAGCGCCAGAACCCTCTTGTACGTCTCCGCCAGAATCTCCTGTTAAGAAATCTGAAAGTCCAGAGGTAGCGTTAATACCCCTGTTACCACCTTTGGCTGTTACGGAAATACTCAACGTACTATTAGACACAGTTGTATCGCTACCCGCCGTGCCATTTGCTGCTTGATTTCCAGAAAACCGCCAAACAGCACCGCCGCCGCCGCCGCCGGAAGCTCTAATTAGTACCGCTTGCGCTCCAGAAGGAATTGAATAGCTAGAACCTGATGTCAGGACTGTGATGACTTGAGGATATCCAGCAATATTGTCGATCTGTGTTTGTACGTTACTGGTTACGCCGTCCAAGTAACCAATCTCTGTGCTTGTGACAGCGCTTACAGATACATCGCCGTTGCCGTCTGAAACCAACGCACGAGATGTCGTAAGGTTTGCCATTTTGCTAAATGCGATTGCTGCTCCAGAAGCAACACTTGCATCTACGACAGCATCACTAGCAAGTTTTGCTGCGGTTACTGCATCATCTGCCATATCCCCAGCGACTATTGTGCCGTCCGCTATCTTGGCGGAAGTTACCGCGCTATCTGCGATTTTGGCCGTCGCTACAGCGTCCGCAGCGATCTGACCCGACGTAACTGGGAATGCCATTAACGTCACTGCCGAACCCGCGCCAGCGCCGTTTGCATAAATCAAAGCAAAATCACCGTCTGCAACGGTGGCGTTACCCCCACTGCCTTGAGTAAACACAGCACTTTGCCCAGAGCCGTTATACACCGCGAAAAACTTGCTTTGGTCATTAGGGCTGATGGTTATTGTGTTAGTGCCAGAAGGAGACCCCCCCAGAACCAAAACCCTATAATGCCCATCAGACAACGCACCATCTGACGTGGTTAACGTGGTGGTTGTGCCTGTTAGCGTAAGTGTGCCGACGCCGTTAAGCACACGATCAATAATGTCAAAGTTTGTGTTAGTGGTTGCGCCCCAAGTACCTGACTGTTCTCCGGTGCCGGGTTTTTCAATGCCACTGTTTGCTGTATATGTGGAAGCCATTTAAACCACCGTTTCTGTCCATGTATCTGTTGTACCACCTGTAGAGATTTCTGTCCACGAGTCGCCGCTGTGTGTGATTGCTGCCCAATTCGGAGAACCGTCAGGATCTATACGCTCCCACAACAGCCCGCCGTCTGTTGTCATTACAAAAACAGCTTCTATTGTTGCTGCGCCCACACGAATAAGATTCAGGACTGTCGTCTGATCAAACGCAAAGTCCATCGTGGCGCTGTCGGTTCGTACTGCTATGCCAACTGTTGTCTGATCAAACTGTGTATTTATGTTGGCAAGCCCGTGAGCTATCAGGCTTGCTGTGCTGACCTGTGTAAAGTTAAACGATTGCTCTGATATACCGCTGACAACTGTTATGCCCGCACTACTTTGCGTAAAGTTGGCATCAAGCGTAGATACACCAGAGCCAATAAATATCCCGGCGGCGCTTTGCGTAAAATCAAAGATGGAGCTTGCTGCTCCGGTCTGCACCCGTATCCCTGTTGTGGTCTGTGTAAAGTTGAAGGACTTTACGACATCTGCGCTGGCAATCATTACCGCGTCAGTGTCTTGGGTAAAGTTAGCAGAGGCTTCCATAATGCCAGTCAACAGACCGGCGGCTGCGCTCACCTTGCTGAAGGTGCCGATCATACTGGAACTGCCGAAAGACAGGATACCCTGTGCGGCTATCGCCCTTTCAGATAGTGCCAGTTCGCCAAACATCAGTCGGCGTCCGCAATGGTCAGCGTACCGGCTGCGACCTGCCGCATGATTTCGTCGTAGTGACGGTTGCCGGGGGCGAGAGGTATAATCATTTCCGTGCCGTCAATAGTAGCAACAATGCTAGTATTTTGATTTGTAGCTTCATCAATAGCATACTGTGCAGATGTAATGTTCATTTCATTCATTTTTACAACTCCGCATCCGCTGTGACTGCCATCCTAATGGTTCCGGTGGTAGTGCTGTCGGTGTTAAACTCGTATCCAAGAGCCTCAACATTATTTGTAATTGTGCCGATATTTCCATTGTAACCACCTGTTTCCGTGGTCGTTCCTTTAGTAATTGTCGGTGCGGCTCTTTTTGTTTGTTTGTAATGCCATGTAAAACCAGACCCTTGTGCGCTAGTGGTACTACCAGCGGCGTAAAGTTGTGATTTTTCAAAATACCTCTGACATTTAGCCAAAGTCTCGCCATAGCTTTCTGAGTGGTCGAAATCCGTTGCTGTAGAGCCGACCTCAAGCTGGACGCCGGTGATGAAGAAAGTTGCGTTAGTCGTTTCCGTTAATTTCACTGTGCTTTCAACACCAATAATATTAGTGCTATCTGTCCAAGAACCAGCGGCAATATCGTAGTTTGAACCCGCACCCAAATCCCACATAATATGTAACCCAATGCCACTGTCCGTAGGCCAAGTGCCGCCTGTGTCAGCGGGGATTGCGACAGTTTTATACTCCCAAGTGTTTGCAGAGTTTATAACGTAAGTACCGCCGTATCCTCTTGTGCCAGCTTGGTTTCTAATACTTACACCAAAAGTTCCAGTAAGGCTGGATTTAACATGAAATGACAATACTATGGCTTCTGCCGCACTGGTTCCAAAGCCAAGATGAGCCATATTCTGACCTTCAATGGCTTGCCGCAAGACAGCATAGCCTGTTGTACTAGCACTTGCACCCGTACCCGCTGTTATCTTCAAACTGTTTTTAAAGTTGTCAGGGGTATCAGTTGATTGTTCAAAAGTCATAGCATTTACAGGTGAGCCGTGACCTACAGCAAATCTGTCTACTGTGTAAATATCCGCAGTGCTTGTGCCACTCGTACCCCGCTGCGCCACGCGCATACATCCCCCAATGATGAGGTTTCTGCCTGTCAGGCCACCGGCATCTGCCGAACCAGCAAGGTCTGCAAATTCACGCGCTCTACTCATCGCTTACTCCGGCTTTGTCGGCCACATTACGTCGTCAAGACTGCTGTAGCTTTTGGTTATATCACGCAGCGCCTGACGATACGCTGTGCGCTCTGTACTCATGGTCAGATCCGAAGAGGCCCACCAATCTGTCTCGGCGATACGGCGGTCACGCTCGGCACGAAGCAGCTTCATAGGCTCGGCGGCATCAAGCTCGGCCTTCTTTGCAGATACCGTGGTCCACGATACACCCCAGTTGTGCGGGTTGCTGGACTCGACGGCACTGCCATTGTCGTCCTCACCGATGATGCGGCGGAACATGGCGTTGAACTCATCCTCTGTGGTCGGCTCACCACGAAGCACCCACTGTTCGTCAGGGATGATAGCTACGATTGCGTCTGCTACTGTACTCATGTCTTAACCCGCCAAATGTCCGCTAAAATATGAATACCCGGAGTTTGTGTGATGCGAAGTGCTACCAGTAGACACATAAACTTCATGTCCTGAATCACAATACAACGTCCAACTTCCCGATATGCCCAGATAGTTTTGCGCGTTCGTGTAGTTGCATCTACTACCAGCGACAACGACATCGTTTTGATAAAGAGTAAAGCTTAATTCATTCGTGCCTTCTGTATACACTTGATTGCTGAACACATAAACGCCATCTACCGGCGCGGTAAATTTGTATGTTGTTGTTGAAAAATGCCCGCCCTGATTAAAGCATCCGGTGCTGGTCACATCATTATATTTAATAATTCCAGTTTGAGTGTATTGGGTAGCGGCACGAGCAAAAAATGCTGGACGCTGCGGCATGATTGCATAGCCAGACGAGTCAATAGAAACGGCAGTGTTCCCGTTAGTCGGGTCTTGGATTTCGGAGACTTTCAGTATGCTGCTCATTGGGCAATCTCCATGCAAAATACCTGACCACCAAAAGTGCTTGGAATGAACTCAATCCAACTCGTACCAGAACTGTGAATTTTTCCTTGAATGCGATACTTGACCTCGGTTGCAACTCCGGGTTCGTCTATTCCTGACACCATCATCATAGTGTCAAACTCACTATGACTCTGACCAATATGTTGAGTCTCGACAGAACCAATCGTATTGAAAACTGCGGTTGTCGTACTGAAATCATCCGTGCTTCTAATCACACGCCAACCGCCCCGTTGTTCACTTGATGCTGTGCCACGAAGTCTAGACATGAAGTTGAAGCAGAACAAAATTTTGCTGTTAGAAAATTTCGGCGTGATTGAAACTGTTTCGGCGGTTGTCCAAGAAGAACTGCTGTTAGCTTGTGTATTGCTCCACGAAGCTAGACCTTGATACTGAACCACATGCCCCGGAATCGCCACCCCGTTGCCGCTGGTCTTCTCGTTGATGGTGTCTACGAATAGTGTACTCATGGTTTACCCCAACAAAAATCCACTAAACCGGCTCTCTTGAGAACCGCTGAAATATTCTCCAGAGCCGCTAAAAGTTATACGAAGTTGATCGTTGGCTGATAAATCAAGAAGATGGCTCAAGGTCACCGTCACATGAATTTGCGTCACCCCTGTTGGGTAACAATACGCATATGTCACGTTGCTGAAGTTTGAACCACCATCTGTGCTTTTCTGTAGGCGAAGAGTGCCGTCTTCACTATTGTCAACTCTTAAATAAAGATAACAGTTGATACAGTAGACACCTGCCACCGGAATGGTCACAACACCCGTGCTGGTGCTGTATATTGAACCTCTATTGACTTCTGTTGAGTTGAAAACAATAGGACTGGTGTTGGTGTAAGCCCCGCTAGAATTATATGCACTCCATGCGGGCAAAGCCGGTTGCGTAATTCGACCAGACGAATCAACAAGCAATCCATCCGTTGTGCTACCTGTAGCCCTAATTTTATCTACATTTATTATCGAAGCCATACGCGCCTCACAGGATTGTCAGACTGCCACCGCTGGCAACCGTTATTGTTACGCCATCAGCAATCGTAAGCGGCCCGATGCCAAGAGCATTCTTTGTGGCGGCTATGGTGGTGTCCTCGCTGACCGTCTTGTCGTTGGTGCGGAACGCCGCCGTGTCCACTAGGGTGTTCGTTGTCTGGAAGGACGGTGCGGTAATCTCACCGCTGAACGTGCCGCCAGACGCTTTGGATACTGTATCAGTAACAGTGAAAGCACGATAGGCGCGTATTACCAACTCATCATTAGTCGCGGCCCCGGTGCCAAGTGTGATTGTGTCGCCGTTGCTTGCTGTGAAGTCTGAACTGTCCAGATGCACCCCGTTAAGGTAAACATCGACATCATCACCACTAAAAGCCAGTATCGCACCATTCGCATCTGCCCCCGTAAATGCCGCCTGGTTGTTCGTAGCCACATACTTGAATAGCTGCATGGCGTAGCTGGTCGGCTGATCTACAGCGCGGCCAAAAAAGCGCACGGTGATTACGTCGCCGTTAGCAGGGGCAGCAGAAAATGTCAGGGTGTTGCCCTGCGCCGTATACGCCTTGCTGGTTCCCGGCTCCTGCACGACGTTACCAATGGTGACAAGCAAAGCCTCTCCAGACACGACGCTTTGCGCCAGCGTGAAGGCCGTCGCACTACCTGTCCCAGTAAAGGTCTGAAAGGTGATGTCACCTATATTTGGATCTACGCCTATGTAGGCCACATTTTATCTCCTATGGTTAAACTGTCCGACCCTCACCATCCGGTGGGGTTATGCTGTTTTATAAAATATGTTGAGATTGAAATACTTGGTTCCACTGGTTAAATGAAAATCACTTGATGCCCAATCTGCCCACGATGTATTGTCTTTACTAATCAGAGCATTGGCGTGTGACGTGCCACCAGAAATGTAGAAGATAGGCCATCCACTCGGTATTGGGTTGCCAAAACTTAGCCAGTTAGATGAAAGGCCGTGCGCGTGGGTTCCGCTTTCACTTGCATAAGGAAAACCTCCAACCCTAATTGTACCAGCGCTGCCAGAGAACGCTGAATATTGAAAACGTATCCATAAAGTTACTTGTTTGCCTATCTTTACATATCTCCCGTCCTGAACAACGTAAGTGATGCTTCCCGCAGTGGAAGCGCCTGTGAAAGTTGGCGTGAACGTGCCTTCCTCATAATCATTCAGAGCATTCGCCGCCGCCGTGTCGCCGTTGAAGGTGAGGCCGTCAGATGTCAGGCGCATACGTTCACTTGCATCAACTGTAAATCGCATATTATTGCCACTGTGTGAGTACGCAATAATTCCTCGGTTATCATCACTTACATCCCCGAAGTAGACGCTTTGAAAGGCTCCGTCTGGACCCATAAACTGCAAATCACAACGAGTGCTATCGTCACTCTCAAGCACTAAACCCGCATCGCCGTTTACACTCGTTGCAGAACCTGCTGTGCGAATATGCACTTTATTTCCAAGAGGTGAGGTGTCTCCGATACCCACCTTTTCAGAGCTATCAATCGTGATGGCAGTGGCATCTGAGTTATCATCAATGCCAGTGTTTAAACTGTCTCTTACGATTTTACTCAGTGCCATTACCTAGTTCCTTATACTTCCTGCGCGTCTATAGCGGCCTGATACGCTGTCTTTACAGCATCGCTCCACACGGCGTTGCAAATGCCTTGCACCTCAGTGCTTTCGCCAGAGATGTCTGTGTCGCCCCAAGTGTCGCCTGAC
>Ga0208645_1000699_pt1 | contig 33712 bp, 40 predicted proteins | sample VirMetDEL_Sep_01_FD_184519 | JGI IMG/M metagenome (GOLD analysis project Ga0208645, IMG submission 184519) | Aqueous microbial communities from the Delaware River and Bay under freshwater to marine salinity gradient to study organic matter... | ecosystem: Environmental > Aquatic > Marine >... | reverse complement strand
GGGGGTAGCTCACTATGAGCTAGGGGTAGCTCATTATGAGCTAGGGGGGGTAGCTCACTATGAGCTAGGGGTAGCTCATTATGAGCTAGGGGGGGGAGCTCACTATGAGCTAGGGGTAGCTCATTATGAGCTAGGGGGGGTAGCTCATTATGAGCTAGGGGTAGCTCACTATGAGCTAGGGGGGGTAGCTCATTATGAGCTAGGTCTAAGATGGCCTGAACCTCTAGATAGGTCACAGCTCTGTGATGCTGGTCAGCCGCTCGCCTTGATGCCGAACGCCTTATAAGGCCCATCTCATTCAACTCTTTGAAAGAACGCCTTACAGATGTTTCCTTCATGCTCATCCGCTTGCCCACATCACGCGAGGAGCAAGGGCCGCTGAACGTCTTCCAGTCGACCACAGACAAAACACCCAACAGGGTAAGCTTAGTGTTTGGCTTGAGCGTCAAGCTATATATGGCCGCCCGAATCTGTACCTCTTTCATACGTCACTCAGATCGTCATCTGAGCTGTTGTCTAGCTCAACGAGAAGATACCCGTGGACAAGCTGGCGCTCACCGTCACTGACACAATCATGAAGCGCTGAGATAAGATCGATATCATCACTGTACTCTAAGAGGAGCTCCTCAGCCGTGGCCCATACGTGAGACTTGAGATCTAAGTCTGTGACGACGAAGCGCTGATCAGTCAGGTTGCGAATTGACTTGGGGATGCTCGGGTTAAAGTCATGGGCCTCAAAGGCGTTGGTGTCGCAGAGAGCACAGGCCGCAGATGCCAACCGAACAGCAACCTCTTTAGAGGGAAACAGGGTGCGATTGAGAGCAGTGTAGACCGTCTGACGGCTCACGCCGGCAGTCAGCGCGAGCGCTGAGATTGAGGTCATGGACTTGAGGTGAGCCAGTTTAGTTGGTGTCATGATGTCTCCTTGTGCCCTATATCTAGGGCTTGAGTAGGTGTCAGGTGAAAAAAGTTGACCACCTGTTGTAAAGTAGCTTGACAGATTCATGTGCCTATGTCAAGCTACTTGACAGATGAGGTGATCAGGCCCACGGTGGCCAGCCCTAACACCTCAACTCTTTGACACTACCGAGACGATGACCTGGTGACCTAACCATCTTAGGGCCTTGCCAATTCGGCGGCCCACATGAACCCATCCACTTAAGGAACACACCATGACAATCACAAACACATTCAATCAGCTTGCTGACATCCTCAACGCCTCTGGAACCAACAGCTTCGAGATTGCTCTCTCAGAGATCCGAAAGACATATCAGAGTCGATTATACAGCGCTGAGGCATTCAGCGAGCTAGAGCCCGTTTATGAGCTCGCTGAACAGCTCCAAGAACTCGCTGAGACGATGATGACGGCAGACCGTGAAGGCGTCCTTGTGGCCTTTAATGAGCTTCGCGCCATTCATGAGCACGCACACCTTCACGCTGTTTCTGCCAGCGTGCTTGAGACTGTGCTCAGCCCTCTCTATGCACTCTCTGACGCTCGCGCTCATGAGCTTAACAATATGCCCACTGAGGTGGCCAGCGAAGAGCTCATCAGTGAGCCAGCTGAGATCATCGAAGAAGAGCCCACAGAAGGCTATGCAGTGAGCTGTGCTGAGACACTTAACGGCCTATACCACACTATGCAGAACGGAGACGCTGAAGGCTTGATTTGGGCGTTTAATGAGTTGCGCTCAATCCATCAGCAAGCCCATCTCAATGGAGTATCAGCCGACACCTTAGCCGAAGTTCTAACCCCTCTCTATGAACTCGCTGACTCAAGAGCGCTCGATCTTGGCTTAATCGCTTAACCCCAACCCATGACCATACTATTCATTATCATCTATACCTTGATGTGTCTCGCTGAGCTCCTCTAGCCAGCCAGACCAAACCCAACCACCAACCAGGACTTCATCATGATGCTCACAAGAGAAGAGAACAGAGAGGCTGAACGCTTCATGCTCATACCTTTGGCCGTGTGGGTAGCCGCCTCAATTCTCGGCTACTTCCTCATCGACACCTACGGAACACACCACCAGCGCAAGGCTCATCACGATTGCCTAAAGGCCGCTAGAGCTGTCCCCAACACGCTACAATTGACAGGAGGCCAAAGGGCCTCGCAGTGGTGCCAGTCACCAACCAACCAACAAAAGATGATGACCCTATCAGGTCATTGAAACAGAACCCGATCACCCTAACAACAACCCGATAAGGTCACACCATGACAACTAAGACTTCTATATGGAATCCAGCCTCAGTACAAGAGGCGCTCGATATGAGCAACCTATTAAGCAACGGCAAGCCCATGGATCTGCTCCAGCTTCACGCTGCCTTCGGCCATCACTTTGGAGGCGATCTTGGCTTAACCATGACTCAAGGCTATGTCCTGAAGGGCAAGCCAACGCTTAACGCAGACGCTATGGCCGGCATATGCAGACGCTCAGGCCTTTGCCGTTATCTGCGAATTACAGAGTGGAGCGCTGAGGTCTGCTCTCTTGAGATGGCTCGTACAGATGAGCCTGATGAGATTGTCCATACGTACAGCTTCACGATTCAGATGGCCCAACAACAAGGGCTCACGAGAAACCGAAACTGGCAACAGATGCCTCAGCAGATGCTGAGAGCCCGAGCGCTCACCCTAGGGCTTCGGGCCACCTTTCCAGATGCAGTGAGTGGGGTATACTCTGCTGATGAGATCGCTGATAACACATCAATGAGCGACCATGAGAGAGATGTGATCACAGCTCATGCTCTTGGCACTGACCTACCATCTAGGCCACCTCAGTCTCAGCGAGCTCCTCAGCAATCTCAGCGAGCTCCTCAGCAATCTCAGCGAGCTCCTCAGCAGTCAGAGCCGCCACAGTCACAGCCGCCACAGTCACAGCCAGAGCCCAACAGGCTGTATGATTGGAGCAGTGATGACGCGCTGACAAAGGCCTGTCGCTCATGGGGAGTAAACCTTGAGGACGCTGTGGCCTTCATCAGTGAAACGGTGGAGTCTCCAACCTCGCTAACTCCTCAACAGAGAGAGGCGCTCTTCTACTCTCGCTGTGCTCCTCATGCACTCATGGATAACTCCATCTCTCAGCATTGGTTCAATGGCTCCATGAGAGAGGTTGAGCCCATCCACAGAGCACTATGGGATCAGCTACCACTGACCAAGTTTTTGAGCGTCCAGCACCTTGGGCCACGCCTCCCCTGTGGCGCCTTCATGGAGACGCTCAAGCTTAGCGAGATGATCAAAGATAAGGATCGCAGAGAGGTGGCTTTAAATGTCCTCAAGAAGATGAACCCCATGGACTGGACGGCCTTTGACTATGTTCAATCGATCCTCGATGATGACATGGAGATGGGCTCAGCCTCCTGATGGGACGCCACAAGATATACACTGAAGAGGAACAGGCTGAGAGACGGCGAGCCTATCACAGAGAGTATCAGCGCAAGCGTAGAGCTCGAATGACGCCAGAAGAGCTGGATGCTTACCGCGAGCGCCACAAGATGAGGCAACGTCAATATGCTGCTAATCGGACTGATGAGGATCGAAGAATGATGGCGCTACAACAACGCCTCTACTGGCAGAGCCTGAGCCCTGAAGAGCAAGAGCAGAGGCGAGCGAAGAGGCGCCAGTCACGCCGGGAAAAGATCGCCAATATGAGTGAAGAGGAGCGTGCCGCTTATTACGCTCAACAGAGGGAATATCACCGACAACAGCGAGAGGCTGAGCGCGAATATAAGCGCAAGCGCCGCGCCAACATGACTCCCGAACAGCTAGAGGCTAGGCGCGAATATCAGCGCAAGTGGCGCGCCAACATGACTCCCGAACAGCGAGAGGCTGAGCGCGAATATAAGCGCAAGCGCCGCGCCAACATGACTCCCGAACAGCGAGAGGCTGAGCGCGAATATAGGCGCAAGTGGCGCGCGAACATGACTCCCGAACAGCGAGAGGCTAAGCGTGAGCATGACCGCAAGTGGCGCGCCAACATGACTCCCGAACAGCTAGAGGCTAAGCGTGAATATCGGCGCCAATGGTACGCCAACATGACTCCCGAACAGCTAGAGGCCTGGCGCGAATATCAGCGCGAATATCAGCGCGAATATAGGCGCAAGCAGTACCACAAAAGAAAAGAGAAGGCAGATGACTGAAGATCTCGAAGCCGAGAAAGAGCGTAATCGTCAATATGCGCGCCTTCACTATGCAAGGATGACACCGGAGCAACGTAAAGCCAAGGTCGAGCGCCAGCGCCAAAGACGCGCCCAAATGAGCGAGCAGGAGCGCAAAGAACAAAATGAAAAGAGAAGGCAGATGACTGAAGAACAGCGAGAGGCTAAGCGTGAATATCAGCGCCAATGGTACGCCAACATGACACCTACACAGCGTGAGGCTATGCGCCAATATAAGCGCGAATATGACCGCGAGCGTAGAGCCAACATGACTGAAGAGCAACGCGAGGACGAAAGAGTCTATCGCAAGCTCAAGCTACTGAGCATGAGCGAGGAAGAGCTAGAGGCTCGCCGCCAATACCAAAGAGAATATCGCCGGCGAAAAAGAGCCGCCATGAGCGCCGAACAGATCGAGGCTGTCAGGCAGTATTGGCGTGAGCAGTACCACAAACGCCGCGCTCTACTTAGTAACCCAAAGCAGAGTTGAGGTGAGCGCCACAGCGCCCACACCTATGGAAACCCAAGTCATCGTCTCAGCAGTGGCCCTAGCCGCTTGGAGCTCCTCACGCCTCAAATCAAGGCTGAGCTGAAGAGCGGCAATCATCTGTTGAGAGTCTGCTGTGCTCTGCTCCTGCATGCTCACAGCCTGACCAATCTCAATCAAGCACTGCTCATGAGCGCTCTTGACGGCGGCCTGGATTGATGAGTCGCAATAGCCTAAAGCGCTCTCCGCTCGCCGTTTGAGCCGAACCCAATCTCTAACAGGGATCGCCATCAATGGGTCTCGGTGGTCTGTCAACTCAATGCGCGCAGCTACAATGGGGTCTTCATGCTCGCCCATGATGATCTCATTAGCGGCTCCATAGATCGTCCAAGGAATCAGCCAGAGGAGGTTCATAGCTTCTTCTCCCACGGTCGATCACAGAGTAGCTCTGTGGTGATCGCTAGCGCGTTAGCCACCTCTTCAGCACAGACCGCTTCACAGTCAAGCACTGAGTCAGCAGCTGCTTGAACCTTGGCGCTGACTCGCTCAGCTTGGAGCTCGTGAATCGTGGCCTTGAGGTTGCTGAGCTCGATAGTCCACTCAGCCTCTCTGGCCTTGTGGATGGCCTCGCTTTTCGATGAGCCAGCGTAAACTCCCCACGCATAAGAGAGCATAGCCAAGACTATCACGCCAGCGATCAGGCCGCCGGGATGCAGCCCTGCCACCACAGGCCCAGCGTCTCTGTTTCTAAGATTCACGCTTTGACCTCCCAGATCCTAAGACTAGGATAACCCACATAGTTAAAAGTCGAGATCCCTGTTGCTGTGACGGTCATATTCCAGCCACTACCTGATAAGCTCTTGATTCGACAATCTACCGTCTGATCAGACCCTGTATCTGTGATCAGCGCACGCGCAACCCTTCGGCTCACCCGCGACACGCCGCCAAACGAAGTGGCAAAATTCATGAACCCTTCCTGACCGATGAACGAAGAGCCATCGTGAAAAGACCACTCTAGGGCACCATTCGTGCCAGAATTCTGCACCAAGACCGAAGCCTCTAAGTAAAAATGATGCCCCGCGCTGAGGACTAAGCTATTTGATGAGATTGATGAGTTTGGTGTGGGGGTACCCGATAGCGAGAAAACACCATTGACGGCGGCAGAGCTTGGAGTTTGGCAGTTAATGACAGAAGACTGAATCTCTGTGATTTGCTGGATACTTGCAACGTATGTCATTTAGTCCTAACTCCTAAAATCCTAAGCTCTCCCGCTGACGTGTCGGCTGTCGAACCATCTAGCGCACGAATACGTATTTCCGAATTCTTTTCCGCTGTGCCATAACACGCATCGTCTGTCAGCACCGAGCCAGCTCCATTGCTGCGTACTTGGTATCCCTGCGAAATCTGAGTGATACCCCCACCCGCTATGCCTGTATCAAAGAGATTATAATCGGGGTCTCCCTGAACCCTCAATTCACCGACACAGAACGCTTTAGTAGTCGTGAGCGCTCGCCCTGATGTTGTCGCTTCGGTGCAATTTGTGAACGTGTTGGCGCTGAAGTCGTTTGGGACTGATGGCAGTTGTTGTGATGTGCTTCTGCTCGCGATCCAAAAAGGGTTAGTGAGTGGCGCGGATGCAGGCTTATAAGTCATTGTTACACCTCCGTTTCAATAACTAGAACGCTCATCGACGTGTTGATAGTGCTGTTATTGCCCACATCAAAGACCTTCAATGTTACTGGACTAGCAGGAGCTCCCGCGGGAACATACCACGCCTGCATTGTGTTATTAGTCAGGTTATTCGTGGCGCTGCTCGCGTGATAAGTCCATGTCGCGGCATAGCCGCCGGTTGATGCAACGAGTTCTGTAGCGCCGTCAAACCACGCCACGCGCACCGAGTTTGTGATGGAAGCGCGACTCACGTCGAGCGACGCTATAAGCGTGTAACGGTAGCTACTAGATAGCGTAATCTCACCAGTGGTCGAGTTATTCGATACACCACCGCTTGACGTTGAGCGCAACGTATCGAACTTGATCACATCGCCTGAGTTAACGGTCTGTGAGCTACTCAGCGTAAGTTCGTGCATGCGCGTTTTTTTCGGGATCGCCCGAAGCCCTAAAGGATATGTCATCGTTTAAGCCCTTAAATAATATGGTAATTCGTGCCATCACTGACAATAGTGATAGACTCAAATTGCACATCGATGACATGTGTAGACGCGCCGTCAATCGTCCCAGATGCTGGGGTGAGGGTAAGGCTGTAGGTGCCCGACAGATTCTTAATATTGTATTTGAATCCCGACCCAGCCGCACTAGCTGCAGGGAGATTGACCGCGACGCTGGCGCTAGGTGTCAGCAGATAGATTTCTTCAATTCCTGCATGCGTGGTGATTGTGTAGGCCGCGCCCGGTGAGGCCGCCGTCACATTTGGCGCGCTAGCGCTTGGCAGGTTGGTAAGCTGTGAGCCGTCTACAGCGGGAAGCCTGGCGCTCCCGTCCAGCTGGACCACATTTGAGGCGCTCGTGCCGACATCTTGAGAGGCCGCTGTGCCTAGCGTTGGTGTTCCGCTCAAATCGCTGTAGGCGCCTGAGGTCGCGACGGTCGCCAAGCCTGACACCTGAGAGCTTGACAACGCGAGTGAGCTCACGTTGCTAGGCACCAACGCTTTATCCGTCGCTGCTCCTGCTCCAGCCTCAGCGTTTGTTGCAATCTCAATCACTCCCGCCACTGTCTCAGATGCGGCACTAGCGCTTGGTAGGTTCGTTAGCTGACTTCCATCTACAGCGGGAAGCCTGGCGCTCCCGTCCAGCTGGACCACATTTGAGGCGCTCGTGCCGACATCTTGAGAGGCCGCTGTGCCTAGCGTTGGTGTTCCGCTCAGGTCGCTATAAGCTCCTGTGGTCGCGACGGTTGCCAAGCCCAAGTCATTGTTGAATGAACTAAGCCCGATAGAGGAGAGCGCCACTGACTCTGCTTGATTGCTCGCGTTGCCCTTGAAGATCTGACCATCATTGAGGTTAGGAGTTGCGTTACTCCTGCCGGCGCCACCCACCTTGATGATGCCGGCTGAGGCGTCAGCTCTAATCACTCGCCCAATATTCTGGATGAGGTTAGCCTCAGTAGATGGAGCGCTAGACGTGAGCGCTCCAGCTGTAGCCGCGCTCACATACACAGTATCATTGAGCGCTAGGCTGTAAGTTGTGGTGTTGTAATCGCTGAGGTTTCCAAAGGTGATTACCTGCAACTCCGCTTGATCATTTGCGGAGCTTGACGCGAGGCCAAAGGCCGGCATAGTCAGCGTTGAGTTTGCACGCGCCAGCCCCACTGTTGGAACCGTCCCGCTTACGCCTTTGATGTAAACGGCTTGGCCCTTGTTGATGACTCCACCTGAATCATTCTTGGCCTTGAATTGAACGGCCCCATTCAACTCACCATGAATCTGAGCCCACCGCGTGTCCTCTGCTCCAAGGTCATGTGTGGCGTCAGCATCAGGCACAACATCAGCTCCAGCGATCACCTCACCCGTTCCATTTGGGTCAAGTGTAATATCACCATTAGCCGCGCTTGTGATGCTCTGGCCATTCACGTCTAAAGGCCCACCAAGCTGAGGCGTCAAATCTTGAACTACATCAGTGAGAACTGTGGAGAATGAGAGCGAGCCTGAACCGTTGGTTGTGATGGCCTGATTTGCTGAGCCGTCCACTGTGGGCAGGTTATAGTTACCGGCAACATTGAGCCCACCAACTTGAACTGAATTCGCCGTGGTCGCGCCTCGCGTTGTCACTGTGTCTAGCGTGTCGGCTTCGCTGTTGTCGATCACATCGAACATTGCGGACGTAACAGGGTTAGCTGAGTTTTGGTTAAATACAATGTGATCACCAACGCTCAACGACACGCCGGCTAACGTGCCCGCCACACCTACCAAATAAAAGTCTCCCTTGAGAGCTGTGGTCAGGGATGGCGTAGACGTGGCCGCGTTGTAGCTACCTTTGTAACTAAGGGCTCCTGTGGTTGTCACTGTGCTGAATGATAGTGAGCCTGATCCATCTGTGGTCAAGACCTGCCCATTGGTTCCGTCAGCAGTCGGCAAGGCATAGTTGCCGGCAACATTGAGCCCACCAACTTGAACTGAATTCGCCGTGGTCGCGCCTCGCGTTGTCACTGTGTCTAGCGTGTCTGTCTCTGCAGCTGATGAACCGGGTATGGAAAATGATATGCCCATTGATTTCTCCTTAGTAATTAAAGCCGGCGTAGATGATGCAAGTGTCTGTCCCTACGCTCTTTTTGTAGCCAATGGTTGTGATGGAGTTGGCCGCACTAATCGCTTGTGAGTCGATGGTGAAACCACCAAGCAAGGGGATCACCCCATCTGTATTAGTGGCCCCATCTCCGGCGTTGCCTGATCTAAATCTGAGATACATAGTTGAGGCACTCGCAGCGCCCACAAATGCAAACTTCATGGAAGCGTCAAGCTGTGTGCCTGTGGATGGATCATAAAAATCTGTGGCTGTAAGAGAGTTCCAATCTGTATTGTTAACGGCGCTTGCATCATAGGCCGCAATGATAACACCCGCGCTTGTCGGGTCGCTTACTCCTAGCCTCATGGCTCCTCCTTGATAGTTGTGGGTTTTGGTTCAGTCTTAGGCTTAGCCATAACATTGGCTCCAGCGTAGACAAGGAACAGAGTATCAATCAGACCAAGCACATGAGTATGGGCTTTGTCCATGAGCGCCAGCACCATCATGCACGCCAGCGAGGCATAAAACGCTGTAGCCTTTCGGCCTCCTAGCCTTTCGGTTGTGGTGCTCTCAGACATCTAAATCTTCCTCAAGGAGTCGATAAACAAACATCACTCTATCTAGTGGTCGAGTGTTTACAACAACCCCTTCAGCCCTCTCACCGTTGCTGAGCTCGCCTCGTGCATTGCCCTCAATCGCCTTGTAAGTGGCCTCACCGTTAGGAGCCTCTAAACATAGCGTGATGTGGTCACCCCATGAGGCGCCGTTGCTGGTGGAGATTACAACAATATCACCAGGCAACATTTGAAGCGGGTCTTTGATTCGCCTTGATGTGGAGGCCCATCGGGCATGGAGCCGGTAACATGACGGAAAAACTTTTTGTCTCAGATCATATCTGGCGTCAGTCCAGCACCAAGCCGCAAACGCGCCACACCAGGCAAACTGACCATTCTTGACATATTGATCTGTCCACGTCCAGCCAAGCCCATCACGGCTCCTGATGTAGTTATCAATCTCAGGATCAGGCTCAATAATATTCTTCTCCCACTCTGCAAGGGCTCGCTGAATTGCCGCTTGGGAATGTGGACACCAAGTAGCCTGTGGCCCTTGCGAGTCTCGCTCTTTAAATTTGGGAAGGTCGATCATGGCTTGACCATAGGCACGCTTCAACCGCCTCATGTCTTGTTCAAGCTCATCGACTCTGTTCTCTAACTGGCTCTTAGTAGGCATCAATTAAACTCCTGGGCTGCTATGGTTAAGTTGATCCTATCAGAATTGTCAGCAAGATAAGCATCTTCTCTGTGAGCTGTTGAGGCGCTAGCATAAGTAACCGGCTCAATGGTTCCTCCTGTTGATGAGATTCCATGAGCCGCTGTGAATGTGATGACGTTCCCAACAATGCTATCAATGGTCAGCTGTGAACCCGCGCCGTCTTGGTTGCCGCGTGGCAAGTGTTGAACCACATCGCCGGCAGAATAGAATGAGGCGTCAGAACCCGAAGCGCTGAAGGCGTTAGCTTCTACGCTAACCGCAGTAGAGCTATCAACTGAGCTTACTCTAGCGGCTCGATTCCAGTTAACCGGAGAGAGCCCGGTGGCTATAATCTCAAGCTCACATCCCTCTCCTTCAAGAGATTGCCTGATTGCTCGAATCATGCCTATCCCGCCAGTCACACCATATTCATCTGAATAGCCTCTGAGGTGAGGAGAGCTAACCTTGATGTAACTTCCTACATCGAGGTATGCGCTTTGACCTGTGGCAATTGAACCGCTCCAAGTCCTCAGAGGATTAGAGAGTAAATTGAATATCCGGCTCGATGTGGGAAGGAAGTAACTAAAGGCGTTAGCAGCTCCACGCCCAAATATTAATGAGCTGACTCCTGGCACATCGAGCACAATCTTAGAGCGCTCTCCACCATAACGAGAGATAGCCTCTTGGTTGTTGAATATGAGATTAGATCTGTAGTCTTGCTCAGCTGGCTCATAGTCATACCTGAATTCAATCTGAGTCACTAAGTCTTCATATATGCCCCAATGAGGTGGGGGGTCTGCCACCCAATCACCAGCCTCAATAGTCGCGCTCACTGAGCCCGTCTTTTCGTTTCCCACTGCGGTTAATGTCAATCTGCTCAAGCCTGTTGATGGGTCTCTCTGCATGGTCAACACAGCGCCCATCATTTTAAGCAATCCCTCAAAGATCTGCTTAAGGTCTTGGCCGTCTCCTAAGAGGTTGCCTGTGATGGGAAGAGAGGCCGCGTTGTCGACGCTTAAGAAACTATCCTCATCAATGTGAGCTGAGCTGAGATTAAGCCCTATTCCCAAAACGTCATAAGAGCCGTTAAGCTGATCGCCTCCTCCTGACTGCAAGAGCTTTAGCAGTGCCTCACCTGGTCTCTCTCTCTGAAGTTGACCCCCCCTAAATATCAGAGCTCGATCCTGATCAGGCCAATCACCAAAGCTAACATTTAAAGGGAAGTCGTTTGAGCTGGCGATATGCAACAGCACGCCCACCGAAGATCCCCCATAAGAGGCCGTAGTTTCATGGGTACACTTAAAGACCTGCTCGCGCTCAGCGTCTTGCTCTAGGTCATGGTATCTAACCACCACGTCATAGAGGTCAGCGCCGGCTGAACTCGGCAAGCCTAGCGAGCCCTCAACCAAGATCACAGACTCATATTGTTGATAGTAAGCTGAAGGTGGTTGGGGCAGTTGCCGCGCTCCTGTTAGGTCCCTCCCGGCTGCATTAACGCCGAAATACATTCGAGGCGCTGACTCTCCAAACTGCTGAAAGACCTGCCCTGTCTCGTCCATGAAATATTGGAATGGATAAACGAACCGCGCCAAGTCCGGCACCTCTAGATTCGAGGAGTCGGAAGACCAAGCCCGTGGGCGCTCAATGCCTAGCGTATCGCGAGCCCAAATAAGTGTGGCTCGATTCGTGAACAATGCAAGGTAAGCGTTGAATGGGGAGTTGCTCAGCTTCTCGGCTTTGATCTGATAGTCAGGAGTCAACCGCCATTTCAAGATGCCTCCAGCATAGCCGCTGGTCGATGATGGGCCATCTGCCTCTAGTGTATCGTTGATGACTTGGGGCCATAGCTTGACCTCGGCGCTGCCTAAAGAATGCTGCTTTAGCTCAGCCCTTCCAAGGTTCAATCTCAAAGAATCAGTGGCCGATATCTGGCCGGCTGAGAGCGCGTTGCTGGGCGTGCTATTGGCGTTGACCACATAGCCAGGGATACCGGCGCCATAAGTAAGCGCTGTTGTAAAGACTCCCTCATCAGAGTTGTCAAAGTCTTCTGCTCTCCTGAACTTGGGAAATCTAGGGTGCTCCTCAATGAAGTCATCAGCATCCGGACCAGCTGCAAGGGATGGGTCAAAGTCATCTAGGAGGTTAGGCCCCCCACTCTGATTCTCAATAATCAGCTGAAACGTAGAGGCTGTAATTGATGCTGATGTGTCAGGTGTTAAGGTGATGTAGTCATTGTTGGATTGAGGCGCTCTCTTCAGGACAGAGAGATATTCGAGCGTTGAGCCGTTGAGCCCATCATAATAATGGTAGCCTTGCAGTAAACGAGTTTGACCAATTCCCTTGTCTGCTAAAGACGTATCAATCAAAGCGGTCAGCGGTAGGAGGCTCAACGAGATTGTATCAGTGCCCTCGATGTAAGGAGACTCTGAAATGAACCCGTTACAGATCTCAGCATAATCAGAGACCAAGCCTGAAGGATATCGATGAGCCATATAGAGCTTGGCGAGGCGTCCTCTAAATGTGGTGATCTCATCAGCTAGCTCAGGAGTAAAAGAGCCCTCAAGCCCAACGGCGTGAGCCTGCCTAACCGAACCACCAACAGCCCTAGCAACAGTGACTGAGGAGGACGTGGCGCTAGATGCTCGAACAGTCTCAGCGCCTATGTGCATCAATCGAGGATATGAGAGAGAGGTCAAGTCTGAGGCCGTCTGAAACGTCAGGTCACTACGAGAAGCAGAGGCTGAGAGCTGAGAGCGGATAGAACCAGAGCGAGCGCCACAGCGCCCAAAGATAATGCCAGGATCACCAACCCCACCGCGTCTCTTATCAATGCCTAGCGTGAGCGTTATGGAATCATATTGAGCCACCCCGCCACTAGGATCAATTGAGGCGCTGAAGTCGCTGATTGAGACAAGCCCTTCTTGATCAACATAGGGAATGCCCGTGGCCACATTTGAGGCGAGGTTACTGGACGCCGGCGGAGTGTTCGAGTGATACCTATATTCAAGCCCTGCTATCTGAAGAGCGAAGACCCGCCGGCCATGCTGGCTAGTAATCATGGTGTCACCTCTGCAATGAAGAGATCATAGATGGAGACTGAGAGCGGGATTATCTGCGTGGCCTCCAGCTCTATATTAAGCAGCTCACCACGATTGGCCACAGGGATATATAAAGGCCGTGGCGCCTCTGGTGTGGTGTTGGTGGGCGCTTCAATAAGCTCAGCTCCTGTGCTCGATACCGCCGGCGTTCGAGGAGATGACTCTAGCTCAACCTCACTAAACCTGATCCCATGATCAAGAGTGGTGCCTGTATAGGAGTTGCCTGCCGTGGCTCTCAGCTTGAAGTCAGCTCTTACCGCTGTTGTCCTGTGATTGGCGCTGATGTACTTAAAGATGAGCCCAAGATGAGAGGCCGCCGGATTTGCTCTGTGGATGAAGTGATAGGTCGTAGCGCCTTTCAGCCCGAAGCCCAAATATGAGCGACCGCCGGCAGAGGTGAGCACGCCACGCCCAACATAATAATGGGCTTCACTCAGTGCCTTAGCCCTAGTGATTTGAGCGAGCGCTGAGGCCATTTGAGAAACTGCACCACCGAAGAGAAGCCGCCCATTATAACAGCCCTGAACGCTTGGTAGTCTCTGATAAGCTGTTGGTATAAGCATGAGCTAAACCCCTAATATACAAAGGCCAATTATGTGAGGCGCTGTTGAAATTCGGTTGGTGTCTGAAAGCAGGTTATCAGCGTTGAGCTGAGTGGGCTCTAGCCCAACTCGATACATAGGCAATCTAAACTCAACGCCTCTGGCTAGCTCAGGTTGTCGCAAGTCTACACCGTAGGAGCTCCAGCCGTTTGAGGAGACGCTAAATCTATAACCAAAGATCTCAACATCAAGAGCAGTACCACCAACGTTAGCGGCTTTGATGTATACGTCTACATCTAGTCCAGTCTCTGGCATACCTGCAAAGAGCGCTGTTTCAGAATACAGCAACTGAGGATCAAAAGAGCCTAGCCCTTGCGCTGCTCTATGAGAGGTTCCTGATAGCGTGTAGGTATCGCTTGTGCTTGCACCAGACCAGCTTAACAGGGTTCGCTTGCGCTTTCTCAACATCGCAATATTGTTAATCTGATCGACACCAAAGCGAGAGGTCAATGGCAGGTCAGCGCCTAGGCGCAAGCTGCCGGAAGGAATAAATGCTTCTCCATATTGATCAAGAGCTCTGGCCGCCAGAGGCGAAGAGAGAGCGGCCCAAGATGCCTGCACTCCTGCCACATACACCACAGCACCTGAGCCAGCCTCAAGGGATAGTCTCACCTGAGCAATCGTCTCATCCTCAACCGCGCTGATGCTCACAGTGATCAGCTCAAAGGCGCCTCCAAATCGGGCCGTGTCTGAGATTGTTGATGTTGAGAAATATGTGTTGCCGCTCAATGGGAACTCAACAGTAACCTTGGCGGAGCTGCCCGGCTGAGTGGAGTGAGCCATCAAGACAAAATTAAAAGTGACGTGCTCCTCAGATGGATGAGGCACCACCCACTCACAAACATCAGTCATAGAGTTGACGCTGAATGGCCAAACTTGATCATCCCATGCCTGGCTGATCACATTGCCACAGCCCACCTGAGCAAAGGAATAGTTACCCATATCTCCTAGTCGTGATGCTTCCTCTGACCTGATGGTTAAGCCTGCTGTGACTCGTGCAGGGTCAACCAAGACCGGCGGTGACGTGAATGAATTACTCATAGATGCTCAATCTCTATCTGGACGGGCACTCGCCTTTTGAGCCGGCCAGGGTATGCCAGATCAAACTCACTACTCAACATTGATCCTCTAATCCTTCCATACTCCCCGTCATCCTCTGAGGTGTAAAGCGAATCATAAGCGGGTTGAGCAGATGTGACCTGAGCATTTCTAAGCGCTCGCCTTGAGTCTCCCCACGCCTGATAGAAGCTAACGCGCTCACCTTGCGAGCACAGAGGCAACCAACGATTTGAGAAATGCCGATAGTCACTGACCTCATCAAGCAGAGCATCCAGAACAAAGAGCAACGCCGAAGAGACATAAGAGCCTACGAAGTTGGAGGCGTACCCACCCCCAATCAGCCGGCGTGCTTGACTAAGGTTAGTGACTCTCAAATGATGGTCTTGATAAGGCCGGCTAGGAATCAGGACGCCGGCCGCTTTATGAGTGGAGGTAAGTTGAGAGTAGACGCCGGAAGTGACCGGCGCCTCATCGCCCTCAAACCCTAACAGGCTTCTCACCTCATCATCATTCCACACGATATCCCCTAGAGATGTGAGGTAATAAGTTTGAACGTAGCCTTCATCTGTTAGCGCCCATGTGATGCCAGGGTTAGAGGCTGCTGTTTGGTCGAGCTCCTCAATAGAGCTCAGGCCAAAAGCGTCAGCGTCTGCAACTGTCGATCTGTCTCTAATGAAGGTGGGCACGTCTTGAATCTTCAACTTCCGCACTGCCGGCCAATTGAAGGTCAGGCTACCACCGGTCTCTATGACTTGATAAGAAACGTTGGTGAGGTCGAGTAATCCTCTAGCCCAATCTCCCGAAGCTTCAACAACCCAATCAGAGCCGGACGCTACTGACGGGATTGTGCTTGATCCAAAACCAAACGGGTCATCTGAGCCAGTGAGCAGAAGCTTGAATTGAGCATCTGAGGTAATGGTCACCTTGTCACTAGAGCTAATGCTCACCGTCCATGAACTACCAAAATTAGAGAGCGCTTGAAGCTGATCCGTAGCTGTGTTGTTCGTGTGGCTCGCCCTTCCATTTAGGAGAAAGAGCGCGTCCTCATAGACACCTTCACCCGTTGAGAAGGAAGGAAGGTGAACGGCATTGGATCCGCGAGTAAAGATCTTTACACTGTCCTGAGGTCTGAGATCATAGGCAGTCAAGAGGCCAAAGTTTGGAGCCGGGTTATTAAGAGGCATCTGTCACACTCCCATAAATCGAGGCGCGCCACGTCTCTGCCGTTGCATTGTCCTCATGATCTCTGAGGCCATTGCATCTTGAGCGGCTCGCTTGGTGTCGTAGATTGTACTATTGCCAAAGTTGATGTTGAAGACTAGGGCTTGAGATTCAGCCCTCTCTCTCTCTGGTTTGGGTGCTGATTGTGGTGAGCCTGATGGAGAGGCTGAGGCACTCGGCGCACTCACTGAGCCACCGCCACCGCTAAGCGCTGAGCCTGCAACGCCAGCTGTTGCAGCTGCTCCAGCGTAGAGGCCGGCCGCCGTGAAGTGATTAGCCGCGAGCGCTGGATTTAGGAACAAGGCCGCCGTTCCTCTGGCGAGCTCCATAAGTGATTCTACAGCGGCCTGTTGACCAAGCCCAATCAGCATCTTACCAATGCTCTCAGTGAAGCTCTCACCAAAGACCAAGGCGTTATAGGCGCTATCTGCTAGGCCTTGACTAATGACTGATGTGAGTTGAGCCGCGGCTTCAATCTGTGCCTTGGTGCTCGCCTCAGTGATTTCATTTCGTTCTATGGCGTGCCTTCTCCTGAGCTCAGTAATCTCAGATTGAGAGCGCTCTTCCATCTCCAACTCTTTACGGTACTTGAGGTTCAGTAAGGCCAACTCCCTCTCAAGCCCATCCTTTATTCTCTGAGCGTCAAACTCTGCTGAGTTAAACTCAAAGGCTCGCCGGCGCTCTGCCTCTTGGCGCTCCTTCTCTGCCGCTCGCTTAGCCTCCTCTGCTCGCTTGCGCTCTTGCTCCTGCATGATCCTAGTCCGCTTGTTTTCGAACTCCAGCGTTACGGCAGTCTTAAGGCGCTCATTCTTCTGCACAGCTTTGAGAGCAAGCTCTTGGTGCATATCCAAAACCTCAAGCTCAGTAGCCCCTTGCAGTCTTAGCTGTTCAATCTCAGCGCGTCTGATTCTGTCAAGCTCACTTTGAGTCTTTCGCTCTAAAGCCAGACGCCTCATGGCTGCCGCCATCCTCATGGCTTGGGCCTGCTTCCGTTGAGCAACCCGTTTTTGAGCGTCTGCTATCCTCAACTCATCTAGACGCGCTAAAAGCGCTTTTTGCTCAGCTATAATAGCCTTGGCTCTAACCTCGTCACTAATATCCTCAATTGCGTTGATTTCTCGAATCCGCTTCTCGGTCTCCATCATAGCAAGTGAGGTTTGAGTTTGCAGTGTATGCTTCGTTCTGCTGAGATTCTTAACAGCGGCATCATCTAGAAGCGCTTGCTCCTTCTTGGCAACCTCCTCTTTAAACTCAGCACTCTGTTTTTCTAGCTCAAGCTTGCGCGCCTCAAACTTGGCAAAGAGCTCAGAGCCTTCAATCATTAAGTCAATAGACTCCATCTCTTTGCGGTTCAGCTCTTCCTTAAGCTCTATCCTCTCTTTAATTAACTCATTGAGTTGCCTGTCTATTAAGCCTGAACTAAAGGCATTTCGTTGCGCTCTCTCTATCGCGAGCATTGCGCGGTTCTGCCTGTGTATCTGAGCAATTTCTTTGTCAATTACATCTAGTCGCCGGACTCTCTCAGCGTTGTCCTCTCTCAGCATTTGAGCGCGTTCAATCGGAATCTTGGCACTCATGCTTAAGGTCATGAGCTCTTGGATTTGAGCTTTATTGAGTTTAACTTGAGCTGTAGCCAGCTCCTCTATTGCAATGGTAAGCTCTCCAGTGGCGATCTCATAAGCTTTGGTATTAATCTCAGCGTCGCGATTCACTCCAATAAAATCACGGTAAGCCTGATAGGCTTCGACCAATGCAACCGCAATCATTCCAATGGGGCCGGCTAGCGCTGTGAATGATATACCCGAACCCCTGGCGGCTTGACCCACTCCGACCAACGCCTCGGTCAATCCCCCCATACTTTCACCAAGAGCGCCTAGATTCTCATTGATCACTCCACCCATACCAGCAACAGCACCACCCAAAGAGTTAAAGCTTTCTCCTACTGCCTCGCCGGCGGCCTCAAGCTTCTCCATGTTCTTGAGCGCTTTGTTGGCGTCAACGTTAACCTCAATATCAATCTCATTTTGCGACATGGTTCATCTCCTGACTGGCTCTCTCTTGCGCTCTAATTTGCGCGGCCTCAGTGTTGTGGTGTAGCGTCTCCATCGCCTCAATGATAGCACAGGTGGGTTGAGGGTACGCCTTCTCAATGGGGTAGATACCAGAGCGATGTCGACGATAAGAGACGATAACAGCCGCCATCTTATTGGCGCTCGCCACTGGACAAGATCTAATCTTCAGCTCGGCGAACTCTTCACCGCTATCAGGACAAACCCTAAACCCATCAACATAAAGGCCGGCCTCATCCTCTTGGCTCAATGGCAAGCCCGGCTTGAATGCTCCACCACAAGAACCACGAAGAGTTCTAAGAGAGGGTCTTGCTCTGCATTGGTCACAGCTCCAAGCGCGGCCTCTTGAATGGCTGAGCCAGACAGAAGCCGCCAGGCCTATTTTCCCTCGATGCCTAAGAGGCTGATTCTCTGAATGTGGAGCACTAACTCTGAGATGACCTGAAGGCGCTGAGAGTCTGGCCTGATGCTGTCGAGCTGCTCAACGCTCGCTGACTCGCCATCTATAGACACCAAGCTTGCTCTGATCATCTCAGTATAGACTCTCGAAAGATAAGCGTTATATTGAGCCATTGCTTCACGCTCATCATTGGATAGTTCGTGATGCCATCGAGCACGCTCAACAGAGTCACTTGGAGCTTCACCCCAAAGCATCCTCCCAAGCTCAGAGCGTTGGAGAGCGCCGGCCCTAATCTCTGCCTCTTCACGCTCGCTAGGAGAGAGAGCTTTGAGCTTGAATATTGTGGCTCCTCTGCCAATGGACTCAAGCGCGTCAAGGTCTGCAAGCTCTAAATATTTGGCTCGCTGTTCTTCACTAGCAATCACCTCAGAGTCACACGTAACAACAACCTCAATGGTGTCTTCAGAGTTGGTGAGAAACCTGATGGCCATATTAGACTCCTAGCCCTAATCTGAATGGGCTATTGCCGGCGCCACTCTCATATGATGCCGTGGTAAAATCTCCCGCATATCGAGATTGCTGATAGGTCAAGGTCTGTCTCACAATGTCATTCCCGCTCACATCATAAGCGCTTGGATCATTGGTGAGTTGAGCAGCGGGAATCATAAGAGCGCAACCCTTCCCATCTCCAATTGGGCCAGTGCCTACAATGACTTGTCGAACAGTGCGATTAAAATAATCGTCTGCCACTGTGGTGTTGACTGAGCTAAGAGTCAGGCTTAGCTCAACGCTTACATCGCTAATATCCATGCCGCTCATTGCGAGAATGGAATTGCTGTGACCAAGAGGCGTGAGTGTATTGGTAAGCGTCAAGCTGAAGTCTTCACAGTCAAGCGCAATCCGGCCTTGTGTTTCTCCCACCGTTCCATTGGCAAGGCTGGCAGGTGAGCCATCACTAATCACCACATAAGAGCCTCTAAAGAATGGTGGTGAGCCTGCATTATACACAGGCTCAATCGGGCCACTAGCGCTGCTGTGGTCATCCTGAATAAGCGCTGATTGATAAGTGAACTCACCCATCAACCGACCGTTATCAAGCGAGATTGCCAGGCTCTCAAGAACACAGCCATAAGCATATGAACGATAATTAACGCCATCAATCCGAAAGCTCAGAGAGTGTTCCTTGGTGCCGCTCTCATTCCGGCTTGGTACAAACCAAGTGGCCAATGAGTAAAGCGTTGGGGTTCCGGTAAAGCCTGAGCTGAAGGCCGGGCTTACTGTCACATTCCCCGTTACATCATTATCAGTAATGGCTGAGTATTCAGCACGCCCATTGAGGTCAGCGCCAATCAAGCAACCCACATCACCGACAGCGTAAGGCGTTGTGGGCGCGAAGGTGTTGACGTTGGTAATCCCTGCGGCCGCGTCTCCGTCAACGATTGAAGGGAGCTGATTCTTTAGGCCGGCGCCAAGCAGGTGACCAAGATAGTTAGAGGCGTAAGTGTCGGCGCTCGATCCAACGGTTGTGAGGTCAACCCGAACAACAACTTGACCGGTTCTTCTTCTTACCCTGCTTCCACTTGACCAAACTGTGTCTGGCTCAGGTGGTACGAAGTAGGCGCCATCTCTAGCATCATTTCTTTCGCTCGCCACAGGCTCACCAGGGATCACGATTGGATCTCGCTCACAGGGTATTGAGATGTAAGTTAACCCTGAATTGTCGGGTAGTCCTGTGCTCGCTGACAAGCTGCCAAATGAGCTTTCAACAGCCACGCCTATTGATCTATGAGTAACCGTCATGGTTAAGCCTCCAAGTAAAGAAGAGTGAATGGTAAGGTCAGGATGACAGAGCCTGACTCTATGGTTGGATCAACATCTGTCAGTGATGGCGCCTCTGGAATGACTGACACAATCCCCGTATTGATGAGGTCATACTCCGGCCCTTTGAGGCGAACCAATAAAGAGTCGGCGTCTTCTGCAATCATACGCTGAAGATATAGCGGATCCCTTGGGATATCATACCGAACATTCAAATTGATAACGGCCCTACGGCGACCGCTGAGACCGGCGGCCCCATCATCCTCTGTGAAGCCCTCAATCTCAAGAGTGAAGAATCGGTTTGAGTGAGCCCGTTGACTGAGTGGCGAGGTAGCGCCATCAGCTCTAGACAATGCAACGAATCCTTGATGTACATCTCTCTTTGGGCTCACCTCCATAATCATGGTTTCAAGGTGGGTCAGCGCCGAAGCTATCCCTTGACTCATCGCGTCCTCCTCCTGTTGATCTTGCTCACCAGCTCAGCCTGAACGGCAGCCACTAAGACCTCAACATCACGTGGACTCAGGCCAATGAACTCACGATCATCATTTACATAAAACCCATATTGAGCGTGCTGAGTGAGCCCAATCACAAAGCCCTTCTTGGTCGCGCTGAGCACAACTAGATTGTTCATCATGTTACCCGATAGAACCAAATCAACTTCAGCCGTGCCTGATCGCCGGCCGCGTCTTCTAGAGTCGTGCTTGTATTGCTTATAACCTCCCTCATAGAAAACACTAAGGCCCGTCTTGGTCTTGCGTCCTCCTTTGGGCTTTAGCCTTGCGCCTCTCTTAGAGACATATAGCGGCTCAGTGGAGTACCCCTTGAATGGACGGCCATTGGCGTCAATGCCTTTACTCGTTCGGATCTTGATTGAGGCCAAGGTATTGCTAGCCAGCCTCATTGAGTCGCGAGCAGTCCACAGGCTAGACGGTAGACTAAGATTAACGCGCGCTGGCATTAGTGCCTCATTCCTCTCTTGGGAGTGAAGCGAGCATCATAAGCGCTCTTGTTAAATGATCGCCAGCTTGCCCTAAAGTCTGTGGCGCTGCCTCCTGATCTTCTTAGGTCAACCTCTCCCTCATCAATCACACCATCACCATCTAGGTCTAACACTAGCGATCTAAGAGCAGACTTGAGGAGCTCCTCACACCTCTCTCTCATGGCGCTAGCCACGTCGAGTTGAAGAACTGATTCGTAGACTAGAGCCGCTGAGCAATAAGCATGAGCGCTCAAGAATGAGCCCTGATTAAAGACCTCGTCTTCAGTGCAGTTATCTGCAATCACATGATCTCTAATCGCTAGGATGATCTCATGTAAGGCCGCGTCAATCTGTGGCAAGAGATCACTCTGACGGCGTGGCACCATATCAGCCAATTGAGGAAAACGGTCAGTGAGTTGCTCATGATCGAGTCCTGTATCAAACGGCCTAGGTGTAACCTTCAGCACTCCACTCTCAGCATCAATCACGCCGGCTTCACTGGTATAGCTTATCGTGTAGGGATAAAGGCCGGTTGTCGCATAGGCTGAACCAATGGTCACTGATGAGGCTGAGAAATTAAGAGTGGCCACTGTGGTTAAGTCCAACTCTCTTGGCAGAGGCTCAGCGAGCACAGCAGTTGAGCCACCTAAACGAGTGACCTTAACTGAGAACCATGTGTCTCTAGTGGTGAGCAAGAAAGCCTTCACCTCATCGCGTTCAAGCTGAGTCACTACCGGCGCTGATAAGGTTAATGTCCTTCTGTCAGTAGCCACACTTGAGACGCTCACATCTGAGCGAAGCTGAGAGAGCACGCTACTAAAGGGAGTGGAGAACCCCACCGTCAACGTTGGGTTACCGCTGTATGGTGTGCGAGGATGCCACACAAACTTGATATCTTGGCCAGTCGTTGCTTTTCTCATCATCATCTCCCGCGAGCGTTGGCGCGTCTAATATCAGAGGCCGTTGCCCTTTCAAGGTCAGCCGCTTCAACAAATGAATCTGTTACCGGGCTCCAGCTGTGGCGGCAGTTATAACCCCCACCGCTAGTTATGACCGCTAAGCCCTGGCCGTTTCTTAGCTCTCTCATTTGTGAGCTGGTTACCACCTTATTTACAAGCACCTTACAGAAGGGCCTGGTGATGCCATCAAGCGGCCCTGTGTAAAGATAGTGATCAAGCTCTGCTGCAGCTGCCGCGGCCGCTGTGATCGACCTGCCATATTGAGAAATGGCCGTCTTAACCTCTGTGAGCTGGCGGCCGGTGCTTGATGATAGAGCCCTATTTAAATCACTCATGATGATCTCATCAGGCACATCTAAAGCAATAGATGTGAGCGCTCCTCTGATCGCCTTCTTGGTGTCAGGCAGAATCACATCATCAAAGACTTGGCTGACTAGTTGGGCTTGAATGCTGTCAAGCTCAGGGAGTCCATCAGCTGTTAAGTCAGGGTTCACGAGTTGCAACCCTTTTAGGGCTGCCTCTCTAATTCTCTCTTGACTGCCAACGAAGTCTTCAACAGCAAGCCCCATCCCTCCTTGAAGAATGAAGTCTGACAGCTGTTGATCATCGAGTGAGAGCAAGAGGCTAGGGTCATTACTCGACAAGGCCAGCTCTAATAAATCAGAGAGCTCTTGTCTAGCTGACCCAAGAGCGCGTTCAAATGAACGCTCAGCGGATACCTCAGCTATAAGCTGATCTCGCTTGGCCCTAGTGAGTTGGCTGAGTGGTGGACGCTGGCTTTTAACCTGTCGATTAAGATCATCGATGGCCTTCTTATCAGCGTCTTCTGAAAACAACATTGCGCGTGGAGTTCCACAGCCACACTCACTAGGCATCAACATCAATCAGGCCAAACAGTTAGTAACAACGTGACCAAGAGTTGAGTCAATCGCCTTCACCTGATGCACCTCCTCAGCGTAGACATAACGGCGCGTCTTATCGAGGCTGTCATATTGGCCGGCCACCATTGAGCCAAACTCAAAGTTGAGAGCCGCCACAGGCATCCCCTTAACATTGCCGCTCTTCTGCACAATTGCATCAGCGCCTTTGAGGATCCCCATGAAGATGGTTTCACCCTCCCAAATGTAAGACTCAGAGGAGGTTGCACCAGGAACGGCAGTATCGCGGCGTGCTTGCCCCACATGGATATTAGGGATGCCAAGCACATCACGAAGAACGCTGAGCACTGCCTCATCGTTGAGGATTCGGCTACCAGCCGCCAAGCCGTTTCCTGTTGAGCCAACATATCCCCGAATCTCAGGATTACGCGCTAGAGCTCTGAACACATCACGGCCTAGAATCATTGAGTCGGGATTGATCCCATGAGCAGCTGCAAAGACTGTGTCCTTAAGCTCATGAAGGAAGGTGAGTGGCTCACCGCCAGCCGCGTCAAACTTGGTCGCCGGAGAGCTGGTTGCAAATGCTGTGGAGTCAAAGAGCACATCAGCAAAGCGCTTCTCTTTGGCGAGCTTCATAACTCGCGCTACCTTTCGAGCAATGCGCTGTTCTTCACTGCCTGGATATTGCGAATCGAGGATGTCCTCCATTGCAATTGAATCTGAGGCCGCATAGATCCGCGCCTTGAAGGTTTGGCTTGAGCGGTCGAAGCCACCGATAACAGCGCGAGAGGCGCCAGGAGCGCGCTCAAGATCGAGCCCTGCACCAGCGCCCATAAAGTTGCGGGTCTCTTCAAGAAGCAATGTTCCTGAGCGTTCGGGAACCGTGATGTTTTCTGTGATCTTGTCAGCAATGAGCTGATCATCACTAGGCACAGCCTCAACAACCAGACTGGTTAGGATCTGATCAACTGGATGTAAGTTAGAATATGAACTAGCCATGAATCACCTCTTAGGTATTAAGTGAAGTGGGGCCGGTGAAGAGCACTCGAATTTGATCACCGGCAGATGCACTTGTTTGGTTGATATTGGGGATGACTCTAGCGATAGGCCAGAAGGTTGTATCTCCCGACTCACACGGCTGCACCTTGCCATCAGCTGAGGCCGCCAAGATGGGGGTTGAATTGAACGTGATGGACTCGCCAGCAATAACACGAGTAAGGCCATGCACTAGAACCTCAACGGGATCACCTGAAGCGCAAGCGCGCTGAGCGACGCCAATGACATTATCGTCAGTTGCCGCGTCAGTGATAACCACCTTACCATCATTGTTAAGTGACACTATCGCGTATTCAGTGATTGCCTCAGCTGAGACAAAGCTCAAGATGTTATCTGTGTTCGCCATGATTGATCAGCCTCCAAATGCTTTGGTGTAAAAGTCAGGCCGTTGGGCTCTGATTGTAGTGAGCGCTTCTGAGTAAGAGATTGACTTCTCAGCAGCGAGCTTTTTAATTTCTTGGTCGAGCGTTTGACGTGTGATCTCTCGACCACTGGCGCCATGCCCAATCTCTTGGAGAGGCACAGCTTGACCGGCTGGCCGCTCGCTGAACATCTGCCAGAACTCAGGCTGAACCTCTTTGAGCTCCCAAGCCTTGCCTGCAACGGTCTTCTGAGAAGGCTCAATCTTGCCCTCTCGCAATAAAGCGCTGACTGCTGTATCTCGCTCCATGTTGCGCTTCTCTGTCTCGATGACCTCAAGGCGCTTCGCCATGTCTGCGTTACGCTCTCGTAAAGCGTTGATCTCAGAGAGCAGAGCGGGAGAGAGAGACTCGCTCATCTTGTTATACTCCTTGCGCTCCATCATCTTCTCTTCTTCTTTGTCTTCAGCCATCTTGTCTGAGTCTTCATCATCGCTCTTCTCTTCTAGGTTTTCACCTGATGAAAGCTTTGACTGCTCATCACTCTTCATATCTTTGATCTGAGCCTCAAGCTGTTTAACCATCTCATCTTTTGCAATGAGTAGCTGCTTGAGGTCGTCAAGATCCATTGTCTCTAGATTGTCCATGTCGCTTAGCCTTTCGTTGAGCGTAACGCGGTCAATGGTGTTATGGGATTGGGCCGGCCTTGGTGTGAGTGTGACGGCGAGCAATTGAGCGCCTCCAATCCTCTCACCTCCTGACCGGTCGTAAACGTCACCCGCCAAAAATTCTGGAGAGCTCCACAGCACGCCACCGGCTGAGGTGACAACTGAGAGCCCTCTCTCATTATAGGCAGGGATTGCGTAGAGGCCATCTTCTCTGAGTTCTAGATCAGCTATAAGGCCTAGCGCGTTGCCGCTTTCAGGAGGAGCCGGCGGCCCGTCTTGAAAAGGTGATGTGGCGTGTTGCCAGTCGATCACCACGGGATCTTGTTCTCTTCGAGCCCTGAAGACTCTGAGCATCTCGCTGAGCATCTCGGCGGTAATCTCTTTACCAACGTTCTCACCGCTCATCCTTGAGCTCACTTGACCCAAGCTCAAAGTTTTAAATGGGCGTCCTATTGTGAGGCCTTCGGGCAAGTCATATGTAGCCCGGCTGTTGGAGGTCTCTGAGTATGCTCTCAGAGCTTGCGCTTTTTTGTCTGCGGCATTCATCTGCTTAACTATCTTTCTGGCCCAAGCGTAACCGGCATCCCCCCCCCAACCTTGCCAAGCCTGCCAACCCTTCCCTTGGTCATCCCAAGTAGATCCTTGTTTGTCGATCTCATGACGGGTGAAGTAATTCAGCATACGCTTGACGGTCTCAGGTGAGAGCTCTTTACCATTACTCAAATCTCTAGCGCGAGCGATTCCAACGGGAGTCATACCACGCTGTGAGATTGGCTTCTTCTCCCGAACTTCAAGCGCTCTTCGACCGGCCTCTTGTGCTGCTTTTGGTGGTGTGAAGTCAATGTGTGAATAGCGCTTAGCGTTGAGCTCTGAGCGCTTCTGATCTTTGGGCTTGGATGGGTGACCATCTGGCAAGAGGTCAAGATCACCTGTGTAGGCCTTCTTTCTTTGGTCGCGTCCAGCCAGCTTTAGGAAGGCTCTAACTCTTGCCATGGCCCAACCGTTCCGGCTCATGTTAGGTCTATGGGACACGCTAAAGGCTCCAGCGCCTCGCCGGTAGACGGCCTTCAGCTGACCTAGGTTGACCATCCTGACTCCTAGATCAAAGGCATCATTATGCTCATCTCGCATATTCTCCAACGCCTTAATAACTTTGGCGCTTAACTCAACACCACCTCTTGAGCCGCTCGCTGAGCCTTTCGGGTTTGCCCTACTGCCCTTGATTCTCTCGTTGGGCTTGGCTGGCGTCTGTGCTTTGGTTCTCTTCTTCTTGATCGCCTTAACCATTGCGCCTCCTGATCCTGATTGATTCGGCCAAGGCAGAGACGCCACCCGCTGAAGGGATACGTGAGAGCGCCGGACGTTGAGCATCTTCAGGGAGATCACCGGCGCCAAGCTTCGCCCTAATCACTCGCTCAAGCTCATCATCAGGAGTAATCAAACCTGACTGAACTAGGTTAGGTAGCATAGCTAAAGACTCAGCTAGATCATCAGTGTCAAGCCCTGTGTGAGTTAGCCTTGGTAGCTTGGAAGGATCAACGGCCCCATAGTTCCACCGAACCAAGCGCCCAATGGTTCCACCACCACGGCGATCAACCCCGCTAACCTGAGCGGCTACCAGATCACACAGGTTGATTGCTGCTCTCCTGAATATGCTGAGGTGAATCTCTCCCACTGAGCGCGCTCCTGTTTCAGTGTTTCCAAGATCAGCGAATTGAGCGAGGAAGGCCGCAGCTATTTGGGAGTCACATTTAGTTATGATGTTAATTGGGCCGTCTGCATACATGGACGGTTGAGCCGCGTATGTATCAAACTTGATGGCCGCGTTCTCAACCAAATAGCTTTGCTCTGCTGAGATGAAGGCTTGGGCCTGTGCCTCTGCATCATCAATCATGGCGTCAATATCGCCATCAGTTAGGCCTATCTGTTCGGCTGCTGCTCGATTAATTATTACCTTGGGAGTTGGCGCGGCCCACCTGTCGAGCCCTACACACATGAGGTTAGAGACCCGCTGCTTCGTCTGCCACCACCACCACACAGGCCTCAGCATCCCCACGCCCTCGAAGTTTGAGCCAGTTCGGTTGAGCGTTAACAGGATTAGCTTATTGGCCGGTATCGGCTCAGGAGTCTTGCCAGAGCCCACCATGTTTTGAAGTACCCCATCAAGATGCTGATCATCACGAGAAAGCCAGCGAGAGTGAGCGCTTGGTTCTCTGTCGGCATAGTGGGAGAGCCACACCTTGACCAGTCCGTTTGAGTCCGGCCCCACCTTGTAGATCTCTTCGGCGTATCGGTAGCCAACGGGCACGAACTCAAAGAGATAAGATAGCTGTTCTTCCCATGAGCTTTCCATTTGCCCAGAGTAGCCATCTAGGCCCCAACATTCATTAGCGAACCTGGCGAGCTCCTCAGCCATAAGGTCACCCTCTATGCCTGGTTCCCACCGCCAAGTTGCACTGAGAAGAGTCTGCCTCAGCATATGCCAAGAGCGCCTCACTATCGGGTCAGTTCTGAGCATCTCCTCAGCAGCTTGAACCCAATTGAGGCCGGTCAGTTCAGGATTGCTTTCTACTGATAAAGCGCCACCGTTGAGCTGTGTGCCGCTAATGCCACGAGCCCCAAATCTTGGAGAGGTGGCTCTAAGGTGGCGTGGTGTTTTGCGCTCCGTCATGTGATCGCTCCTATCATATTCTACTCATCTTAACTTGACTCTTCACTTTTTTCAACATTAGGCAACCACTCCTCAACGTGCTCATTCAGCTGAACCATGTCTTCAGTCAAGACCTGAACATCAAGAGGAGTGAGCGCCTTAATCATTGCGAGCTGCAGATGCATGAGCTGATCACTCTTTAGTTGACTATGGATGTGAGCATCTCTCAAGCGAGCGATGAGCGCGGCTCGATCTGCCTCTTGTTTGCTCAGCTCCTGTTTTAATTCATCCACCTCAGCGGGATCGCGCCCTGATGCTATCGCGAGCATTGAGGAGATCGAGCCAGTCAGCACACCTAAGATGCCAATGAGCACATCACGGTTTTTCTCTATGATTTCAACGCGAGCCAAAAAGACAATCAGCCCCATCACCAGCGTTAGAAAGATGACGCTGAACCACCAGCCGCGTTTGGTCTTCTTGTCTTCTTCATTCATCTGGCTTGCTCCACCACTCAAGGACTTTGTATTTTATATAAGGGTACATCACCCAAAGGATATAGCCAAAGGCCGCCACTGAGAGCAATATAGTGATAAGCTCAAGCCACTCCTTGAATCTTTTGTGCCTCATCCTTGATCTGATCTTTCGCGGCCCTCCTAGCCTCTTGGCTTTGTCGCTCGATGGTGGAGGCTGCAGAGATTCAATCGTTGAGCCCACGGCATAAATCACCTGAGCATCAGGAACGCCTTGGAATCGATAGAGGCCCACTAGAGCGAAGCGCGTTCCTTTTGGAGTCTCTGAGCTTGCTCGATTGCGCACTTGATAAAAGGCGTCACGAGTCAGGAGAACTTGGTCAGGCATGGCTAGCCCCATTGTCCTGGCGGCAATGTTCTTTGTGATGCCCTCAACCTCAATTGGCTTGGCGCCGGCCAAGACCAATAATTCCCGCTGTTGAACCTCCACCACTGCCCCATAGTGAACGCCCACCCTAGCCTTGATCTTTACCTTTAGCGGGACTGTCTGCTGATAATAAAGCGCAAAGTTAAGCGCGTCTACCGCTCGATCAAACGTAAAGAGGAAACCGTCTGAGCGATCAATCTCACGTCCCCTAAACCGGTATAGCAGAGAGCGCGTCAGACGGTCATGATATTGGAACCAGCGCGCGGCACGCTGAGCACCGAAGCGCGAAACAAAGCCCGTTGAGTTTACGAGATCGAGAAGCACTATAGTTAGAGAGCGCTCTGTATAGAGCTCCTCTTCAGAGATGATTCGGTCTGTCAAAAGCGTCCTCTCTTGGCGCTCCCTGCTCTTATTCTCCTGTTGGTCTTAGGCCTTGAGGTGGAGCGCGTGTACCGCCGTTGATCAACCGCTTGATCATCAGCCCACCTAAACATGATGCAATCATACCTCAGCGCGTCAAGCGGGTCTTCTCTTCCATCCTTCTTAGGTTGCTCTTTGGAGGTCTCCCAAGCATAAGACATGAGCGCCTTCCTGATGCTGTTGCCTGTTGCACGCTCGCCAGAACTCCAGACCTCTCTGGTGATTAAATACTGCTTGCGCGTGAAGGCGCGCTTGAGCTTTTGAACCCCGTTCAAAACATCCGTTCTAATCGGGTCTGTGGTCGATCTCAGCGGGATCCCCAAACCGTTAGGTGGTGGCGCTCGCATTGCTCTAAATGCTGAGGCTCCTGTTTGATCATTGCGAGCTTTACCGGCCTTATCAGCACAACCCTGATCAATCCAGATTCGATCACCCGGCGCTTGATCCCTGAGCGATCTCGGCCAAGCTACGCTCAGGATGAGACGGGCCAATTGCTCTATGGTTACCTCATGGGGATTGAGCTCTGCACAGATCACGTCTGCATCTAGCAGAGGATCATGAGCGAAGATCAAAACACTTGGCTTCCGAAAGCCCCAATCAATTGCAATCCTTCCGCTCATTGATGGGTCATACACCCAATCATCGAGCACCATTTCATCAGGCCTAAACTCTGAATACACCAAGCCGCTTGGAGGCCTTGGCTGATTCATGACCATAGCCTCACGCTCTTCTTTGGGTAGCAGCTCAGTTGCCTCAAACCACTCCTCACTCAGATGAGCGCGGTTGACGTAAGAGGTGTAGAGTAGAGGTGAGAGGCCTGATTGCTCAGCGAGCTGCACCCACCAAGCGTCCGCTACAGGTAGCCCCACTAGAATCAGGATAGGAGATGGGCCAGAGCGCAAACGGCCTAACGCCTTGTGGGCCACCTCCGCAGATAGGGTTTGACACTCGTCGATCAGGCAACAGCCTGATGTGATATTCAGCCCCTCTAGAGGATTGTGTGTGGCGTCTCTGGTTCCTGGCCTAAAATAAGACCGACACCAAACAGTTGAGCCTGTGGACGGGTCTAGCCATTGCCTGAGAGAGTGATTATATGTCCAGCCCAAAGGGCCTAGCCACTTCTCCATCTCAGGCATTAACACGCTGTTGTAACGCGGGTTTGTATCCGTCACCAATAGAGTTGATGTACCCGGCCTCCACTTGGAGATGAAGAGGATGGAGAAGACAAGCGCTGAGGTTTTGCCAGCCCCCCATCCACACCTTGCTGAGATGACTCTATCCTCTCTCCTGATCCTCGCGATCAAGTCTTGTTGGAGCGGGTTGAGGATCAGCTCTCTTGCCAAGGCTTCAAGCCCTCCTTGGTCGCGACCCATATTGATGAGCTAACGCGCCCTTGCCGGTCAGAGTATCGCTTAATCACTCGCGCTCCTAGCTCAATGTCAACTAGGTCTAAGGTGATCCTCTCCCAACCGTTATCGGCTGGCTCTTCAGCGATCACACACCAAGAGCCTTCCACTTCATAATCAGTCCTCTCGTGATGGTGCAGCATTGACCACTGCCTCAAGAGTGTTGTCCTCAGCATCTCGCTCATTGTCCGTCTCCTCTGTCAGCTGTTTAAGCCGCTGGTCTGTTTGCTCGATCATCGCCAGCACTAAGCCGGCGCCTCCATCTTGAATATTCTGGTTGACCTCGATCTCTTGACGCGGCCCCCATTCTTTAGGAAACCGTCTTTCAAGTAGCCAAGCATGAGCGCGCCAATCTCCCTTCTCTTCAGCTAGCGCCTTCATCCTTGCTATGAGGATGGGTTCGCTGAATCTGATTGCGTGGTCACTGGCTTCAACCCAATCCTCATCCTCTTCACGCCAGCGCTGATAGGTTCGCTCACTGATGCCCACCAAAGCGCAAGCGGCCCTGATTGACATACCTTGACGCAAGTTGTCGAGGAGCTCCTCACGCCTTTCCTTTGAGATGGTCATAGCGCGCCCGTGTGGAGTGTGTCGAAAGTGATTTTATTAGGGCTCATCATCGCTCTCCAGAGGTCGCCCTCTCAAATCGTTGAGCGCATTCTCTTCAGCGTTCAGCGTTGCGATGATATGCTCATAGAGATCTCGGCTATGACGCACCATCTCTTCACCATGAATCTCTTCTCTTAACTCTAACAGCTCCTTCAGTCGCTCTAGTACGTCTCTCTCATAACTCTTCATGGCGCACTCCATGACCCAAAGCCAGGAGATGACTGATAGGTTGGCGGCCCATCCGGCGGGAGAAGGTGATCAAGCTTGTCTAGTGCCTTGAAGCTGTAAGCCTTGATCTCAATTCGCCTTTGGCCGTCTACCTCATAGCTTGATATTTTGCCCTCTACGTAACAGCGAGCGCCTTTCTTAAGTTGCTCGCTCGCTCTAGTTGCAGACTTACCCCACAGCTTGATGTTGTGCCACTCTGTGTCTGTGACCCAAGCGCCATCAACTTGACGAGATGAGTTGGTGGCCAAAGAAAAGTAACAGTAGCTTTGGCCGGCTGGCGTAGTCCTCATTTCTGGATCCTTGCCAAGATTCCCAAGCAGCTGGATTGAGTTAATCATAATGCTTCAGTTCTTTCTCTAGTCGAGTGGTGAGCTCTCCATTGTTCTTCCTGGCTTCCCACAGCAACGAGATCAGCGCTCGAATAACATCAGAGCGATTGGCGCCTAGCCGCATGGCCTCGCCGTCCACGAAGCTAGCTTCCGCGCAACTTAGGCGTACATGACAAACCTTGTTTCTTACAGTCATTAAAAAATCCCCTAGTGATAAGGACGCCTCCAAGGCCCATCTCTTGAAGGCGTCCATATCTTCGCCTTGTGGTAAATCCAACCATGAGCTAGTGTGTCACAAATGAGACACACGGTCAAGGAGAGAGCTAATGATTGATCAGTTTCAGCTTGGTGATGCAGCCATTGAGATTGAGATTATTGATGTAGGAAGCGAGGTGGAGTTAATGACTTCGCTGTGGCTGGACGGCTCAGGCCGTTGGGCTTGGAGCTGCCCCACAGGGTTGATTGACGTCATTGAGATTAGCTATCAACAAGGCCGATTTCAGCGCCACAGAATCAAGCTGTGTGAAGAAGGAACAGCCTTGGTTCACTATCGAGTGAACGCTATTGGTCGTGTGGTGATGTGTAAATGTTATTACGCTCAAGACTTCGTGAGCTGATCACAACCCCCATTCAGAGAGGCGCTCATTGCCCGTGATTCGCCGGTCAGGCCCAACCATCTGAAGGGGTGACCCGAACATCGAGCGCAAGCGAGAGAGCACAGCGGCATTGCGATCAAATAGGCGCGCTAGTTCTGACGGGTTAAGATTAGAGGTGATGATCACTCCAAGCTTCCCACCAGCCCAACGCTCATAAATCGTGCCTATGATTTCCGTTGTGGTCGATGTGTACCATTGGGTGGCGTTGGCCTTTCCCCCTAGTCCTCCGAGCTCATCGAGCAACAGAAGGTCTGTGCGATCAAGCCAAGCCGCTAGGGCCTCTCGTCTCTTCACGTCATTGAAGCTCTCCTTGATGCCGTTCATAATTCGCGTGTGTGTGGTGTACTGTACGCGCAATCCCTGAAAGCATCCCCACCTAGCAAGGCTGTAAAGCAGTGAAGTCTTGCCGTTGCCAGGAGGCCCCCACATATAGGCAGAAGGGCAATGAGGCTTTACCTCTGAGCCTGAGAGGTGAGCGAGCATAGAGAGAATCAACTGCTGTTGCGCCGGACTATCCCACTCATACTTAGAGAGACTCATCCCTATGGCATCAGCTGGCAGAGAGAGTTTGTTGAGTTGCTTGGCCTTTCGTCTTGGTACCTCACAATGGGGACACAGCCTAACTGTGTGGCGCGTGTCGGGTACTCTGAGCCAGCCGTTATCACAGCGACCACAGAGAGGAATCTCTTTGACTGTGAGGCGAGGGGCTGCTTCGTCAATCCATCCTTGATCCTCTAGATTGGAGTGAGTTAAATGAGTAAAGTCCAACAACTGCTTCGGTGGCTCGTCCCGCTTGAAAAGCTGGTAGGTTGCTTGGAGGTCTCTTAGCTGGCTCCGGATCGCGGCCCATTCCTGAGCTGCCCCCAATCTAGTCATCTCACTCATCTTGCTCTCCTCATCTTTGCGGTCATGTTCTGAATAGCCCTTAATGCATCTAGCTGACTAATCTGGCGTACAGAGGCGTAATGCTCAACTCGTCCTCTCGCTTCGTCCAATGAGCAGTGAGTCATTTCAGCGAGCTCATTAATCATCCTGTCAAACTCTCCATTGACCTCTCCATTGCTCTCCTCTGTTGAGAGTGGAGTTGAAGAAGGGTTGTTATCTAGGTTGTTATCTAGGTTGTATTGTAGCTCACTATGAGCTAGGTGGGGTAGCTCACTATGAGCTAGGGGTAGCTCATTATGAGCTAGGGGGGGTAGCTCACTATGAGCTAGGGGTAG
>Ga0208645_1000698_pt1 | contig 33774 bp, 38 predicted proteins | sample VirMetDEL_Sep_01_FD_184519 | JGI IMG/M metagenome (GOLD analysis project Ga0208645, IMG submission 184519) | Aqueous microbial communities from the Delaware River and Bay under freshwater to marine salinity gradient to study organic matter... | ecosystem: Environmental > Aquatic > Marine >... | reverse complement strand
TAGCCGCCGCTTAGTTTCTGTTAGCTCGTGCTTAGCTTTATAGAGCTTTATTGATTCCTTGCCGGCATTAAAAAACGGCTCATGGCGCTCGAGCGCTTGCTGAATCTGAGCGTTCCAATAGCGAGCGCCGTACTTCTCAACCCCTGGGGTCTCTTCCGTGTCGTCGTATTTCATATTTTGGGCTTCCGTCTGTTGGCTTTCGCTTGCTTAATAAGTTGGCTCAATTCTAACCTACCACCACGCATTGGCTCTACATCTTTTTTGTAGCTGGGCTCCAAAAGTCTAGCTTTGCACAAATACCTAGTAGCATCTGCGATATGATCATCTCCATCGCTATCTACATCTTCTGGCTTCTTTGGGTCGTACTGTAACGATGGTAAAGATTCTATAAAGTATGGGCAAGTAGAGAAAACATAGAGCATAGCTGGCTTTGCCATCAGTCTCTGTCGTATCTGTGACCACCCCGAAAGCCGGTCTTTATCTGCTGATTGTAGAACTGGATGACCTAGCTCTTGAAGTACCTTATTCATTTGCTCGCCAATACTAGGACCGCCCTGCTCATTAAAGATAGCTGTATCTCCCACGCAAAACGGCTTTTCACCATTGCTCATTTCAGCAATCTTTCGAGCTTGCTCGGTGTTTTCCACCTGCTTTCCCCAAAGCTCTTTGTAAAGCACGATAGAACCTTTGGGGTATGGAACCTCATTACCTGCATCGTCTTTACCGCTCGACACCGCTCCCCAGATAGCGGCAAACGGAGATCTAAAACCCCAGTCGTAGCCGAGATAGCGATTCCAATGCTTCGGGATCGGAAACGGCTGAACAATATGGCGCTGCCCAAACTCAGGAAAGTAAGAACCTTCGTGAATCTCAAAATCACCCTCGAGCCACGCTCTAACTAGCTCAGGGCTACCTACCAAGTGAAGCCGATTGATATAGTCTGGATCTCGCTCGAGTAGTATTTGATTGTCTTGTATCCGGCTGGGTATGTAAACGTAAGGAACTTTTTTCCCAGTCGGAAGCTTCATATACAGCACTTTGAGACCGAGAGGAGCGGGCTTAATAAACATTTGCTTTAGCCAGTGATGCCCAGAACCGCCTGGGTTAAATGTAAGCGTTAAGCTTGGAGTATCGCTACCACGCAAACACCCAAAAAGCTTCATAATTGGAGAGGGATCGGGATAGTTTCCCGCCTCCTCTACAGCGGCATCTGTCATGTTTTGCCCCTGATACTTTTGCGCATCATCATTATTAAATAGCGGTCGAAAGCGTATCCGAGCGCCGGAGGGGAAAGTAAATTGATTCTTCATGCCGTTATAGCCGGCGCCGAGCGGCATATATATCTCTTTTGCTCGCTCAATTAGATCGTCTGCTTGCGGTAGCTCTCGTCTAAAAAAAACCATATTGCGCTTACCGTCTTCGCACGCACGAATACCAAAGCGCCCGAGTACAGCATCGGTCTTACCACCGCCTCGAGCGCCGCCAAACCCGATGAACGGTAGCGGACACTCAATATATGCCTGTTGCGGACCAGCTTGCGGTGCCCACACTATCTCTTGCTTCATCTAACGCCCTGCCACCTTCACTTGCTCCATCCGCTATCGTCCGGCATAAAGTAGGCGTTGCCGTCGGAAGTTATCCGCTCTATTGGGCAACGCTGCGTCGAGCAAATCCAAAACACCTCCTCGCTGCCCTGGATTCTTAGTGAAGAAACCTTGCCGCATTGTGGACACTCTCTGCGCTCTTTGTCCTCTTTTTTATCAACCGTTTGAGCCATCTTACAAATCTCCCTTTTTTTGAACTCTTATAATCTGCAACCGCTGTATCTCCGCAGCCCTGGTAGTAGCCCTCAAGGTACAGGTCTCTGAGATCTTCGTACTCTATTTCTGTGTGATTCTTGATAGCGTAGAGAGTAAGAATTGCCTCGGCTGCTAGCTTCTTTTGCTTATTCATCATCCTTTAACTCCTCATAATCTACCTCGAGCGGTTGCCCGGTATGCTCTAGCGCCCACTCGTTAGCGGTTAACGGCTTGGAGCTTATAACATGCTGAACATTGACGTCGGTCTCGATGCGCTGAGTCTCTGTGTACCCGCACTGGGTTTTTAAGTAGAAAAATATACTGGCTCGGTCGCCTTCTTTTATAAGATCAAACAACCTTTTCTTTACATAATCATCTGCCTGGTATTTTCCCTTTTGCCACGCCTCCCGACCGTATTTTGTAAGAGTCTCCACCGCCATCTCTTTCATCTCAGCAATTTGCTTTAGCGTCCACCCTCTGCCAGCTAGCTCGGATATTTGAGCTAAAGCTTTTTCGCTTAACCTTTTTTCCGGTCGCCCGCCTTTATTCTTCGCCATCTTCCGCTATCTTATCTAAAACACTGCCAAAATCTTCCCAAGAAAGCCCTGAGATGTGGCGTAAAAAAGTGAGGTCTTGAATGTGGATTCGACTGGCTTGCTCCATCTTTCTTATACCGCTGGGAGTTTTATCCAACATTATCGCCAGCTTATTCTTGTTAAGCCCCAGAAGTAACCTGACGTATGTTGTTATATTAGCCATGCTTTTAGTGTACCATAGTACAGTTATATATACAATAGTATAAACTCGTAGTAACTTTTATTTACTTTTTTTATACTTTAGTACACTTTATTCCTTGCATAGTGCATCATATATGTACTATAGTATATTTATTGAGGGCAATTAAGCCACCAAAGGAGAAATAAAATGGATAAAATTGAAGTATATCAAAACGGCGTCATTCATCGAGCTGGCGATAAAGAGGAGCTTTATATCTGCCACGAGCGAAAGAAAGATGACGTTAGAAACACTACTAGTCGTATGGAGGTATGGCTAAGACCGGCCGGCTCCGCTGGCGTACATAACGCTAAGTTAGTGACCCATATCTCTTGCCACCAAAAGCATAATAACGAGTACCTACGAACGCTCTACACCGATTTAACCGGCGCTGTTGAGGAGGATCTAGAGGAGCTTCAAGAGCAGTATCTTGAGATGCTACGGAAGCACGATTGGTACTACGAGTATAGCGACAGTAACGCTGTTTACGAAGCCGGAAGTAGAGCTAGGACTAAAATACTTGAATTGGCTAGAAAAGTAGATCCTGATTACACAATTTATAAGGAGCATAAGAAGGGATAATGAGCACAATTAACAGAACAAAATCTTTTTTAATATCGCTAAAGATCTGTTACCCAGGGGTCGAACTATGGGTGGAAGATGGAAAGCTCACTACTAATTATGAGGGAGCTGACAGAGAAGCTTTTCTGCTGGGGATGACTAAATTAATTGAGGAGCATTGCAAATGACATTTAGAGAGTTTGATAACCGTTGTGCTGAGGTAGCTGATACTATGGCTGAATTAGGCGAGAAAACCGTCTACGCCATTATAATTATAGCTACTGCTTTTAGCTTTATGATTATGACGGCCGAAGCGCAGTATTTACCGACGCAACAACCAACTAAGCACTATAAGGTAGAGCAGCACTATAACGTGTTTACAGGTCAATTTGAGAGCAAATGGGTAGAGGATAGAGGTCTTTGGGGTACAGGGTATAGCGATATAACTACCACCAAAACCAAAACCAACCCCTTTAACGGTAAGAAGTACCTCGAAAGTACGACTCAAACTGTACCAAACGACGCTCTTGGGCAACCCATCAGACCCCTTCCAGATGTACTAGACATATTTAACCAGTAATGGCTCTGGCTAGCTCTTAGGAGCTGGCGGGAGCGATTGCTTGTATAGAGTCGATTTAACTAAAAAAAACTAAAGGAAAACACGATGAAAAAGATAATAGCTCTAACTGTACTTGCGACTGCTACTGGCTGTAGCGCTTTAGGTGACGGCGTATTGATAGCCGGCACTCCAGAAGGTATCCAAGCTTTTATGGATGGTCAAAACGCTTTCATTGCAAATACTAAGACAAAAGCTAGCGACGGATCTAGCGCTGCATATACCCTACGGCACACCCAGGAGGAGCAGCGTACTTTGAGACAAGCTAACGGCTTTTGGAATAACCTAGTTTTTGGAAATAAGGGAGGTAAATAATGATTAATGTTAAGCAAATTATAAGAACGTATATAGTAATTAGTGCTATAATTGGCGCTCCTCTTTTAGCTGTAACTCTGATCTTAGGGCTGCAGCGAACGGCTGCTACTGTTACTTGTGAGCTAGCAAGTATGCATTGTAGCCAAAGCTGGGGAGCAAAAGCATATCAAGAAGTAAATTACTAAAGGAGTAAATAAGATGACTAAAGAACTACAAACAATAGATTATAGCTCGGCTGAGATAGTAAAGACAATGCAAGCTACGGTAGCTAAGGGAACGACGGCTGCGGAGTTTGCGCTCTTTGTGCAGTACTGCAAAGCTACCGGCTTAAATCCTTTTAAGAAAGAGATTTGGTGCATCAAAGCTAATCAAGGTCTACAGATAATGACTGGCATTAACGGCTTTTGGGCAATTGCCAATGCTTCTAAAGACTTTGACGGCGCCGAAGTAGGGCTAATTAACGCCTCTGGGGAATGGGTAAAGACTGTCCCAGATGCAAGCTTCATTGGGGCTTGGTGTAAAGTATATAGAAAAGACCGACGGATACCGATGGAGGGAGAAGCACTCCTAGCGGATTATGCTAAAGGTTTTGGGCTGTGGAAAACTGCACCTAGAATCATGATTAAGAAAGTAGCCGAGTCTATAGCTTTACGGAAAGCTTTTCCTCAAGAGCTTAATGGATTGTACACGCAAGAAGAAATGCCGTCTAACTTTCAGCCCTCTGTAGAGGTAGTTGAGGAGGTAAAAGAGGAGCCAGCTAAGCCAATTACTCTAGCTGAGGATGACTTGCCTGACTGGGAGCAAAAAGAACAAAAGCCGGCTAAGAAAAGTAAGAAGAAAGCATTAGAGGAGATGAAAGCTTACTACGATGTAAATATCTTTGAAGACGATAAGAGACCGGCTGTAATTGCTTACTTAGAAACATGTAAAGCAAAAGAGATACAAAACGGTATCTGGGAGTCTCCGGTAAAGCTAAAGAAAGTAGCTAGAGCTGAGATCCCTTTTGAATCTATTGATATGGACTTTCCGAACGTATAAATAAAAGAGCCGGTAGAAAGCGATGCGAAGGCACTTTCTACCGGCGGTTTCTAAAGGAGAAACAGTTATCAGTATGCAGTATTCTCCTCCTCCTGCACAACCCCAGATCTAATTGGATAACACAAATCGGCTTTATCATTAAGCCAGCATAGCTCCACTCTGTAATCTTTCGTAAAGCATCCCGATATTACCACTACTAAAACTACCGCCAGTAATAGGTGAGGTAGGTGAGGTAGGTGAGGTGTTTTTAGTAAACTCATTAAAAAAAATTAAAAATAAAAATCTTAAAAAGTTAGTAAAACTACCTAACCCACCTCACTCTAGCTCTATAGATACACGCCCCTGCGCCGTAACAACCACTCGAGAAGTTCTTTACTTAACAATCAGCAAAGCTTTCAAAATGCGGTAAGTATGTCGTTTTGTTAAATTGTTTCAAGCGCGCCCTAAAAAACCCCTTGAATTGGGTTTTTAGGCGCTATAAGAGAAGTATGTCGGAAGAGTCGAACAATCGTTAAAAGCGGGGGTTTCTAAAGGGTATGCAATATCCCTTTAGCCGTTTGTGAATGAGCGTAGCGAATGAACTAGGCGTTAAAACTGTATGTACACCCTGTGGATAACTCTTGTCAAGTTATATATTTGTTTTGCGGTATATACTCCACATGCTCATAAAACCTACTTGTTCTAATTAGAATCTTAGAGTAATTATTGTGGCGTAATATGCGATTTACCGCCGTTTCTATAAGGAGAAAACAAATGGCAAAACCTAGCTATAGTAATCGGAAAGGAAGCACTCAAGTAGCAGTCTGGGGAGAACCTAACGCTCCACGCATTCAGATTGAAAAGCGCTACAAGGATAAGCAGACAGGCGACTGGAAGAGTACAAACTACTTTTTTGATAATGAAGTAGAGAGTCTCATAAGCTTGCTCCAGGAAGCCCAAACTTGGATCGCTACAAACCGCACTACTGGGGAAGATGTACGCTCCGTGATGGGCTATAATTTTAACGTAGTTGACGACTCAGAAGACATCCCTTTCTAGCCATGAGGTATAATTTATCGGCTTTACAGCTAAGCCAATGCCTCTTGGTAGCTGAGCGTAGGAATTGCGCTAAGCTAGCCAACGGCATTACAAACAACAAAATCGACGATAAGCAGGATGACTTTGGCATAAATCTAGCCGGCGTTATGTCTGAATACGTTGTAGCGAAATACTTAGGAACCTGCCTCGATTACTCTCTCTCCGCTGGAGGTGACGGAGGTATAGTAGATCTAGAGGTAAATGGCGCTACGATACAAGTTAAAAGCACGTTTAGAGATAGCGCAGATCTATATGTAAGAGAGCGAGACTCGATAAAAGCAGACTTCTATGTAAGCTGCTTTTTTCCGGCTCCAAACGCTGTAGAGGTAGCCGGCTACGCCTCGAGGGAAGTATTTTTAGATCAAGGCGTTATCAGAAAGCTTTTAACCCCCGTCTGGATGCTACCGGAAACGGAGTTAAGACCGATCAAGGAACTAAGGGAGCTTATTTGTTGAAACGTAAGTATAAGCCAGGTAAAGAGCATCAGGAGCAGGTCATATTCTTCGATGGCTTGCGCTGGCTTGCAAATAAACGCCCCGAGCTTTCTGTAGCTTGTCATATACCAAATGAAAGCAAGAGCAGTATCGCACGCCGAGTTGCGCTAAAACGAGCTGGCTTGTTAAAGGGTATGCCCGATATTTTCATCCCAGTAGCAAACGAGAAGTACAACGGTCTTTTTATTGAGATGAAAGTAAAACCCAATCGAGTAAGCCCTGACCAGCATCGAGTATTAAAGCAGTTAAACGTAAACGGCTATTACGCTTGTGTCTGTTGGAGCGGTCAAGAAGCGCTAGAAACATTAGATAAGTATCTTGCAAATGATCTATAGCTATAACTTCTTTAGAAAAGGCGATGCGTCTGAGACGAAGCAAAACAAGTACAAAACAGAAGCCGGCGCTGATAAGCCGGCGACGCCGGAAAGCAGGTTATGGCTTGCTGTTCTTGAGCGAGCTATTTACGACTACTGCGCCTTTGGTGACTTTATCTGTCGCAGAACGTCTTATTATAAAAAGGATAGCAATAAATGGAAAACAAGAAGCTTTAACGATTTAATGCGCAATTATCACGGATTAAGACTTTTTTTGTTTGAACGAGAGCCAATACTTTTTAACGCACAACTGATTTGGCAAATTGCTTTGCCTGACGAATGGGAGGGATCAATAGATAAAGCTAGAGAGCTAATCGAAATAACTCATGATAAGAATATCAGCATGTACGCAAACATCCCGATTGTAGCCGAGTTTTTGCCAATCTATGAAAAAGAAACTGGCAAAACGGTAACACCTATTGACGTAAATGACGTCGATTTAACTGAGTACGTAAAGCCGGCGCTAAACTTTAGGCAAGACTTGCGCAGGAGGAGAGGTTAGCGTTTCTTCTTTTCTTTTATTGACCACACTTGAGCTATACCATACAGCGCTGCAGCTTCTGCGATTGGCATAATACTCTTTGCTAAATCATCGCTTTGCTGTTGCGTCACTCCGATAGATAGCAATGCTCCCGCTGCTAGCGTTATAACGTGTCGCACGATTGATTGTATGATAAGTGACATAACACCCCTCCTCTTTTAATAATCTCTCTACTACTATACTTGCAGTCTCTTTTTCTGGGATCTACAAAATAACCTCTTCTTATGCAGTTATACATCGGCTCCCAGTAATGCCTAAATAAGCATTGCTTTGTATAATCCTTGAAAACCGCTAGGTTAGTTGTCCTACCGTCTTCTCCGTCAAGGTCTCCGATGCAATTATCATCCTTAAAATTAGGCGTAGAACCATGTTTTTCGCAGATAGTATTTTTCAAACACCGCTTACGATAAACGCTATCAACCAAAGCACAATCAGGAAGTAGCCGAGCTGTATAAGTATGCAACAAGCGCCGAGCGGCTCCTGACAAATCACACTCCAGACACGGGCTAACGTAGCAAGATACCGGCGCTGTGGCATTGTCTAATCTCCTCTTAAAGCGCTTAACTACTCTTCTATACTTTGTAAGTAATCGCCTGTTTCTTCTTACAATCTTTTTGCTAGCACTCTTTACGGTCTCACCAGCAAACACTTCATAACTTCCGCACCTTTCGTTTCTTAGACAAGGGGAGTTAGTTAGATGTACTCTGAGTACTACCGGCTTTTCTTGTCTTAGTATTTTCTCCCCGCACCTACACTTTTTAGCAAACGTATTCTCGAGCCACCCAGTGTAAATTGTATCAACACTCTCAAAGCTTTTAATCGTTGCCTTGCAATTCCACTCCCTTGAACACAAGCCAAGATATGACAAGCCGGCATCTGCTAATGCTAATTTTGGGAGCAGTAGTAGTAAAAAAAACCATCTCACTTAACTAGCTTATCCAATTTAGAATCAATCTTATCTACTTGCTGTTTTATATACCGCAGCTCTGTTTGCACTACAGAAACGTCGCTCTGAACGTGATACCTTGCTTGCTGGAGGTCTTCTAAATGAGATTTAACCCCTCGGTAATCCCATCCCATTAAAGCAATAAGACCGCCAATGGCGCCCTTTACTACAATATCAAACCAGTATTGAAACTTATCTATATCAGCCATAGGTAAAGCCCACTCGTACTATAAACTCTGTTGGCTCTTCTATTATACTGAGAAGCTTTCTGAGCGCTACTCTACTCTTTAAGATTGCCCGCATACCATTTAAGCCCCCAAACTCCGTACCAATTAAAATGCACCCCTTTGTATCCGCTGAGGTATTGCCGGCATGAATTAAGATATGGTCTCTATCCTTTACGCCCTCTACTAAAAGAGTTTTGCCAAACGTTGGCGAGTTATGTGGCTTTGCAGTGTATGTTCCAATGGGGATGCAGCTTATATTGCGCTCGTTATTTAGCCACGGCTTTTCAATCGTTACAAACTTTGGCTCGTTATTGACTACTAATATCCCAAAAGTGCTTGTGGGATATTGCAAGCAGCGCTGTAAAATTAAAGGTTTCACGGTGTAACTTGCGCCTCAAGAGATGCTACTTTAGCTTCTAGCTCTTGAATGGCTTTGACTAGCACTGGGATGAGCGTTGCATAATCCATAGCCAACTTGGTTTCTAAAGGATCTTCGCCCTCGATCTCTTCTCGAGTATCATACACGGCTTCTGGCACAATCGGCTGAGTTGTTTGCGCTCCAAAACCAATGCGCCTTACTTGTTCTGGATCGTCTTTTCGCACATAGGCAATCGGCTTTAATGCTTTGACTTGCTCTAATCCGTAGCCAAAATCAGGTTCGATATCTTTCAATCGCTCGTCGGATGTCTGTGTACCAATTACCGTTCCGCCAGTTGTGCCAACCAACGATAATAAACCACCAGTTCTTAGGATGGAAGAATCGTCAAACCAAAGATGATTGTTTGCGCTGTTTGCGCTTTCAATAAACAAATACGCACATGCTTCCGTAATTCCGCTGTGCTTGTAAACGCCTGCAACGCATTGTCTAACTGCCCCACCATTCTTATAACCAACCACTTGCCAACCAACGCCTTCGGTATTTGCCAGCTCCGTTTGCACTAGTCCGACACAGGGTCCTGTTAAAGAGGGCGTTCTAACGGCAAATTGTGAGCTTGTTGAGGTTGTGTTAATTCCAACGGTTCCAGCGTTGCCAACATAAAATATTGTATTGCTACTATTATCTTTTATGTCTACTAACCTTCCAGTCGCACCACTCTTCGCAGTAACATTAATAGCCGTATCTGCACTAGTCGGTGCTATTTCTAACGCTTCAAGTTCTGCCGTGAAACTGTTATCTTTTAACTGCCCTTGTGTGGTGTACTGATCATTGCTTGACGCAGCAGCAGCTCCAGTATGCTTAAATCCACCCATCGGTAGATTAGCTGTTGGACTATTTTGACCAGCTTTGTTTAACGTCTGATTGATACCATCAGTAGCAAGGTCATTAAAAGCAGTATCCATGATTCCGCTTTCTATACCTGTTCCCGCCGCTTCGTCGTCTTGGAAACCAGTTGTACCATCAATTCGTGTAAATGTTCCGCCGCTCCAAACCATTTCTTATCCCTTCAAATTGCTATTCCACCAACCCGCAGGATCAACTGCTATTTTCTCTCGTCTCGCTATAACTTCCTTAACGTACTTTAATGTCTCACTAGGCGCCCCTGTATACCTAGCTATATTTTCCCAGGTTTGCGCCCGCCCCTGTCGTTTCAATATATTCAAAGCTTTTTGGACGTTGCCCTGACCCCAATTATACGCAGCAAGCGCTAACTTCTCATCGTCGAATCGATCCTTTAGTCTATTTATATAAGTACGCCCGCCAGTAATGCTCTGCTCTGGATCGAACACGTCTTTTACTCCTAACTCTTTTGCAGTCTTCGGCATAATTTGCATTAGACCGCCCGCACCCTTGCGACTCTTGGCTTTTATCTTGCCTCTGCTTTCCTGATAGATCATGCTTTGAATTAAGGGATCTTCTTGAGTAAAGCGCTCCACTCTTTGCGCCTTTGACGCACCAAAGCTTAGCGGCTTAAAGCTTGCGGTTGTTTTTCTCGCCTCCGTTGGCTGGCGCTTTTTAACTTCATCTACTAGCTGTTGGAACGCATCTTTTTTACCCTCTTGCCCTGCAGTCACTGCTAAAGCGTCGCTCATCATACGCCCTCGCTCCTCTCGCTCTTTCTCTGCTTTTGGTATCTCTTCGCCAAATTGCTGATATGCTCGCTCTCCAACCCTGCCCACAGAAGCCGCTTCTAGGATTTGACCAATCGCTGGAGCATACTTTTGCAGCGCCGGATCTTTGAAAACATCCGCTAACTCTCTCTTAGCTTCTGGTATTCTCGCCAAACTCATAGCCCCGCCGATCAAAGCCGGCAATGGATTGCCACTCTGCGTCGATGCCTGAATAGCAGTCCCAGCGCCGCCTGTTGTGCGAGTAAGTAAAAAGCCGTCTTCTATGATGTCGCCACCTAACTCAGATCCCATTCTGGCTCTAAAAATATCTCTTAGCTCAGCAGCTTTACCAAATTGAGTATTTAAGCCCTTCACAATCTCGAAAGCTTCTTCAGGGAGCTTGCCTAGCTCAGCTCCCTTTCTGAGTCGGTCTTCAATCTCTTGCCTTAAATCCTGCCTGACCACCTTCTGCACAGTAGGTCTTAAAGGCGAATCGTCAAAGGTATAGTTAAGACCTACTTTTGCGTCTTGCAAATCAAGAAGATCTCCTCCCCTTAACATCTGACTCTTGATTGCATCTCGCTCTGCATAAATCATCTCAATAGCTTTTTCTCTGCCCTGCCCGCTTATTGAGCTTATATAGCGCTTAGCATGTTCATCGGTAAAATCAGGAAACGGCTTTAGCTTTGGATTGAACTCTTCTAAAACGCCCTGAATATCTCCGCCCAATTCCTTAGCGTATTTATTTAAGCTAGTAACATTTTCTAACTTATCTGCTTTCTGATCTATAATATCAAGGTTTTCAAACTCTCGGATTGTCTTTGGAAGACCCATCTCATCAATACTTGCAGGAACAAACCCCACTGACTCTTGCTTTTTCAGCAGCCGCTTAACGTCTGCCCCGGTCACGTCGAAGCTTGAGAGAAGAAGTCTATCACTCTGAGTTTTAGCGCCCGAAAGCGCTTTACCTAATGCTTTGCCTGTGCCAGCCAAAACTCCGCCCGCAGCGCCACCGTAAACTGCTTGTTTTAGCTTATCGCTCCCTGTTCCCTCTGTGCGTATGTAGCTTTCTAAAGCCGCTTGCACAGAAGGTCTTGCAATTAACTTAGATGCTGCTAAACCACCTGGAGCTGATTCTATAAACTTTCCAACGGCTGCAGCCGGCTTTGCAATTCGCTCCGCTGCCAGTAGCTTTTGCACCTGTGGAACCGCTGAAGTCGCTTTCCTAACCGCCGCTCCACCTTTACCCACAGCTCCTAAAGCGCCAAACGGATTTAAGAGCAAACCGGAAGCTATCTCTGTTCCAAGCGCTGTTACTGGGTACTCCTCTTCAAACCCTCGTTGCGCTTGTCTGATTCCAGCCAGCTCCTCAGCGTATGTTTTCTCACTAAACGGCGCTCTAGCTGCAGCTTCTAACTGTTGCGATAAGCCAAAGGTAGGACCAGCAGCTACGGAGCGAGCTAACCCTGTTCCGAACTCGCCCGCTGATAAACCCTCCGGTTGAATGTACTGCGAAACATCCCCAAAACTTTGCAGCATCGCTAGGGTATCTTCATCGAACGCCATCTATAACCCCGCCATCTGTTGATATTGTCGAATCTCGATCAGCTCATCTCGTGTAAGATTAGCAATGCCCTTTGCTACTAACTCTGCAATTCTTGCTTTAATTGCATCCATGCTCCCGCCCGCTTGTGGCGCTACCATCTCAGGAGCTTTTCTTTGTTCCGTATCACTAACCACCTGCTCTTGTTGCATTGCCGCTATAGCTGGCGTAGCAGTAGGAGTAGCTCTCTTGCTTATCGCTGTAGCTTCAGGCGTAGGAGCTAAAGCACTTGCCAAAGCACTACCACGCTCTGGAGCTACCGCCTCTGGAGCTGCGGCTACCGCTTCTGCTACTCTTTGCTCTTGCTGTCCAAACTCACTCCTAATTCTTTGAAAGAATGTATCAGCAGGTATTTCTCGTCTAGCAATGCCTCGAATAGCTCCTGCAAAATCAAAACCGCTCGGAAGCTTTGCGCCTGAAATAACACCTTTTCGATTAACAATTTGATCGAAGCTTTCCCGCCCCAATCCACCAGCAAACCTTGCTTTTAGATCGGCTTTTACATCTTCGGAGTCGCGATTTATTGACTTCGCAGCATCTTTGATCGAAGAGTCTAGCATGTTATTAAAGGTTTCAAGGCGTCCGTTATACGCTCGCTCCACTATATCCATGATTTGCGCACGATCCTGTAAGCTCAATTCGCCTTCGCCGTCAAATACGTTTCTAATCTTGTTTTGCGCAAGGTTAACCGCACCCGCCGCCGCTTTAACAGCCGCCTCGTCGCCTTCTCTTACAGCCATACCCGGTTCAATAATCTGCACTGCTCCGACTACAAAATCTCGGCTTGTCATTGCTTGCTGATTAAATACAGCCGGCGCTAACCGTTTTATGGTTTCCTCCGAAATAGCTACAGAATCAAAGATGGGGTTAGCTTGAAAGGTTTTTCTCTTGCCGTCTAATACATTTTCGGCTTTTGTTCCGTAGCTTGCCGTTCCAGTTGGAATGTTTCCCTTCCTCAAATCTTCGTAGGTGACGCCCAGATCTTCCGCCCTACTTAGCATCGACTTTCTTTGCGCTTCTACGTCTGCCGCTTTTGCTAACCTAGTAGCTTCCATTTCAGATAAATACTTTTGCAAATCTAGCTGCCCAAATACCTTTGCTAATCGCGGCTGCTCCTCGAGGAGTTGCGTTCTTCGCTCGGGAGTCATACCACCAGCAAGCATTTCTGTTATTGCTCTACTTTGCGCTATGTTTCTCTCATCCGCTTGCTTTCTTGCTTGATAGCCAAGAAGCCCCGAGAGAAGCGCTCCTCCCAGCACCGTTCCAAAATTTTCCCAGTTATTACCATAGGGATCTACTGCAGCAGGTAAAGCGCTAGCTATCCCACTTGCCGCAATGCCGTATGGTGTCTCTATTGGCTTATACTGAGAGCCAAATAACGCTGCTAATAAATCTACACCCTCTGCCATGCTATTAACTCATTAAGCTACTTGTAACACCTGCGCCAATGCCCTGACCAATGCCAGTTAAAAACGCTCCTCCAGCGCTCGGTCTTTGTTGCTGATTCTCGCCTCCAGCCGCCGCAGCATCATATATTAGATCTCTCTTGTACCCATACTCTGCCGCCATCAAAGCAAACGGATCTGGGCTTCCGCCTCTTGCCGCTAATTGCTGAGCAAGTTGCTGCTTTTCAAACTCTCGCTGTTTTTGCGCTTCAATAGAACCGAGCTGACCAGTATAGTAACCCTGCAACGCTTGTAACTGAGCAGTTGGCACTTGATACTGTGTAAGGTCTTGCTGGAACCGCTGTTGCTGCAACCCTCGCCCCATTTGCTCAGCTTGATACATAGCTTGCTGCCTAGCTTGGCTCTGATTCTGATATAGTTGCTCTCTTAACCTTTGAGCTTGAGCGCCTGTAGGATCTAGCCCTCTTTGCGCTATTGCTGCCTCCATCGCTTCATTTTGCCGAGCAAACTCAGGAGCTGTTTGAGACTCAAACTGTCCCATTATATTTTGATAAGCTTGCTGATATGTATCCTCGTAGGCGCCCGGTTGAAACGCTCCCTGCTGTTGCAATGTGGCTAAGTAGTTTTGGATGTTCTGTCCAGCCCCGGTCTGTATTTGCCCGATTTGCTGCTGAGGCGACATTTCCGCAAATGGAGTTTCAGCTACCTCACCACCGGCTGCTTCTAATCTCGAGCGTAAATCAGCTAAACGAGGATCGTTGGGATCTCGCTTGCTCAGGTAGTCAATCCTTCGCTGTATTCGGTCGGGGTTTTTGGTTTTCTTCGGACCCCGCCCCATTGCTCCATTTCTTTTTGGCATTATATTTGCCCTCCGACGTCAAATCTTATTTCAAAGCCAAACAGATCCAGCGGTTTGTCTTTGTACTCCCCTGCCAATGTAATACTAGCGCAGTGTCCCTGTCCCTTAGTAGCAAATCTATCATAAATGTAATCGACGCTACTACTCCAATTACTGCCCCACGGCGTAAAACCTGGATCGCCCGCTACACTACCAGCAGCGCTCCAGTGCGTATAAGTACCGCCCGAGCTTGTTGTAATAGTCTCATAGGGAGCTATTCTTTTGAAATCAGTGGATAACCCAACCTTGAGACCTGTTCCTCGAATAGTCTTTAGCAGCGGTCTAACATCCTTAAAAGCTTTGTAGTTGCCTCTTGTACCGTAGAAACTAAATGCCGTCTCTATTTTCCAATTTATCGGCTGACTATTATCGGAGTACTCATGCTCCGCCTGAAAGACTTTACCGTTTGCACTACCATAATAGGGGTTGCCGTTAGCTATAGCTAAACTCAAACAGTCGCCGTCATCGTCTTGGTGAAACGTCGTCCAAGCGCCAGTCGAAAGAGAAAAAACAAGTAGATAAGCTTTGGAGTTGCTGTACGGCACTTGCACATAAACCCTCCGCCCCGCTGGGAAGAAAGACCCTTGCCATCTTGGAGAAAAGCTAAGAGTTTGAGCTGCAGCGCTAATTAAAGGATTAACTAACCGGCTTACTGTTTGATTAGCTTGCTCTGGATCGGCTTGGAACAGAGCGCTAACCGGCACTATTCCTTGCTCGGTCAAAATCCAAACATCTTGATTGACCCTGATAAATGCTCGATACCCTAACGGTTTACCGATAAAGTATCTAGCGACTATGCTCCAATTTGTGGGATCGTCGCCGGCGTATGCTAATACTTCGCCTTCGCTACTAACGGCTAAAAACAAATCAGCGCTAGTTTGCGCCGTTTGATTTGTGTAGCTTCCGCCGAAAACTAAAAATCCGCCCTTCGTAAAAGCAAAAGATAAATCCTCGAGCGTTACGCTATTACTCCCTACGGTATTTACTTTGCCATACCACAGATTGGCGCTTTCTTTTTCGACGAAATATACTCGATTCTTGTAACTGCTTACATTTATGAGATCGTCTTTATTTACACCAGTGTAAGTACAATCCGCTATAGTGCCTGTAAGACTGTTATATACTTTAACGGTATCACTGCCGTTAGCCATATAAAGTCGGTTAGAATAAACTTCAGTCTGCCAAGCGCTATTAGTTATAGTTATTCCCAGATCGGTTAGAACACCGCTAGAATTAACCTTGAATACCTTATCATCTGCCGAAACAATTAGCTCGAAGTCTCCGTTGACCAACGGCATAGTAGCAACGGTCTGAACAGTTACACCCTCAAGAGTATCAGCAAACTCCTGGTAGCCCTTTCTAAGAACAGGAGCGCTACTTTCCGGAATTATATTGATTAACTCCAAAGCCCGAAACGGCTCCATCTGATCAATGGGGCTGACTAGATCCAGCCCTCCATATGGCGCTGGCATTGTGATACCTTGAACCGCCATTACTCACCTTAAAAAAGCTTCCTAAACCCTCTAGCTATTGGATTAAATCCACCTACAGCACCACCCATTGTCTGAGCGGGATCGTAACCACCAGCTACACCGCCTAGAGCTTGCCCTGGGTTATATCCACCAGCCATACCGCCTAAAGCTTGTCCTGGGTTATACACGCCAGTATTATGCCAAGAAGGTCCATAAGTTGGAGCTGGCATACCGTTAGCTAAATTACCTAGACCCTGCCCCGTACCACCAGCTAAATCAGTAGGGAGTTGGTCTAAGTTAGGAGTCATATCTTGTACGTTCGGATTAAAAGGTATCCCTTGCCCGAGTCTATCTCTGAACATATTGATCTGCTCTGGACTTAGCTGCAGCGGATACGGCTGAAAACCTCCTGGCGTTGACGGTAGCCCAGCGAAACCTCCGAGCTGTTGTCCTGCCTGTTGCGCTCTGTAATCTTCTACGCCTCTTTGCCGTCTTGCATCTCTTCTAGCTAGGTACTGCTGTCGGCGCTGTTGCCTTGCGGTAAGCTCCGGCATATCCGTCGGCTGAGCTTGCACTCGAGCATTAGGTCTAAACTGCCTTCCTCTTCTTTCTAAGTACTGCTGCCGACGCTGTTGCCTAGGTGTTAGCTCTGTCAATCCTCCACCAGTAGGAGGTCGTCTCATCATTCCTCTAGCCATGTTATAACTCCGCTTTCCTTCCCTGCTTAGTCTTGTTATACGCTTTCTCCAAAGCCGCTCTCACCGAGTTAGCTTTAACCAAATTGCCGCTAGCATCACGATACATACCAGCGCTCAAACGGTTTACCTGTCCAGCTTCTGGTCTTACCTCTCGCACCTGTTCCGGCTCCGTACCCTCTGGAGGTACTAGCGTAGTCGCTGCTGTCAATAAGCGCTCATACTCTGGCTGTTCTATTCTACCTTGAGCCAAGCCCTCGTCTAAATTGCCTTTAATAAGATCAAAAGTTATGCCTTGCTGAGCGGCAAAATGCTTCATATTTGCCATAGCAATATTTGGATCGTCGTTTGCATTAGATAATGCGCCCCGCATGTACATCCGACCTACTGACCGATTATTATCGCCTAAGAACCCATAAGCTGCTACCAAAGCATCTGAGAGCTGTACTGTCGGCTCATAGCTATTAGGATTCTGTTCTCTCATCTTATCCATTGACGACTTCTTTAGAATGGAACCGTCACCGCCAAAATCAGTTTTAGTACCATCTGCCAAAGTACCCTGCCAGTTTTCATCCAAAACGCCACGCTCTTGCAATGCGCCACGGATGCCGTCTCGTCGTACCTGTTCTTTGCTCTTCCCAGATCCCATAAAACGGCTTGCCAACACTCCGACCGCTGCCCCTATGATCGTTCCAACTACCGGAACTACTGAGCCAGCCATAGCGCCCGCCGCCGCTCCACCAGCTACGCCCGCTGCACCACCAGCTAGACTTGCTAAGCCAGCAGCACCTAAACCGAGCGAAAGCCCACTCATAGCACCACTTACACCGCTAGCTATATCTCTCTGCTTGCCTTCAGCCATAGAGCCGGTTATATCGGCTGTCTTTTTAGCGCCGTATAAACCTGCTGCTATTTGAGCGCCTGGCACTAAATACCCTCCGAGCGCCTCTGTTGCCCCTGTTTGAGCTGCAGATCCTAAAGCACCGGAAGCGGCTAAGTTAGTAGCTCCGCCCACTCCCATAACCCCAGCGCCGGTATAGTCGCCACTCTTGTACGCTTTATACGCACTAGCTAGCTGCGCTGCTCCTGCCGCACCCTGTAGAACCTTCCCAAAGTCTATAGAGTCAAGAAACCCTGGCTCTTGTAAACTCTCTGTAGGCACTACCGCTTGCCCTATAGATCCGTCAGCTTGAGTACTTACATCTATCGCAGTAAAACCCTCCGGCACTTCAGCGCCTTGAATTGGAGTATAGAACTTATCTGCCTGCACCATTTCTTGAGCGCTACTGAAACCTGTCGGAGCCGTAGTCGAGCCACCTCCTAGCGCTTCCGCTAGCTTTGCTCCCCCCTGAGTAGTCTTCTCCGCAGCTTCAGCCGGACTCGTCAGATAATCATAAGCGGCTATAGTACCACCCATTCCGACTACCTTACCGCCAGTTTGTGCTAGCCCTGCGTTTCTTTGTCCACGAGCGGCTCTTCTTGCTTGGTCTTGCCTTGCTCCTGCTATACCGCCCTCACCGAAAGCCATTTGAGAAGCTTCTGGTCCTGAATATCCTTGTCTTCTTAGCTCTTGATACCGAGCCAGCATTTCTGAATAACTTGCCATAATTACAACGGTGTCCCAAATCCTATCTTGCCACTTCTACCATACACTTCTAAGGTATCCTCACCACCAGCGAACATAGTCTTAGAAACTTTTTGCCTTGCAAAATCATCAGCCAGTTTTTCTTGAAAGCGAGGGAGGATCGTAGTTAAACCGTGGATCTCGGCAAACCTCTCTAGTATTCCCTGCTCAAATGTTTTCGGATTAAAAATCGTGCTATCGGAATCAGCTAAAAACTTTGAATAACTGCCATCAAAATACGTCCAAGTAAGAACGCCATCAGAAGCGCTACCGCTAGTATGAGTAGGAGGAGTAGCGCCGGCTGTGCCACCTGTGGCTGTTGTGTAGTAATTACCGTTGTATAAACAATAGCTGTTATTACCAAAGCTTTGCCCGCTTGCCCACTTCTTCGGCGTAATTGTTCGATCCGAAACATACTCAAAGATAATAGTATCGGTCGAGGAATCGCTAACTGGGAGTATTTCTAATCGACTATCTGTAATCCCTCGAATCTGAAACTCATCATAAATACTAGGATTCAGCCCATATCCTTTTCTATCCGCATAGGTTTGCTCTGAAATAGCTCCTGACAACCGCCACCGAGAAGACTGATTCCAGAACGTATCATAGTGGTAACTTGAGAAGTCATTCGGGAGATTGTAAGAAGACTGCCCAGCCACTAGAGTTATGCTGGCACTCTTAAACATCTTGTTCCAAAGATAGCTGTGCGCCATCTCTTGATTCACCCGGTTAGCGATTGCCAGGAGCTGTTTTGTAGTGGTGTCATTATTGCCAATAACAGAAGCGCCGATAGTATAACCGGCTTCGTCTGCTACCGCTTGTATGCTTTCGATAAGAGTCGTCATTCCACCTTTCTACGTCGTTTCCGTTTCTCCGCTAGTATATCACTATCCGGATCTCTCTCCGCTACATCTAATTTGAGATCTGTACCTTCTGTAGCATTTATTCTTGCTATTAAAACTTCTAGCTTCTCCTCGAGGGATTTGCTTCGCTTTCTTTCCGACTCTACGGCTTGTTCTAAAGCAACCACTCGGGATTGATCGCTCTGTGAGTTTTCTACCCAACGCTTTGCTACATCGCAGAATCTACCTAGCGTTCCAAGCTTCTGCTTTGCAACATCGGGAGCTTCCGCTAGCTGCTCAATCGTATGAAAGCCAACATGTTTGAACTCTCTAGCCGCTGACCCTGGAATAGCGCTCCACTCGTCGATGGGAGTACCTTTAAGACCTAATTCTACGCCGGCTTTCCAAGCTTGATATTGCTCTTTGAAAATACCTTCCCTATCTGACTTTTCTACCGCTCTAACGGTCTCATCCATTGCGCCAAACTTTACCCAGATGGTCTCAACCTCATCATATACTGGGATGCCTTCGGCTGCGGTTTTTAACGGATTCTCTCTATATTCTATCGTGAAACGTACATTTGCTCTATGAAGAGGGTTTCTACCGCTGTTTCTATCCTCTATTAACCTTGCGTAATCTATCATCTTTATTATCTCCCAAAATAAAGTAGGGGAGGGTTGCCCCTCCCCTGTGTGTCGATTAGTTAACCGACAAATGCCCAGTAGATTTAACCTCTACTGTTCCAGCGCCTGTTAGCGTTGTAAGTCCCACTACGTTTTTAATTAACGTAGTAGAAGCATCATCAACAACACCAGCAGTAGCCGTTGTTTGTAGGTTTGCATCAGCAGCGTAAGAAGCAGCGGCTTTTACCTTAATTCCGCTTCCTACTCCACCACCAGCTACGCCTCCAACCCATACCCAAAGGTACTCGTCATCAGCAGCAGCTACTTGAGCAATACCAACTTGCAGGTTGTTACTTCCAGCGTTAGTAGTCGTAAGCATTGCAGCTTGACCATCATCGCTAATCTTTACAGCAGCATACTGATCAATAGCTCCATCAGCTTGTACGAAGATAAAATCTCCATGCTTAGAGCTACCTAAATCGCCAACTACCGCCGGCAATCCATCATCTGCTGTAGTAAATGTTTTAGTGTAATTAACACCAAATGATCCTGATTTACTCATCTCTCTACCCTCCTATGCGTATATTACAGCTTGAAGCGGCGGAGCCGAGCAACACAGATTAGCTTCCAGAATGATGATCGAGAACATAGCGTCCTGATCTACTGGTCGCTGCATATCTGGCGTTAGCGGCTTAAAGTCTGCATCACGAACCATATCAAATGTGATATATTCCGTGTTTAATAGCCGGCAAGAATTAGTCTCAAGAACAGCAGTACCAAAACCACCGTCAAAGATAAAATCTACACCGTCATAATTTAGCAAACGAAAGCCCGCCTCTCCCTTCTTTTTCGGCGCTTGAATACGCTGAATAGCAGTAAGAGAGCTGTGTAGGTACTTCCATGCTGTTCTATCCATTACTCCTAAATCCGGCATCTCATCCCCTCGAGTTACCTGGGAAATAGTATCCGTAATAGTTTCTTGGATGTTACTAGCCGACATTGTTACGTTTACAGCTACGTTTCTTGCAAACGTATTTGTAGAACGGTCAATACCACCATAGGTACCAGCAGTTGGTGAAGTTGAGACCATCTTTTTAAGACCGTCTAGCTCCAATCCGCCAGCTCCTGTACCATCCCCTCGAAGAGAGTTTGATACATTGTTTTTAAGACGAGATGTAGCTGCCTTGATCTTAGCTTCTACTAAGTCTAGTAGCTCTGCCTCACCTCGGTTAGCTCGTCTCTCTCGACCGTTGATCGCCACCGGCTCATAAGCTTGCTTTACAGCAAACTGGAAAGCCGTCAGATCGTCGGAAGCCGTTAGATCAAACGCACTGTAACCTGAATACCAATTACCTACAGCGTTGTCGTTGTACATAACTGGCTTGCGAAACTCGTAGCCGCCGCTCTTGCGAACGATATTCCCCTTCTCCGTCAAAGCACGAAGAACAGGATGGTTCCCAAGCACAACGTCCGCAATGGCATCGCTCTGGTCAAAGAGCGTAGCTACCAATGCTTCTTGTATGTTAGCCATTTCTTACCCCATGTTTTAGACCTACAGCTCGTTTAATCTTCGCCGTAGATTCTCTCTTATGTCTTTTACGTCCATCTTCGGGGGAGCGCTACCTACACTGCCCGAAATGCTTTTAGTAGCTTTTTTAGCTTTAGCAGTTTGCGCCTGTTGTGCCTTGACATCTCTAGCGCCTGTAAGCTTTCGCTCGAGGTCGCTAAAAATTGGATCGCCCTTAACTACATAGTTATACGCTGTCTCAAGAACCTCCTGAGATGAGCGTCCACCCTGTTGACTTAGAGCTGACACTATCGGAGCCATTCTCTCCTCAAGCTGCGCTGCGGTTTGTGCATCGGTAGCCGTAAAGAGAGGTTTACTCTGCATGAATTGTTGTACACTACCGAGCGTCTGTACCGCTACCTCTTTTTCTCGCTGCTCCTCCATCATGCGGCTGATCCTTTCCTCGGCGATGGATTCTGCCTCCTCCCTGGTAAGGTAATTAGCATTAGGAGCTGGCTCTTGCCGTTGCGTTTCCCCAGGAATTGGCGCCCTGTCCAGTAAATCGTCAACCGATAAACCATAAGCATCTAACCAATCGAGCGCCGTATCGACTGGGTTATTTTGCATGGCTATATCCCACTCAATGGAGCGGTCAAAAACATCCTTAGCGCTTATTCCTGTTTTGCTGTAATGATCTCGGTGCTTATTGTAGGTTTCATAGAAGGGCTGAGTCTCATTCTGTAGCTTCTCTAGCTCTACCCTTCTTTTCTCATACTCCTGCCTGGTCTCTAATGACCGCCTAGAAAGGTAGCCCTGCAAAACGTGACTATTTTCTTGAGTAGGATTTAGAAACGCCTCTTGCTCCGCCTTATTCATATCAGAGGGAGGTGCTACCGCTCGAGGAGCTTCCACTACCTCTACTGCCTCTTCCTCACTGTAATCCGTCGGAGCTACCGCTGTATCAGCTATAGAGCTTTCCTCTTCCTCAGTGTAATTTGATTCTAAGGATTCTCTAATGCTGTTAGACTCCTCTACTACCTCTTCTGTTCTTTCTTCGTTATCCATTCAACCTCTCCCGCAGTTGTTGCATAATGTTATTTGTTAGTTTCTTGTTGTCATCATCAAAGCGCTTGTGGGGATCGTAGCCACGCTCATAAGCATCGCCCACTTCCACCACACCCGCTTCCTGATACCTTTTTCTGAGTTTTGCCTTGCTCGTAAAAACCTCTTTTGGATTAAGAGGGTTTCTAGTTGGCTCCATCTCGTCTTGAATAAAGAGATCTCTGGCGTATCTTTCTCGCCTAACCTCTTCTATCGGTACTACTTTTCTTTGCACCGAACACCACTGATATAATTTGTATTTAGTCATCATCTAACTCCAATAACATAAGAAGGAGCGCTATCCGCTTCTTCCTATCAATCCCCACTACCTCGCCAAGCTTTGGCTCCTGATAGAGCTTAGCTTGTAAAACCTCTCTTAAACTCTCTTCCTCTACTTCCGGCGCTAGCTCTACTTGTTCTAACTGCTCTTGCAGCAATTGAGCTGCTACAATTTCTTCTAGCCGTTGCTCCTCCCTCTTTCGCCGCTTTTTATCCGCCTCGAGGATGTCTGACGTATCTCGCTTAGTAAGAATACCGCCAGGCAAGCCATACAAAAAGTGTAGATGATTCTGAAAGCCACCATTAGTCACTATCTAGCCCTGTTATTGGCAACGCCGTTGCATCAGTTGTTATAGTACGTTCCCCTAGTGTTGTGCTGTCATCGCTCTTAGTTATTACTAGTTTGGAGCCATTAACTTGTGTGTTGTGAACGCCTTGAGCAATCATTCCATAAAGCGATTTAAGCGATAAAGTGTCCCCTGTTCCGCTTGCTTCTACATTACTTGTAGATCGTTTCAAAACTGTATCCGCTATCTGTGTAGCTGTAGGTATGCTTCCCGACGTGCTAACAACCGTACTATTTGCTGACTGAATTAAGAGGGTTTGCACTCCTGCTGAGTATGCGACTGGATCTCCCCCTGGTCCTCCGACGAGATTCCCTCCTGCGATTCGTGCGATGTAGTTGCCTGTGGGAAACAGCAGTTGCCACGACCCCAATAGCTCGACGGTGATACCGACTTGGACACCTGGTCCGAGGTCATCAAGCCCTGATCCTTTTCCGATTCTTTCATAGATAATGCCCTCCTCACTCCATTGCGCTAACTTGATAGCATCATAGAGAGTATTACAGTCTACATCGACTACTCCACTATCAACCGCTATCAGCGACGTATCAAAATTGAAAGTAAACGGCTCGCTGTAATATGGCATTACACATCACTGTTACGGCTGGCATTTACACTACCACCAGCATTAGTCACTCCGATTGTTGTAGTAAACGGTATAATTGGAGCTGCTCCGCTACCGTTACGAACATCTACTCTAGCATTAAAATTAGCGTCATAAACAAACAACACGCTTTCACTTGTTGTTGTTGTAGCTGCATCTATAAACGGTACAAAAACATCATCTGTAGTTGCAATGTTTTCAGCTAATGCAGGAGAAAGACCATTAAAGGTTTTTGTCCCTGCTGTGATACTTGTGTAAGTATATCTAGCTCCTTTAATACGAATTACTCCTGCTGCTGGCGTATCCGTCTTAATTGTCTCACTTACTACAATAGATGTAGCCCCTGAGCTTGTTGCCGCTGGAGTATACTCATCAGTTAAAATACCGCCACTGCCATTATCTCTTGCGACTAAAACTCTATCTCCCGATACAAGGTTGCCCACCGATATTGTAACCGTTGTTGGCGGCACTTGTGTTGTGCCATCGTGAGCAATTAGCTGATAGTTAGTAGCTTCCGCTGCTAACACTCCTGATACATACCACCCTTGAGCAAAGAAGAAAGTACCTCCGGCAAAAGTCCCGAAGGGAGCTGAAGGCACTTCTGCGTAAGCACTATTTAGCACTCTGTATCGCCATCCTGGGATGCTGTTTAATGTCGTTGTACTGCCCTCTCGTGTAATGTATTGCAAGTACTGATACGCCTCTTGAAGCGTTATGCCATTAGATAGGGCGATTGTTCCTTTGTATAACTTCGAGCCGTTGCCGTTACCTAAGTCTTGAGTTGTATCGCCAAACGTAATTGCTACGTCTGTTGATAAAGCTGCTGCCTGTGCTTCGGTAAGCGTAATATTGCCATCCGTTGCCGTTGCAAGAGCTGCTGAAGTCTCACCACCTGCTGCTAAATTAACATCAAAATGAGAGTAGGTTTGTGTCCACTTTCGAGAGAAAGCAGTAACATCACCGCCATCTATTAAGGTTCCCCCAGTTTTTACTTTTACTAAAATCTGTATGTGCCCATCTGCCCAAAATGAGGTGAGCTTTGAACCGTTTTGCACTACATAAACTGGGCTATTGGCTACAATACCACCGATAGTTTTTAAGCCGGAATACTGAACATCTGCGTCATCTTGTTTAATTGATCCAAAATTAAAATACTCAGCAGCAGTGTCATCAATGTTAAAAGCTACACTACCATCAGTAAGTAAGTTAAGACGACTTGCTACCGCACTGTCCCTCGGTCCGTCCAGCTTAGATGGATTCGGTGATAATATGTCTAAGTCATCATTCCCAGTGGAAGCAGCATCATCAGCTAAATCCTGTAGCCATTCATGCAATTCAAGTACGCTGTAAACAGTTGTACCGCTAGTGTGTCTAATGTCACCAGTTGAGCTAATACTAAAATCGTCACCTATTGCCATATCTTACTCGTCGCTTATTTGGTTAGCCGTTTGTGTGTTATTACTATTACTCAAAGTTGTTGTTGTTCTCCACTCCTGATAATACGGTGAAGTCGTAGCTTTACGCACGACTATTTCAACTGGAATATCCGAAGTATGAGTATAAGTGTAAGTGAACGTGCCGCTTGTCTCTGTCACGTTCCTAATTACCTCTAACGTGTCTGTTCTTCTCAAAAGCAACCGACTGCCTGACACGATATTACTTACTGTAAGAGTATATGCCGCCGCTGGCGAATAATAGCTTCCGTCGTCGGCTTGCATACGAGCAAAGCCAGCAATCTCGTTCGCCTCTTCTCCACTACCATCGACAACCCGAACGCCTTTGAGCGTTGCCCCTGCACTGCCAAACACCTGCCCACGAGCTGTCTCGTATCCTGTACCTGTTGGAATAACCATGTCGTGATACGCCATGTTGTGAAGCGTAGAATCCAACGAATAACTGTTCTGTCCTAGATAGTATTGGATGTATTGTGCAATCGTAGCCGCTGAACTGCTGTCTGTTACAACAATCGAAATCGACCACGTTTTGCCTTCCCAAGTAACTGGACTCGCGCCGTGATTCGTTACACTAATTCCTGTCGCTGTTGGAGTTGTTGTAGCAATACCGTTCTCGGCTTGCTGAATAGGAAATGTCTCGCCGTAGATGAGTTGCGTTGTGTTTAATTGAATAACCTCATATCCCACTTTTCTAATTCGTATCGTGCTTGCCGCATTGCTGTAATATTCAGGGTACAGCGATATTTGCCCAGTTGTAACTTCACTTGCAACATATTTCAATTCACCACTAGTATCATCAAAGAACGCTGCTAAACTTTCAGCTTGATTGTTTTCAATCAAATAGAAAGATTCGGTTGTGCCATGTTTATTAGATGCTAAATCACTTGCGCTCGTGTTTAAATATATGTCAAACCTTGAAGGTAATGTAATATAATCTGCTGTGCTTAAACTTGTATATTCTGCTTTTAGCTTTAGCTTAAAACCTGTTGGTGAAATAGTTTCACTAGATAAATTAGCACCTGTTAAAGCTTTAAATGTTCCCGAATATCCGCTCCCACTGTTCAAGTCGTATGTATATGTGATATTTGTTGCATTGCCGCCTCTTCGTGTTGGATTTACGTTTTTAAAGCTAGTCGCACCTTTCACCCAGCCAACTGTTTCAATAATCCCAGTGTCGTTTAGGTTTTCAAAATAAAAATAGTATCCCGATTGTTTTATTGTCGTTGGTGATAATGTTAAAGATTGTAAACTTTTGTCTCTAGTAGATTGTGATGCAAAAAACATGCACAAAGTTAATTGTGTAGGATCAATTCCCTTATCATCAACAAGTGTACTATAATGAGAGCCAACATTTGCACTGTATTGACCGCCTGATGTTCCAGAACCACCAGCTCTGTGCAGGACTGCGTTTACTGCTGTAATGACATTAAATGCAAGATCTTGGTCGTAACCATGAGAATCGTTAAAATATAAACTTTCATTTGTTGTGGGATACCCTGAGGCGACTCCATTATCTGTAATTACAAACGGTTCTGCTGATAAAGTTACATTTGCATTTGCTTCTAGTGTAACTTCTGTTGTGCTTACAAATGTTGCAATTCTACCGATTACATTTAGATCAAAATCGTATAAAAACATTCCAACATTTGCACTTGCAAACGCTGTACCTGAACCAGTTACAGTAGTTGAGCTTGTGCTAGTTGTAATAGTTCCTGTCCCTTCTACGGCAGTACAAACATTAAACTCTGACATTGAAATATTTGCACTAGTACCATCATAAAAAGTCTGTGCGGTTGGACCAAATATAGCATAATTGCCAACTGAACCAGTATCACGCAAAATTACGTTATCGCATGTATCTAAACGTATTCCTGCGTATGTTTTAGTACTACCACGCCAATGAGTTGGTCTAATATTGTAAATGTCCATTCTATCGCATGTTACGAACACTAACCCATACCAAATCGCTTGCGTTGAAGTTCTTGACTTTGAGCCATAAAATTGTGAGTTGCCAAGTGTTAAATTATTGCAACTTGTAAATGTCGCAAAACCACTTGAAGCACTACCTTTTGCTCTTCTTCCAAAAATGCAGTTGTTGAAAACATTGTTATCACAATTAGTCCAAAAATTGCCGCTCATTGTAAAAAATTCGCAATCAGTCCATGTGCAGTTGTCAAAGTTAGTCATTGTTGAACTCTTATTACCAACGTATGTCTGCCAGCTAACTTTTGTCATTGTTCCTTTTAAACAATTCTGGATTCTGAAAAACTGATTATTGTTAGATGAAAAATAAGAAAACCCGCAATCTTCCATTATTGTCTCTTCTGAACCTTGACCGATAAAATTCGGAGCGCATGTGTTCTTTACAATCGGTTTCTTATAAAGACTTGTAATAATTCCACCGCTAGTGCAATCAATCGTGCTTGTGCCAAACGGAGCAAATCCTCTAACTTGTAGGTTCCAAGCATTAGTAGGGTAATAAGCGTTATCAGTCCAAAGCTTTCTATTATAACTAGTTACTGGATCGCCTACAGGTTCGTAAGCAAAAATTGCAAGATTCGGGACTCTAATTCTTGCGCCATTGGGAGGAACTTTGCCAAGTGTGCCGTTTGAAAAAGTAAGCAACCCTGTGCTATTCCAGTCATAGACTCGGCTTCTGTCGCTTGTGTCTAAATGTTCGCTGTCATATTCGCTTGGGAAATTAGTGCTTGAAAGATTCCAATACCACTCATACACGCCAGTTCCGTTTCCTGTTTCCACCTGTACTGCTGCTGGTGCTGTTTCGCAAAAATGTTGGAATGTTTGAGAATTACTGCCGTCTGAAACGCCAAGCTCAAACCAATCTCCGTACATATTAAAATAGTTCGCAAAGCCACCGCAGTCTAAAAAGTAACCTACTTTTGCGTGAACTAGTAACCAGCCACGTTGTCCACCTGTTGCGCTATTTACTGTTACTGTTGCCGAGTTGTTGGTAAATGTAAGTGTATCATTATCTGCTATTGTGCCTGTTTTTTTTCTTAGCTTAACATAGCCAGTGGTAGGCAACGCTGTACCTGCTGTCATTGGAGCTGAATCGCCAAGATTTGCCCAGATACCTAAAAACTCGCCAACGCCAACTGAACTTACTTCTACATCTGTTGTGCCGTATGTTGACAACGCTGGCACATTACCGCTTGAAGCGTCAAAGGGTATCCACCACGTTTCTCTAGCATCAATGTTTATTCCACCGTCATATAGACTAGAATAAGATATAGTGCCAAGAATTGTGCCATTTTGTGAATAGCGGTTGTCACTGTCTATCGTGAGATTTGCTTGTTGATTCAGCGTATATGCTTCGCCATCACTGTAACCTGTAATCTGGTCTAAATTAGTCGTCGTTGAAATCGTTGGCATTTATAACCCCACTACTACTAAACTGTTAGCAGAAGACGCTAGGGAAACTCCGCTATTGTTAGTAATTGTAAAACTGCTAACAAAACTCGGATCTAAATCATTAAACTCAATTCTTTTCACACTATTAGCTGTAGAAAGAGATAATTGATAAGCATTAACTCCATCCGACACTTCTATTGTAGCTCCAAAAGTAGGTGTAATTGCGCCTAAGATTATAACCAATCGTACCGCTGGAGAGTCACCAGTATTGCTTACCGTGTAGGTTGCGCTACCGCCATTTGCTAAACCGTCTAGCTGTGTGCCATCAAGCAAGAAAGTAGTAAAATCAGACAGCTCATCTATACGCTCTAATGCTTTTTCAATAACGCTAGTAATGCTTGTCCCGATGTTTGTAACTGCCAACAAATCGCTTTTAGTCGATTCAGACAATTGAGAGAGTAAAGACGTTCCAAGAGGGTACGCCCAGTCAGAAGATACACTGCCATCAGGGGGTACAACTGGCGTAGGAACCGACATTTAACTTTCCTCCTCAATGTCCTCTACCTCTATCCCTGCTACGTTTCCTAATTCATCATTTATCATGTTAGCTCGTCGCTTGCCTCGTTTGGGGATGACGTTGTTTATCACTATTGGAGTTTCTTTTGCCGGAGCTGGCTCCCTGGCTTGCTGGAATTGGCTCATAGCTAAAGCTTGCTCGCTTTGTAGCTGCATCCTTACCATCTCGAGCTGTTGCTGCTGGCTAAGCCGACGCTCCTCAAGGAGCTTTTCAGTCTCAGAAAGTCTAGTCGCTACCCGCTCTAGCTCTAAGCGCTGGAGGTCAAGCAGTGATTGCATCCGATTATGCTCTTTCTTTATCTCTGCATCCTTATCTTTGCCCGCCGCTTGAGCTTGGATCTTCATCATATCTAACTGCAGAGCGTTATTCTTCAGCTCTAGCTCCTGCTGTTGAAGAACAAGCTGTTGCTGTTGTATGTAAAGCTTATCTCTCTCGCCTTGAGCATCTACGTCTATTTCATACTTCTTGATCTCTGCTTTCATTTGTTCAGCTTGCATCTGCGCTTGGAGCTGCATCATCACAGGATCTTGTTGCTGGCTTTGCGCCTCTATAGCTTGCTGCTCTCTTTGTTGCGCCATTTGACTTACTGTAGCCAAGGCGTTTTGGAAGAGTCCTTCCACCTCTTCTCCACCCTTAAACCGTCGAACTAGGTTAGAGAGGAGCGCCATCGAAAAAGTAGCTAACGGAGGATAGCTCTCTATCATCGTTTTCATCTGGTCGAAGAATTGCCCAACCGTAGATAGCATCTCCAACCCTTCGGCTTTTTCTTGAGCTTGATCAAGCGCTATCAAAGAATCGGAGCTTACCTGAATACGGTAACACCTTTGCTCGTCGTCTGAGATGATCGAGTATATCTCTTGCTTGACTTGCTCCAACATCTGCGGATCTGGGAGCTGAGGGATAAGGAAGTTATCAGCGTCCGCTACCTCCATTATAACCGCCGGCTCAAACTGCTCTGCTATTACCTCCGCTACTAGCGATATGGCATCGCCTATAAACTGAGCAAACTCGTTTTGCCTGACAATTAACCCCAGAGACGACCAACTAGATTCAAGCCGATTGGCTGTTGCTGTTTTTCTTGGATCGCTTGCTCCTCGTAGTAAGTCGCTAACCTTCAAGGTTTCAAAGAGTTGAGCTATAGCTTTCTGCCTGGCGTCGTAAAGAACCTGGAGCGTTTGAATGTACGGAGCCACGTTCAAAAACTCTACTCCACCTGCAAGCCCTCCTCGCTGCCGTAACCCTGTAGCGTTTTGTACCGGTATCATCTTTAGATCGTCCTCGAGGAGCTGAGAAACCTCATCCCCGAGCGTACTATCAAAGATACCATTAGCTCTAATAGCTTGAATTGTGTAGAAAATGCGAGTTGTTAAGCGCTCCACCTCGAGGATCTGATCCTTGCAGTGAATGTAATCAGATACAGGAATAACACTCTCGGGATCTGTTGAGCTGTTGATCATCACGCAGGGAAAGAAACCCTCAAAATCTATGGGCGGCTCCCCTTCTGAAATTATGCTCTTGTCTCCACTCTGCTGCAGCCAGTAAACTTTCTCTGTCTTCTTGCACCAAATCTCGTACAGCTCCGCCCTACCCTCGTAAGCATGGCGCTCTTTTTTGGAGCTTCTTTTTACATCGCCAGGAAATGTAGTGTAGCTAAGCTTTCTAGCTACCTCTTCTCCGAAAGTACTTACGGCTTGCTCTCTGTCTAAATATGCTCGCCTAGCAACCCAATCAATCTCACTTTCGTTTCTAGCGTCGGAAGTTAGAAAGTCGTCGTATTGGACACATTCTAAAATAGCTTTCTCTTCGCTCTTAACTTCGATGGTCATTCGAGCGATGGTCATCCCCTCAGATGGTATGATCTCCACCCCTTCACCTAGCTCTATCGGCTGCGCTTCTCCATCAACGTATTGACCATCCTCTAGCTGATATACCGCTAGCTCTCTGATCTCACTCTCGAACTCTGCCTCATACCTTGCCCACAATACAGCTCTGCCGGTCAAAAGATACTGAAGGGTAGCGTTGCTGGCTACCTTGTTAAAATCAAAATGCTCGTCTAAAGCATATTGTGCGTTACGCTCTAAAACCACGGCTCCCGCTTCTGCAGCTAGAGAGCCAGTACGCTTTCTTAGCTTCCCTTGAGCTTTAGGAGTAGAGCTGTAGTAAGCCGGCATTAAAGTATTTATTGAATACCACCAGATATTTAGCCGCCGCTTAGTTTCTGTTAGCTCGTGCTTAGCTTTATAGAGCTTTATTGATTCCTTGCCGGCATTAAAAAACGGCTCATGCCGCTCGAGCGCTTGCTGAATCTGAGCGTTCCAATAGCGAGCGCCGTACTTCTCAACCCCTGGGGTCTCTTCCGTGTCGTCATATTTCATATTTTGGGCTTCCGTCTGTTGGCTTTCGCTTGCTTAATAAGTTGGCTCAATTCTAACCTACCACCACGCATTGGCTCTACATCTTTTTTGTAGCTCGGCTCCAAAAGTCTAGCTTTGCACAAATACCTAGTAGCATCTGCGATATGATCATCTCCATCGCTATCTACATCTTCTGGCTTCTTTGCATCGTACTGCAATGATGGTACGGACTCTATAAAATATGGGCAAGTAGAGAAAACATACAGCATAGCCGGCTTTGCCATGAGTCTCTGTCGTATCTGTGACCACCCCGAAAGCCGGTCTTTATCTGCTGATTGTAGAACTGGATGACCTAGCTCTTGGAGTACCTTATTCATTTGCTCGCCAATACTAGGACCGCCCTGCTCATTAAAGATAGCTGTATCTCCCACGCAAAACGGCTTTTCACCATTGCTCATTTCAGCAATCTTTCGGGCTTGCTCGGTGTTTTCCACCTGCTTTCCCCAAAGCTCTTTGTAAAGCACGATAGAACCTTTCGGGTATGGAACCTCGTTACCTGCATCGTCTTTACCGCTCGACACCGCTCCCCAGATAGCAGCAAACGGAGATCTAAACCCCCAGTCGTAACCAAGATAGCGATTCCAATGCTTCGGCACTGGGAACGGCTGGACTATATGGCGCTGCCCAAACTCAGGGAAATAAGAACCTTCGTGAATCTCAAAATCACCCTCAAGCCACGCTCTAACTAGCTCAGGACTACCTACTAAGTGAAGCCGATTGATATAGTCTGGATCTCGCTCGAGTAGTATTTGGTTGTCTTGTATCCGGCTGGGGATATAGACGTAAGGAACTTTTTTTCCAGTCGGAAGCTTCATATACAGCACTTTGAGACCAAGAGGAGCCGGCTTAATAAACATTTGCTTTAGCCAGTGATGCCCAGAACCGCCTGGGTTAAATGTAAGCGTTAAGCTAGGAGTATCGCTACCTCGTAAACACCCAAAAAGCTTCATAATTGGAGAGGGATCGGGATAGTTTCCCGCCTCCTCCACAGCCGCATCCGTCATGTTTTGCCCCTGGTACTTTTGCGCATCATCATTGTTAAACAGCGGTCGAAAGCGTATCCGAGCGCCGGAGGGAAACGTAAATTGATTCTTCATGCCGTTATAGCCGGCGCCGAGCGGCATATATATCTCTTTTGCTCGCTCAATTAAATCATCGGCTTGCGGTAGCTCTCGTCTAAAAAAAACCATATTGCGCTTACCGTCTTCGCACGCACGAATGCCAAACCGCCCGAGTACAGCATCGGTCTTACCCCCGCCTCGAGCGCCGCCAAAGCCGATAAAGGGTAGCGGACACTCAATATATGCCTGTTGCGGACCGGCTTGCGGAGCCCACACTATCTGTTGCTTCATCTAATGCCCTGCCGCCTTCACTTGCTCCATACGCTGCCGTCCGCCGTAAAGTAGGCGTTACCGTCGAAGGTTATCCGCTCAATCGGGCAATGCTGCGTCGAGCAAATCCAAAATACCTCCTCGCTGCCCTGGATTTTTAGTGAAGAAACCTTGCCGCATTGTGGACACTCTCTGCGCTCTTTGTCCTCTTTTTTATCAACCGTTTCAGCCATCTTACAAATCTCCCTTTTTTTGAACTCTTATAATCTGCAACCGCTGTATCTCCGCAGCCCTGATAATACCCCTCTAGGTAGAGGTCTCTAAGATCTTCGTACTCTATTTCTGTATGATTCTTGATAGCATAGAGAGTAAGTATCGCTTCGGCTGCTAGTTTCTTTTGCTTATTCATCATCCTTAATCTCCTCATAATCTACCTCGAGCGATTCCCCAGTATGCTCTAGCGCCCACTCGTTAGCGGTTAAGGGCTTGGAGCTGATAACATGCTGAACATTAACGTCAGTTTCTATGCGCTGAGTTTCTGTGTACCCGCACTGGGTTTTTAAGTAGAAAAATATACTGGCTCGGTCGCCCTCTTTTATAAGATCAAACAACCTTTTCTTTACATAATCATCTGCCTGGTATTTTCCCTTTTGCCACGCCTCCCGACCGTATTTTGTAAGAGTCTCCACCGCCATCTCTTTCATCTCGGCTATTTGCTTTAGCGTCCACCCTCTGCCAGCTAGCTCGGATATTTGAGCTAAAGCTTTTTCGCTTAACCTTTTTTCCGGGCGCCCGCCTTTATTCTTCGCCATCTTCC